>ENA-OQKD01000144-OQKD01000144.1-human-gut-metagenome-genome-assembly--contig:-NODE-144-length-19852-cov-3.536578_pt1 | contig 19852 bp, 21 predicted proteins | sample MGYA00242775_ERZ504792 | MGnify/ENA primary metagenome ERZ504792 (study PRJEB26092, sample SAMD00036401) | human gut metagenome | host: Homo sapiens | study: EMG produced TPA metagenomics assembly of...
TCAGGGCGTTACCCCATCATTCCACTCCTCGGAATATCAGTTAGCTGAATTGATTCAGCCGTCGATTTTAGTTCTAATACAGGGTTTATCCCACATTAGAGTTTGTACGACAACAAGTCGCACGTACATTCGTACCGGCTCCCATCTTCGCTGTGGAACCCAACAAAAACGACCTGCCCGCTCCTTACTTTTGCGAACAGCTCCGCTTTTCTGATTTCTGTATTCGCATCATGTATAAATGCAATCTCTTTTTCCGGTACCCCCTTTTTGATCAGTTTATCTTTCATGTCATTATATACATCAAAGGTTCCATCATTTTTTGGTATAGACAATAGTGATAGGTAAGAGTTTGATATTATCTCTCCCTTTTCCCCCACTCTAAACCGTGCATGAACCTTTCAGCTCACACGGCTTGCCATCAAGAATTGATGAATCAGCAATTTAACAGCTCTCAACAAAAGCAAGGCTTCTAAGTTTCAACAGCTTATCTGACTGTTTCTTGTCAAGGTTTAACTCATCCATTTCCTCAGAGAATGTTTTTATGTCTTTAACATTTAACAATTCCTGTATCTTCCTACATACGAGCAACAGGTTACTGTATTTGTCAGTGCCGCCTTGCTCCTTGGGAATCTTTCTGATACATATCACTTCGTCCGCTTCCATCTTCTTTCCGGTAACCGCACACTTTCCTTTCTGCGCTGAATACAGTGACAGCCTGTTATCATTAAATTCAATGGATTCTCCGTCAATCGGATTTCTCATTAAATTATGCAGGACTGCCATATCAATACCATCCAGCTTTTTGTGTACTAATTTCCTGCCTTCTTCCGTATATGAGTTTGCCCCATATGCTTTCTGTATAGGATGGGAATGCCTCACATACCCTATCGGGGCAAGCGCAAGGTCATTCACATACCGCAGTTGATCGCTTTTTCCGTATTTATCACGGATTACATTTGTGATATGAACCGGGATTTTGTTTCTCCTGACTTCTTTAGCCGTTTTTAGCCGTTGTCTCATTCTCGCTTTCAGGCTCTTTTGGACTGAAAAGGCGATTGGTCTTAAATCTGCACTGACTTTGGTTGCCATGCTGTAATAATCATGGACTCCTAACACAAACGAATTATACCTGCTCACTTCGGCATAAATGCAATGCGCCTTGTTTGGCGGATACTCGATTGCATAAATCAGTTTTCTCAGTTCCTCTCTTATCTTTTCTATTGATTTTTCTCTGACATGGCTTTCCACTACATAGCGTGGCTCCCCTTTGTTGGCTTTATTTTCCTTTTGCTACGGGGAATCACCTTCATTCTGAATCCAAGAAATTCAGAATATTTTTCTTTAAGATTGACAATCTTTGATTTTTCTGGACTTATATCCAGTCCGAGGCGGTCTTTTAGCCACCCTTTTGTTGCATAGAACAGTTTTACTGCACTCCGATAACTACTCGTGAAAATCTTAAAATCATCGGCGTATCTTACACAGGTTATCTCCTTTAATCCACTTCTCCGCAATGACGCAATCTTATTCCCCCTGCACGGACTGCCGTTAGGGTTCCGACGGTCATTGAACGGATATTTGGATGGAAATTCCTCCCACTGGCTTGCAAGCCACCAGTCAAGTTCATTCAGCACCACGTTTGACAGCAGCGGGGAGATAATTCCGCCCTGTGGTGTTCCTTTTTCTGGAAATCCAATTCCTGCGACCTCGGCTTTGAGCATCGTCGATATAATAGAAATCAATTTCTTATCTCGTATGCCGAGCGTCCACAGTTGTTTTAACAACTTTCCATGATTCACGTTGTCGAAGAAGCCTTTAATGTCTATATCCACGACATAATGGAGATGGCTCATCTGCATATTTTTGTATGCCTGTGCGATCGCATTTCCTGTACTTCTGTTTGGTCTGAATCCATAACTGTGTTCGTGAAACTTCGCTTCACAGATAGGCTCCAAAACTTGTAGCACGCACTGTTGCACCAGCCGGTCCATAATTGTTGGAATCCCCAGAGGACGGACTTTTCCGTTACCTTTTGGTATTTCCACTCTGCGTACACTTTGCGGTCTGTACCATCTGAATTTTTCCTGTATCTTGTTTATTAACTGTTCGTCTGTTAATTTCTCAATGTCATTGATTGTCTTTCTGTCTGTTCCAGGTGTATGGCTCCCAGGATTTTTCTTCAAATTCCTGTACGCCATACGAATGTTCTCGGGCATAATAATAATCTCAATAAGGTTGCGGAATTCTTTTCCATTTTTGCTATCCTTGTACAGCCCGTCCTGAACAGCTTGAAAATCGTAATATTCAGCATGTCTCAGTTTTGCTTTCTTCAAAGCCCGTTTTCTTGCTGTCATAGTCGGCTCACTCCTTTCGGGTTCGCCTTTCTTAGTCCTACTCGAACCTATGATGTCTGTTAATAATGCTCCTTTCGTTTCATTCATCACATTCCTGACTACAGCCCGTCCCTCCACCGCTTACTTTTTTCACGGTTTCTAAATCCTGTTATCGCTAACGGACACGGTACCATGGCTGCTCTTTCCTCCCAGATTAAAAGAAGTTATGCCACACCTCTGTTAATATAATAGCGACATGGTTTTCCCCCTTATGCTTCGCAGCGTGCAATCGCTCCACATCTGGAACTTTCTACGTTCCGATATTCCTATCTGTACATAATTCTTTTAGGCTTCCCTTTTTGCCAATGCGCTTGACGGTGCCTGTAACACCGTAAGGTTTTTCATTGCGACCGCCTTACTCAACCCCACGCACACCACTTTCGTGGCAGCGGCATTTCTGCCGCTCTTTCTTCTTGACCTTTACATTCGGGTTTTTGTCAGTGGTAGTCAGCCACATCCTCGCCATGAGAATTTTATAGACCCCCGACCTATAGACCGCACCATCCACCTCTGGACAGCTTTCCACATCAGCATATAGCTTGTTTGGGCGGTTCTCAGCCGACTTCAACGTGCTGTGTCAGCTTTGGATATTGCACTCCATTGCCTCCAACGTAGTATTAGGTGAGCGTTTCAGGGCGTTACCCCGTCATTCCACTCGTCAGAATATCAGTTAGGGAAAACTCTGTTTCCCCGCTACTTTTACCTCCTCACAGGGCATTAGCCCCATTCATAGTTTATTTGTAGCAACGTATCGCTACACAATCACAGAAGATCAGCTGCGTTGTCCGGTCTGCTTTTCCTTCCTCCCATACCTGAAAAGCATTTTCCACACAGGTATTGACCTTGCTTTTTTCTGCATCCGGAAGAAGCTCATTCAATAATCTCTGGTCAAGGGCACATTTTCTTCCGTCATTGGTAATCTTGAGCATGTTATCCTCTGTCGGATTCACAAGACCGCCTCTTACACTTTCGGCACGTTCTGAAAAAGCACTGACCATTTCCTGCTGTTCTTCACTTGGCTTCAAGACCTCATTGATAAACTCTGCTTCCGGTACAGGAAGATTCAGCATATCCGAAGTCTGAATATCCGCAGCTTCCTTAAAAATGGATATCAGCTCCGGAAGATTGAAAAAACGGGCAAATCGTGTTTTCGCACGATAGCCCGTTCCTTCCGGTGATAATTCGATTGCGGTTACTGTCTCCCCGAACGTTGCCGCCCAGGAATCAAAGTGTCCCATACCCATACGCATGAGTGTGTCATACTGGAGATAACGCATGATAGTGTAAAGCTCAGTCATACTGTTCGATACAGGAGTACCTGTAGCAAAGGTGATACCTCTGCCGCCTGTCAGTTCATCCATGTAACGGCATTTCATAAACATATCCGAACTTTTCTGTGCATCCGTCTGTGAGATACCCGCCACATTTCTCATCTTTGTATATAAGAAAAGATTTTTAAATGAATGGCTTTCATCCACAAACAGCCGGTCTACGCCTAACTGCTCAAAGGTTACTACATCATCCTTTCTGGTCTGGTCATTGAGTTTCTTCATCCTCGCCTGCAGACTCTTCTTTGTTTTTTCCAACTGCTTGATGGTATAATTCTGTCCTGCCTGATGTGCCGCTTCTTCAATGGAAAACGTAATATCTGCGATCTGATCTTCCAGCATGGCAATCTGCCGTTCCCTTGAAAGGGGGATTTTCTCAAACTGTGTATGTCCAATGATCACGGCATCATAATCTCCTGTCGCAATACGGGAACAGAAACGTTTTCGGTTTGCCGGCTCAAAGTCCTTCTTTGTTGCCACCAGGATATTTGCTCCCGGATAGAGACGTAGGAAATCACTACCCCACTGCTCGGTCAGATGGTTTGGCACAACATAAAGATTCTTCTGTGAGAGTCCCAGCCGTTTTGATTCCATACCGGCTGCGATCATCTGGAACGTCTTTCCAGCTCCTACGCAATGAGCCAGTAACGTATTATTTCCATACAGCACATGAGCCACTGCGTTTTTCTGATGCGGCATCAGGGTAATCTCCGGATTCATGCCGACAAACTGAATATGGCTTCCATCATATTCCCGTGGACGGATGCTGTTAAATCGTTCATTATAGATCTTACAGAGATCTTCCCGTCGGTGCAGGTCTTTAAATATCCACTCCTTAAATTCCTCTTTGATCAGTTCCTGCTTCTGCTGTGCCAGCATCGTTTCCTTCCGGTTTAATTCCCGGTGTTCTCCATCGGCATCCTGTACCGTGTCATAAATCTTGGTATCCCGGAGGTTTAAGGCATCTTCCAAAAGGCGGTAGACATTGGCTCTCTGTGTTCCATAAGTGGAAGTGACAAGAGCATTTCCGTAGCTGTCCACATTCTTTCCCATAACATTCCACTGTCCGGTCACTTCGGCATACTGGACTTTGACCTTGCTCCCTACATAATATCTTGGTGTATGAAATGTCTCTGCCATGAACCTTGTAATGTAATCCTCGGAGATCCAGGTTGCCCCAAGTCTTGCCTCAATCTCTGACGCATCCAGATCTTTTGGCTGTACCTGCTCCAAATACTGCACGTTCACCTGATATTCCGGATGATCTTCTGCAAACTGTTTTGCGATCTGCAGTTTCTCCCTCACATTTCCAGAAAGATATTCGTCCGACGGCTCCCATTTTTCACTGATCGGATTCTTAAAGATCACCCCTGCCAGTTCTTCGGTAAGTTCTGCTTCTGTTTTCCCGGAAAGCTGTGCCATATAGGAAAGGTCAACGCCTGCCCTCTCACCAATGGAAACCGCAAGTGCTTCACTGGCAGTATCCACGGAAGTTACCGTTTCTGCCCTGCGGATTGTCCTTTTGGTAAAAATATCCGCTTTCCGTTTCAGTTCTCCCTTATCATCCAGAAATTCCAGAGAAGTCAAAAGACAATAGCTGCTGTCCTGGCTAAATGCCCGCTTATTGGCATTACTGCTAAGCAGACCATACTTTGCTGTAAAAGCATCATATTCTTCATTAAGTTTTTCCTGCAGCTTTGTGATCTGCTCATCGCTTCCCTCTTCCATCTGGCACTGGATCAGTTCATTCGTGACATCACGGATGTTCACCAGCCCTTTGACACGTTCCGCTGTCATAGCCGGAAGCTCCATGCGGTTCATCACAGAATTTTCCCGGTAATAGACTTCCTCATTCACTACGGTAAAACTGAAATTCTTTACATCCGGGTCTGCCGGGATAGAGACAACATCCTCCTCCAGCTCTGTATCCGAAAGTTCCAGTTCCGTGATCGTACCATGGATATTCTGGACGGCTTCTTTTAATTGTTCTTCTAAGGTAATTCCTTCTTTTGGTTTTACAGTCACTTCCTGCTTTCTATACTGAGTACTTTCTGTAGTAAACTCACCAAGCACCATTTCCGGATGCTCTGCAAAATAAGCATTGACTGAATAGCCTTCCGGTGTTTCCTTTAAATTTAACCATTCCGGTTCCTCAATGGATGCCCTGTCCCTTTTCTGGAAAAACAGAATATCAGAAACAACGCTGGTATTGGAATTTCTCTGGAACGCATTATTCGGTAATCGGATGGCTCCAAGCAGTTCTGCCCGGTTTGCGATATACTGTCTCACTGCCGGATTCTGCTTATCCATCGTTCCACTGGAAGTTACCACAGCCACTACGCCACCGGGACGCACCAGATCAAGGGATTTTGCAATAAAATAATCATGGATCATAAAATGATGCCGGTCATATCTGCGGTCACTGATCTGATACGCTCCAAACGGAACATTGCCTATCACACAGTCAAAAAAGCTGTCCGGATAACTGGTTTCCTCAAATCCCTGCACGGCAATCTTGTTTTTCTGGTAAAGCTGTTTTGCGATTCTGCCCGAAACCGGGTCAAGTTCCACACCATACATATTGGCTTTGCCCATACTCTCCGGAATCAGTCCCATGAAGTTACCGACACCACAGGACGGCTCCAGGATATTTCCCTGTTTCAGTCCCATATTTTCCAGTGCTTCATACATGCTTCGGATCACGGTCGGTGATGTATAAAAAGCATTTAAGGTCGATGCCCTTGCTGCACTGTATTCTTCCGGTAATAAGGTATTCTTTAACTCCAGATACTCATTTGCCCAGCTGCTGTTATTCTCTTCAAAAGCCTGTGGGATGCCACCCCAGCCAACATAACGGGATAAAATTTCCTGTTCTTCGGGTGTTGCCAGACGTTCTTCTTTCTCCAAAGTCTGTAACAAATGGATGGCTTCCATATTTGCCTTATACTTTGCCTTCGGACCGCCTGCACCAAGGTCATTATCCTGGATACGGAAGTTGTGTGGTTCTAACACAGCTTTTTCCTGTTCCTGACTTTCCGGAATATCTTCTTTGGCAGTAACCTCTTCCTCTTCTATTTCCTCCACATCTGACATATCTACTACGGTCGGTTCTGTCACTGCCTTCGTATCCAAGAAATCAAACATGGTCATCTGGTGTCCGGATGGTTCCACAAAAGACGGTTCTACTTCCGGTGTCGGAAATATCGTATAGGTTCCTTCTGCATACTGGTGGAGTTCCGAAAGAAGTTCTGTTTTCTGCTGATAGTTTGTCCCATACGCTTCAAAATCCAATGGAAGAGCTGCCAACGCTGCATCCATCTTCTGTCTGCTCTGGATTCTCTAAAACTGCTACCATTTCTTTTCCTGGTTTTTCCCAGAAGAAATCATCCGTAAATGGTCTGTCTATCTCTTCCGGAAGACGATCATAAAAGCGTAGTATCTTATTTGCCATCTGTTCCCGTTCATATTCCGGCATACGAGCATAATCTTCTGCCTGCAGGAACTGGTCATTCTTTATCAGATAAGCTACTCTATTTGCAACTTTATTCCAGGATAATAAAACTGACGTATATGGATTCCCATATGCACCTCTTGCAAGAAACAATCCTTTTCCATCGTAGTTTGCGTGTGAATCATCGGCACCAGACAGTGCATGACTGCTTCCACCGATCCCATATTGTTCCTTGATAAAACCTGTCCTCGATCTTTCATCCTCATGCAGCAGATAAAAGGAATACGTCCTAAGCCTGCCTTGCGAATACGCTCCACCTCCTGCAAGAAAAACATCAATCTCATCCTGCGTAATGAACATCGGATGGTCTTTCCATGCAAACCCGTCTCTTGCCTGATAAGGGATGACCTCATCCGCAAACTTCTGAAACTGCTTTGAGATATTTATAGGATTATAATGATGGAAACGCATAATGGAATGATTTTCTTCATAGGCTTCTGCCAGTGCATCCAGTCTTTCATTCAGTTCCGAAAGCCACTGTGGATCTTCCAGCTTTTCTTCCAGATAATCCGTGATCTCCGGATAGATACTGTGAAGATGTGGTAAATCCTCCTCATCAAAAACAATCTCGGCTACCCCTTCTGCCATATCCCCTTTCATATAGGCAAGAGCCTGTGCGTGTTCCTTCAATGCGTTGTCCCTTGCCGCATCCAATACAGACTGTGGTGCATATTCACCCTGGTCTAAAAGCTGATGGATACGTCCGCTGACATCCTCCCATGATAAAAATGCCTTATCTAAGATATGGTCTGTAACCGTATGCCCCACTGCGATCTGCATCCCGATTTCATCAAACCAGACCGAATATTCATTTCCATCAATCTGAAAGCCTTTTCCACCTTTACGGTATTCACGCTTCACAAACTCCGTATATTCCTCCGGTGTCTGTTCACTCATGAAATTATAGATGATCCGGAGCTGGCTGGCTTTCCGGTTTCCTCCTGTCCGTAAGATCTCATCGACAACTTCCTCTGGAATCGGGATTTCTCCTGCATAAAGGGCAGCTGCCCTTTCCTCGATCTGTCGTCTTTGTTCATTTGCGGTTGGATATTCGGGCAAAGATAAAGCAGAGGCGATCTCTTCCTCTGCTTTACTCAATCCATCTTCTCTTGTATCTTCGACTAACTGTATACCAATTCCGTCAAGATGCTCTCTTCCGCTGTTGCCATCAGTGCGTTCATGTGTGCTGTCCATGCCATCGGATCTGCTTCCTTGTCCGGTGCCGGATTCTTCTCCAGCAGTTTCTCCATCTGGCTGTCCATTCTCTCCTGTGCTGCTTTCTCGATCTGTTCCAGATGGCTGTTCAGCTTCCCGGTCAGGAACAGGCTCTGATAAAGGCTGTTCTTGTGTTCTTTCAGAAATGTCCTCCGCAGCATCCCATATTTCCCGATCGTCACTTCTTCCTCTTCGACGGTCAGATTCGGAAACAGATAATCTCCCTTGCGATGATATGTCAGTTCCATAATCGGTTCCTCCTTCATTTTCAATATTTTCTTCTTTTTTCGTTTCTGCATCCTGGTTTTTAATTTCACGAATTAACGTGATAAAGTTATTATAATTCCTTTCATTGGAATTTTCAACCTCTTTTCTCGCTTCTTCAAGAGAAATTTTATGTACGGTCTTTCCAATATCAATCAGAATACTCTCACTGAGCTGGCTTGCCGCATTTCCAAGGAAGGTGAGAACTGACAGACGGTTATAATCTGTGATATGCATGAAGTCCTCTTCTTCCAGAAGTTCCATCGGGTCAAGCCCGCATCGCCTGGAAAGCAGATAGTAAACACTGTCTGTTGCCAGCTGACGAAAATCACTGCGGATCGTCACCTCATCCAGATCTTCCAGATAAGTACCTTCTACAGCATATTCCAATCCATCCAGGTATTCCTCCAGATTGTCATTGACCATTTCCCTTGCGACCGCCATCAATGCGTCCTGCAAAGTTGCTGTATCCTTTTCTTCCAGAGCATAGACCTCTGCCAGATGGGTGAGGATCTCTTCTCTCTGGTGCTCCTGCATCTTCCAAAGATACGGGCTTCTGCCTCCGGCTACCATGTGGGTATCCGAAATATCAAACACATAACGAAGTTTGGTATTCTGCCAAGTTTCATCAAACAGGGCAATTCCTCTTGCACCACGATTTACCCAGCGTAACATCTTTTCATTCCATAGTTCCAGTGATGCACAGGCTGTTGCGTCTGGACGCTGTGCATGGATCAGAAGCTGGTCTGAAAAAGAATACCGATATAACCTTGATGCTGTGTCCATATAATCCATCCAATCCCCTGGCGAACTGCTCACTGATACGGCATGTTCCTGCACCAAGTTTCGGATGTCCTGTAGTTTAGACATATCGCTTTACCTCCTTGTCTTATTTCTTTTTCTTCTTTGGGAATTCCAAATGGAATCTCGGCTTGCCATCCTCCAGTGTAAGTAACAGATCTGCATCAAATTTCATATCTTTCTTTTTAGAATACAGACCTTTTACATGGGTACAAGCCTTATCAAGAAGTTCTCTTGCCATCTTTTTATCCAGATTTTTCTCCATGCTTCCCAAGAAACGGTTTTCTTTCCAAAGGGCAAAATCACACTGACAGTTTGAGCAGTAAAAATTCTGTTTTCCCTCGAAAACATCACAGCCACAGACCGGACATTTGCCGATCACTTCCCTCTCAGTCTGAAATCTCCTGCGTTCCTCTTCTGGTATCTCCCTGCATACCTCTAAAATCTTACTGACAAGAGAAGTAATCTCTCCCATAAACTGAGTATCTGTAATCTGTCCCTTTTCCATCATCAACAGCTGGTTCTCCCATTCCGCTGTCATTACTGCTGATTTCAGATACTCTGGCATGACTTTTACCAATTCCTTTCCCTCGGTACTTGGTAATATCTGCTTACCCTTTCTCTGTGCATAACCGGAAGAAACCAATTTTTCAATAATACTTGCCCTTGTTGCCGGAGTTCCCAGCCCTTTCTTTTCTGTTTCAGAGTCAAATTCCTTATTTCCTGCCGTTTCCATTGCAGCGAGGAGCGTATCTTCATTGAATGATTTCGGCGGAGAGGTATAATGTGTGGTTTTATCTGCTTTTACTGGTAAAAAGCCTCATTCCTTCTTCATACCCAGCAGGAATCGAAGTCTCTTTTTCCTTTTCCTCCACTGGTTCCGCTTTGACACACAGCTGTTTAAATGCCTTTTCTACTTCCTTAAATCCCATCTGTACTGGAATCTTCCCTCTGGCTTTAAAATCATGTTCCTGGCACTTTACCGTAATATCTGTCTGCTCATACAGATATTCTTCTCCGGTTGCCTGTACCAGCTGCTGGCAGATCAACATCATCAGATTCTTTTTATCTGCCGGTAAATCAGAGATTCCTTTTTCTACAGCTTCTTTCGTCGGAAGAATCGCATGGTGATCAGATACCTTTGCATTGTTGATTACCCTTTTTATGCCATGCCCCAACTGTCCATAATCTACAAACGAAAGTAATACTGGCATTTTTCCTACCAGCTCTTCCACCGAATCTTTCATATCCTCCGTTACAAACTGGCTGTCTGTTCTTGGATAAGTAACCAGCTTTTCTTCATATAATTCCTGTAACATCTCCAGTGTGCGTTTTGCTGTATATCCAAAGTAACGGTTGGCTTCTCTCTGCAGGCTTGTCAAATCATAAAGTCTTGGCGGAAATGCTTTTTTATCCTCCTTCTTCATCTGTGTGACCACAGCGGTCGAACCATTACATAACGCTGCCAGCAGATCCGCAGCTTCTTCATTTGCAATGTTTTCGGAAACTACTGTAAGTTTTCCATCTGTCAGTGCTACCTTATAAAACGCTTCTTTTTGAAAATGCTCAATCCTCTCCTGCCGTTCTGCAATCATGGCAAGGGTTGGGGTCTGTACCCTGCCTACAACCAATCGTTTAAAATATCTCGTGGTGTATGCTCTGGTTCCATTCATTCCGATCAGCCAGTCAGCCTGTGCCCTGCACACCGCAGCCATACAGAGATTCTTGTATTCTTCCTCACTTTTCATTGTCTGGAAGCCTTTCTGAATGGCGGCATCTTCCATCGAGCTGATCCACAGACGTTTCACTGGTTTCCTGCATCCGGCAAGGTCATATACTCTCTGAAAGATCAGTTCTCCTTCTCTTCCTGCATCACAGCCATTTACCAGATATTCCACATCACTTCGATTCATCAGAGTTTTTATGACTTCAAACTGCTTCTTTTTATCCTTGGAAACTTTCAGCTTCCATGCTTCTGGAAGGATTGGCAGATCATCAAACTGCCATTTTTCATATTTCGGGTCATATTCCTCTGGCTGTGCATACTCTGCCAGATGTCCTAAACACCAGCTGACAATACAGCTTTCTCCCTCCAGATAACCGTCCTCTCGCTTATAAGCGGACAGATTTTTCGCATAACTTTGTGCTACACTTGGTTTCTCTGCGATCACTAAAAATTTAGACATAATCCTTTCCTTTCTATCAAAAAAGGCAGCCAAGATTTCTGGCTGCCCCTGTCCTTATTACTGTTTCCATTTCTTAAAAACGCTTATTCTTCTTTTTCATCGTCCTCTTCATTTACATACGGACCGTCTGAAAATTCAAGCTGTTCACTTACATAATCTTCGTCCTTACTGCGTCCATGTTTCTTATAAACTGCGATTCCTGCAACGCCTAAGATTGCAGCAACTACGATAGCTGCAAGACCTTTCACATTCATTCCGCTTTTCTCTTCTTTCTTCACTTCGGTTTCCTCCTCTGCTGCTGGTGTAACCTCCGGTGTGGTCTCTGGAATGACTACCGTTGATTCTTTCGTCTCTTTGTCTGTTTCTGTTTCATCCAGAAATTCTGCCAGATCATTCTCATCGACCAGAGACATCATATACACATTCTCTGTATTACTGGAACGGTCAATGACCATGTAAAAAGTATTCCCCTTTTTGGTCTGGATAGTAAGGAACTGTTTTGTATCATCATTTTCCTTATCATCTACAAGCTGGGCATTTCCCGGTGTAGAAAAAGCAGAATTATTACTTTCTCCGGTAACTCTTCCCGTATCCTCTGCTTTCTCCGTATCTTTACTCTTTTCTGTTGTTGTCTCTTCCACCACCGCTGTCGTTGCCTCTTCTGCCGGCGGGTTTGCATTTGCATAAACAGTAGCAATGGACGTTCCCGAAATCATTGTTACCGCCATAGCGATCATCAGAAGTTTCTTCACTACTTTACTCTTCATCGTCTAATACCTCACTTCCTGTCACCTGCCCCACAAGTGATCCGTTATTGTTTTCTTTCTTCTGCAAGCCTTTTGTCTCTTCTACTGTAATGCCACCTTCTTCATTTCTCTGAATCGTAACGGTTCCTTTCTGAATCCCGTCAAGCAATACCAGTAACTCCCGGCTGTCCAGTTTCATAGAACGGAACGACTTAACGATCTCTATATCTTCCATCTGCTGTCTCAATGTATTCTGCCGTTTCAGGTGTTCCTGCAATTCAGTAATCTTATCCTCTGTTTTCTGAATATCATTCAGTAAGTTTTTTAATTTCATGTTCATCTGCCCTGTCACCTCCTCTAATGCAGACGACCAAACGCCAATAAATGTTCCTGCCAGTAGGCACTTGCGATGCTCGTATACTGGACAGGCTTGCCACAGTGGATCATCATGTTATTGCCGACATAGATTCCCACATGGCTTGCTCCCGCTGTATCATAGGTTCCCTGGAAGAAGATCAGGTCTCCCGGTTTTGCCTCCGATGGCAATACCTGCGAACAGTGTGACCGTAGCTCATCGGCAGTACATCTTCCGACATTCCATCCATTTCCACAGTTATTTATAACCCAGCTCACAAAACCGGAACAGTCAAAACCACTTGGGGAATAACCGCCCCATGCATAAGGGACACCAAGGTATTTCTCTGCTTCCTGTATCATTTTTGCAAACTGCGGATCAGATAAAGCATCTGCCGGTATGTCATAACCAAATCCACTGCTTCCGGTGGGTATGCTGTTTAGATCAAACAGGTAATCACGGTTGCCATAATATTTGTTATACGCATCGTAGCGTTCCTGTTCTTCCTCTGTCATACGGCTCCTTAACACGGCATCCAGGCTGTGGTTTGTCATCGTCACATCCAGACGGTTCACTTCTTTTGTGGTCGTGACCTGCACTTCCTGGCTTCCATTACTGTCTGCTATGTAGGCTTCCCATGTCTGGTGTCCATGTGCGGATGCCGCCGCATGGTTATCATAATAAACATCAAACTGTACCCCATATCTTGCGAACGCTCCGGTATCTTCTACTACATATTCCACTCCGTTCATAATGACATGGGTTCCGATCGGCACAAATGGGTTCGCCGCATCCACGGCAATCGTATGGTTTGCTGTCGGCATCGCCCCACTGGCTGTCGGCCCGCCACTCCACTGACCACAGCAGATCGGACAGTTACAGTACCCACTCGTCACAACCTGTCCCAAGGATTCCCCTACCCGGACAGTCTTGGTTTCCGTAACCGTTTCTCTGGTAGAGTCTGTGGTGATCCCATACTGCTGTCGGAAGATTTCTTTAATCTCCTCTGCCACTTCATCGTAAGTGAAGCCGCCGTATTTTACCGTCAGATAGGAAATCAGCTGATATGGGTTATGTCCAATCTCATCAATCTGGTACCGGTACTCGTCATAATCCGGATGTGTGGATTCCATCTGGTTGATCTGTGTATTCAGTGCTTCTTCCAAGGCACGGTACGCATTTTCAGCGGCATAAATATCTTCATCCGTACTGGAATAGCTGGTAGAAATAATCGCCAAGGAAGCTCCCTGCAAAGATGCCGTACAGCTGGTAAAGCTGGCTGCAATCAGTACAAAGATCAGGGCAAAAACAGCTACCGTGGCAAAAATCCCCCGGTTCTGTGCCGCCACCATCTTGACCGCATCTTTCGCTTTTTCCGAAACTTCTGTGCGGAAGTGATCGCTGCATCCTTTACTTTTCAAATTCTTTACTGCCTAACCCTTTTCCTGCGCTGGCCAGTCTTGCAAGTTCCAGCTCTGCATCACGAATCTGCCCGGCAAAAGATTCCTGGTCAAACGGATTGATACTGGAATCCAGATTCAGCCTTTCCTGATACTCTTTTGCCTCCTGGTTCAGGATTTTCAGCTTTGTATAAGCATCATCGTAATCAGAATCACCAAACCACTGTCCTGCTGCTTCCATTTGCTTTAGGGCATCCTCTGTTTTTGTGATTTCCAAATACAGTTCATTGACACTGGTTTCCGCTTCTTCTGCCCCTATTCCAATCGCTTCCATTGCCTCTCTGGAATATCCCATAAAACGCGGATCCGCTTTTTCCGGTCCATACAGGGGCCCGTCATACTCATCCTGGGAAGTGTCTTCCATTCTGGTAATCGTGATCTTCTTGTCCCGGATCCCGTCCAGTTCCTTTTTGGCTTTTCCAGCCTCTTTCGCCGCTTCTTTTGCTGACTTCGCAGTCTCCCTGGCTTCTTTTTGAGCACTTTTGGCCTTATGTTCTGCCTCGTCTGTACTGGCTGCCGCCTCAGAAGATGAGGAAGCAAGCTGTCTCATTACAGATTCCAGATTTTTTTTCAATATCCAGTATAGATTTCGCGGCACGTTTGGCCGATTGCTGAAGTTTTCTGCAGTCTGTCTCAAAGCCCTCCAGATCCACTCCTGTTTCGATCAGAAGCGTTCCATCTGCTTTTACTGACATGTTTTCTCACCTCCCTATTCCAGAAGCGCTTTCAGCCGCTTCTGTTCTTCTTCCTCTGCCTTTGTATACTTCTTTTTCAGATCACACAGCTCTTTATTCTCCCGGTAAAATTCCCGTTCCCACTTTTCCAGCTTCTTTTTCTGGGTACGTTTTTTACGAAGAGAAACCACCTGAGAAAACAAACTCTCCCCGATCTCCATATAGGCTCCCATAAAGGTCCACCAATGAAGATAAGGAAGAGCTCTGATCTCTTTCCCGAGCACACGGTTTACCGATGGAATGATAATGGGAGCATCCTGCTCCCAATCCATCAGCCGCGGTTTCGGCCCGTTTTTTTCTTTTGTGCCCATGTCAATAAACGCAATGGCCTGCTGGGCTGCTTCCAGCCATAACTCCTGCGGCATCCTCTGAAAATCCTCATACAGGATATCCAGACAGATCCACCATTTTTCATCCTCTTCATACTCCGGATCATTAAAGAAATTTAAAATATCCAGAACTGCCCGGAAATCAGAACGGATCTTCCACTCCTGTTCCCCTACCCGAAGCTGCTGAGGAAGCTCCCAGGCATTCATTATTTATGATATCTGGCAGTTGCTTTCCGGACTTTTGCCATTTTCTTTTCAATACGCTCATTTGTAATCTGTTCAATAATAGAGGAGATTCCATCCAGAACGCTCTCAAAGAAAAACTCTCCTCCCGAGACAATGGTTAATGGGCCGCATTTCTGAAACAGCGCTTCTGATACCTTATATCCAAACAGATAATCAAACTGCTCTTTCACATGATCGGAATACTCCATGATCTCCCTCTCAGAGCTTTCCTCTGAAAACTCTGTGCTGTTAAAGAATTCCACTACATCTCCATAACGTTTCAGGATGTCGGAATCCGTTGGGATGAATGTCATCTTGCCAAGACATTCCCCATCAGTATCCTCAATGGGGACTACAATCTTTCCTGTATCTACCTTTAATTTCAATGTGTTCTGAAATTTTTCCTGTTCCATATTTATTTTTCACCTCTTTCTTATGCCATTGCAGCTGCCTCATCCGGGGTAAAATTTTTAGTTTTGGGAACATATTTTCCTTTTACACGTTCACCTACATAATTTACCGTAAACGGAATCTGATATCCGGAGGTATCTCCACCATAAGAAGTTGGAATTACATAACATTCCTGTTTCCACGCTGTGTATCCGGCAGTTTCGTCCCCTTCCCACATATGGACTTCAAGAGCGCTTGTTTTACAGCTATCGTCTTTATAGCGGTGATCAATAATCTCCTGAAGCTTTGTGGACAGCACACTGTCTGTTCTTGCATAATACGGATCTGCTTCCGAAGAAGCTTCATACCCATTATGCTTAAAGGTTGTCTGTCCAAGAATGTTCTGGACGCTTTCTGTATCTGGATTCAGATCCACACTGTACTCTTCCAGATCATTTCCGAGGATTTCCCAGCCCTCTGCATCTCCGTGGCAAAGGGAACCGGAATCAATCATATGGGCCATATATTTTCGGTCAATCTTACCTTCTACTTTTTCAGCAAATAACTGAAGATTTAATTTTTTCATGTCTTTTCCTCTTCTCTTTCTTTATAACATCATTTCCGTGTAATCAAAGTACAGGATCCTCCCCTGTACCATATACCGTGCCAGACCAGCCTGCGCATTGATCCCGGCAAAATTCGGCATATTCTGCAAAAGTTCTATGGTTTCTATCTCACAGCCAGCTCCAAAATCCGGATAATTTTTCCGGTTATTCTGCTCTTCCAGCCAGTCCATAAATCCCTGTACAAAATTCATGCATTCCAGATTTAAGTCATCCGAAGAAGTAGAATACTCTTTTACCACCTCAACGGTAAACCCATATGCCTTGCGTGTTTTCCCGCTGATAAAGCGTTTTACTTCCTTTTCCGCATAATTGGTAATCAGCCCGAAACTGTCTGCAGATTCAGGGGAATAATTAAAATGAAGCACGTCTCTGGTCAGCTCCTGTATTTTAGGCTCAAAATACGCCTTTACTGCATCATGCTTTGTCATCTTCCCAGTCCTTTCAAAAAATCATCAAATTCCTTTACCAGGTCTTCTCTCCGTGCGGTCATCATTGCCGTATCCCAGTGCGAAGTTGCAAGAGGATGCCGGAATTTACTGTATTCCAGCTTTTTGTCTGAAGGTATCTTTGCAACCTCCGGGCGGGACCAGAACAGCCCCTCCCCATTGGTGAAAGCCCCTTTTTTTGTTTTGGGATCCACATACAGAACCCCTTCCCACTGATAATGGGCGTACGGGCTCATGTAATGGATCCGCCCCCGGTTCCCCTCCGTTCCAATCCGCACATTCTCCGAAAGTGCCATCTGATCCGCCGGAACATAGGGCTGCATAAAACGTTCGGCTGCACTGGCAAGAAAGAAAAGCCCCTTTCTTCCACCGGTCTTTTCCGTTCCCGTTTCCAAAAGAGACTTTTTCCACTCAAAAACAATCTTAGCCATTTCCTATCCTCCTAACCGGTAATGCCTGGACACCGGAAAGGATGTATTATCTGCAAAAGCAGTGATCTGAAATGCATCCGGTCTGTGTCGATTTAATACCTGTGCCATTGTGTGACCCGTTTCACCGGTGATCTCCTCTTTGCATTCTCCCAGAACCACAAGATCTCCCTGGGAAAACGTAAACCTTCCCGCTTGCTGCTTTGCAAATCCTGCATAAGGCAGATACTTGGCATCTTCCGGAATCCGCACAACATATACGTTCTGAGAACTGACGCCCGTATCCCGGAATCCTGTTTTGATCTGGCTTTTCCAGAAACAGTTATGAATCACGGTTCTGATCCATCGTTCTTTTCGGTCCGGTGTATCAGCAGCACGAATCCGGTTGTAAAGTGTAATGGTAAATATGTAATTCTGATTCATTACCTCACCCCCGCGTACATAAGACCTGTAAAAGACAGATATCGGTATATAATCTCTCCAATTTTCCTTGCCTTTCCTTCTTCTGTATAGACTGACCGGGACAGATCAAAAGTACCGGATTCTCCATCATTATTATACGATTCTAAAAGACCTGCTCCCCCTGCTGCCGTGCCCGCTCTGCTATTTCATCTGCCTTATAAAGAAGTTCCGCAATCTCGCAAATACACTGTTTTACCGGTTCAGTAATAAGAACTGGTTCTCTGCGCAAGCGTCCAAATGTTTTTTTATCCACTTCTCTTTCTGCCTGAGATTCCCAATATTCCCAAAAATCTTCTTTTATGACCGGGGAATCTGAATAATTCTCATAATACATATATGGCACATATAACATGGTTCCTCACACTCCTGCTAATTACGCTCCTGTTTTCATAATTGCAAACGGACATCTCTTGTTTTTGTCCTTCTGCAGAGCGTTGATCGGATTCGGGATCTCCCATCCAAGGCGCATAACCGCACGAAGGGCTACCATATCATTCTGCATCAGATTGTATGCAATGCTTCCATCTGTATTCTGAACAACGCCCTCTGTAAACAGTTTAAAAGTAATATCCTGACGGATTGCATACACAAGCTGGGAGAAGTCTCCGGAAATCATAAGCGCCTTTGATTTATCAAAAGCTCCATTGTTCGGAAAGTTCATAGGAGAACCGTCCAGATAATAATTCGTTCCACTCTGCATGTCGCTCTTAAAAATCGGCTGTCCGGTAGTATCTTTTAAACCTCTGAGTTTTGCTCTCATAGAAATGTCTGCCATGTGTCCATTTACAAAAAATCCAGAGGCCTCTACCTTGCTGATCACCCCTTCCTCTCCCATGATCTTGTCATAAATACTGTCTTCTGCTCCCAGAGTAACAACCGCATTGGCTTTTGTTGCTGTGGCTACTACATCGTCTCTCCAAGTGGAAGGCTTGTCCGCCCCAAACAAAATTGCTCCGTCAATCTTCTGGCCTAAACGCTTCCACAATTCTCGGTTTTACCTCTCCCCAGATATCATAATCAGAATCATCCAGCACAGCCTCCGGAACCGGAACAATCACCGCGATTTCCTCTGCAGTAATAAACCTTTTTATCCCATGCCTGCTTTGTAGTCTGCTTCTGACCGGTATCTCCATTTACAAAGTAAGCGATAGGCAGCATATCAAGAACAGGCATTTTGTACTGTTTTGATGTCATATTTGCCAGTTTTTTTCCTCTGGTAAGTACTGCTGACTGGGAAACCACTCCCTGAATAATCTCATTAGATTCCTGTACCGGAATCAGAGATTCAGCTCCAGTACGGTCAATAAGCTGCGCATCATTATCAAACAACCTTAAATTCATTCTGTTTTTATTCATCTTCTTACCTCCATTATCTTCTTGCCGCCTGGCGGATTGCATCATTGATGGAAGAATTCAGGCTTCCCCCTGCTCCTTTTCCTTCAGAACCAGATGAAGTATCAATGCGGTATGTCCCAGCTCCTGCATATTTTGGATTGTCCTTCAGGAACTTTTCCGCAGCCTTTTTAAAATCAGTCTTATCATCCACCAGCTTTGTGACCTTGAACATGACATAGTCCAGATCTTCCGATTTTACGCCTTTGGACGTCAGAACCTTTTCGTTGTTCATCTGCTCAACCTGCTGTTTATAGGTATCTCTCTCGTTTTTCAATTTCCGACACATTCGGCTTATTCTTTTCTTTGTTGGCCTTATAATCCGCAATAGCCTGCTGTACTTCTGTATCGCTCATCCCCTGCTGCTGAAAGAACGATTTAAGTGCCGCCTGCTCCGCACGCTGGGCCCTTGCCGTTGCAATTTCCTCCGCCTGCTGATATGTATACGTTGCTCCGGCATTTCCCTGGCTGCCGTTGCCATTATCTCCGGAGTTTGTCTGGCCTCCGTTGCCACCCTCCCCGCTTTCATCAAATAAATGCAGGTTCATCACATTTTTTAAC
>ENA-OQKD01000145-OQKD01000145.1-human-gut-metagenome-genome-assembly--contig:-NODE-145-length-19781-cov-4.075812_pt1 | contig 19781 bp, 17 predicted proteins | sample MGYA00242775_ERZ504792 | MGnify/ENA primary metagenome ERZ504792 (study PRJEB26092, sample SAMD00036401) | human gut metagenome | host: Homo sapiens | study: EMG produced TPA metagenomics assembly of...
TTTCAGATCAATAAATTCATCCTCATCTAAATGCTGTTTTGAAGGGAGTTAAATTTTCGTCCACATACACCTCGATCTTCTCATTGCTAAAAAGCAACCGTTGTCCTCAAGGTGATCAGCCATTCCAATTCCTCACTTTTATAACCTGTTTCTTCTTCCAATTCCCGAGCAGCACATTTAAACCCCGGCTCTCCTTCCTCATCCAGAGCCCCTGCCGGTATCTCCAAAGTATATCTCTCAAGTGCATTTCGATACTGACGTACCATAAGTATCTTTCCATCTTCAGTGACCGGAACTACTGCCGCAGCTCCTTTGTGCTTGATAAAATCCCATACAACTGTATGATCCCCATTAATTTCCATTGTATCTTGATAGAAATCAATAATCGTTCCTTTAAATTTCAATTCTCTGTTCACACGTTTAATATGTTCACTCATCGTCTTTCTCCTTCCCCGTATCCTCTCAGCAATCAACATATTTTAATAAAAGAAAGCCCTCGTCTTTCGACAAGGGCTGGTCTTTCGTCTGCTGTTATGATTCATTGCTATTTCGCATAATCTGTTGCCCGTGATTCACGGATTACATTGACTTTAATCTGTCCGGGATACTCAAGTTCAAATTCAATTTGTTTTGCAATATCCCTTGCCATAAGCACCATATCATCATCAGATACCTGCTCTGGAACTACCATAACTCGAATCTCTCTGCCCGCCTGAATGGCAAAAGATTTATCCACCCCTTTAAACTGGTTGGTAATCTCTTCTAACTGTTTCAATCTGTTGGTGTATGTTTCGATCGTCTCGCGTCTTGCACCCGGTCTTGCTGCCGAAATCGTATCGGCTGCCTGCACTACACATGCGATCAATGTCTGCGGCTCAACATCTCCGTGATGCGATTCCACCGCGTTAATTACGGTTGAGGATTCTTTATATTTCCTACAAAGATCCACACCGATTTGAATATGTGACCCTTCTACATCATGGTCGATAGATTTTCCTATATCATGCAGAAGTCCGGCACGTTTCGCCATTCTGACATCTATACCGATTTCGCCCGCAAGAAGTCCCGACAACTGAGCCACTTCAATCGAATGCTTCAACGCATTCTGTCCATAGCTTGTTCTAAACTTCATACGACCGAGAAGTCTGATCAACTCCGGATGAATTCCCGGCACGCCTACTTCTAACGCTGCCGCTTCTCCTTCTTCTCTGATCATTGTATCGACTTCTTTCTGCGCTTTTTCTACCATTTCTTCAATTCTCGCCGGATGAATACGTCCGTCTACGATCAAACGTTCAAGTGCAATTCTTGCAACTTCACGGCGGATGGGATCAAATCCCGATAAAACAACCGCTTCCGGTGTATCATCAATAATCAGTTCCACACCGGTCAATGTTTCAAGTGTTCGGATATTTCTTCCTTCACGACCGATAATACGACCTTTCATTTCATCGCTCGGAAGCTGCACAACGGAAATTGTCGTTTCCGCAACATGGTCTGCCGCACATCTCTGAATTGCATTGACAACATATTCTTTTGCTTTCTTGTCTGCTTCTTCTTTCGCCTGTGTTTCCAATTCTCTGACCATTTTTGCGGTGTCATGCTTAACATCTTCTTCAACAGTTTTCAACAGATATTCTTTTGCCTGTTCGGAGGTAAGTCCTGAGATTCGTTCTAGTTCCTGCACACGTTTCTGATTCAGCTCTTCTACCTTGGCTTCCCGCTGACGAAGCTGGTCTTCTTTCGCCGTAAGCTTCGACTCCCGATGTTCTAACACATCAGAACGCTTATCAACTGCCTCTTCTTTTGCCAGCACTCTTTTTTCATAGCGCTGCAATTCCGCTCTTCTTTCTTTTGTCTCCTTCTCAAGATCATTCTTTGTCTTGATCGATTCTTCTTTCACTTCGAGAAGAGCTTCCTTTTTCGTTGTTTCAGCAGTTTTCACAGCATCATCGATGATTTCTCTTGCTTTTGCCTCTGCATTTCCGATTTTACTTTCTGCATTTTTTTTCAAACCGGAAATTGTGAGAAATCGAGAAACCATCCCAACTATCAAAGCGAGTGCCGCAGCAAGTATAATAGCGATCACTAAATCTACTTGCACAGGAGCACCTCCTTATTTAATTTTCATTGTACATATTACTTAAATACAACAGTTAAATTTTATACTGTTTTCACAACAATGTCAAGCATCGTCATTATAATTTTGTATCACTTGACGGACTGTATCATAACGAAATCCTTTGCGCCCCAGATAGCCGTATATTTTCTGCATTTGAGCTTCTTCCGCCTTATTCGGATCAAACTTTTTTTTTCTTAAAATTTTGCGGATTGCCTCTTCTTCTCCCATTTCTTCATAGCAGATTTCCATAGCGCGCTTTGCTATTTCCGACGAAATCCCTTTCTGCAGCAGCGCCGTGCCGATTTCTTTTTTACTCTTCACATTCTGCCTGCTCCTCACGAAGTTTTCCGCATACCGGACATCATCAAGATAACCGAATGACTTTACATATTCAATCGCCGCCTCTGTCACGTCAGACGGATACAGACCCTGACGAAGTTTTTCGCGAAGGGCAGACTCTGTTCGGTCCATATCCTCGAGAAGATGCATCGCCCTAAGCTTCGCCCTCTTCAAAAGCACTTCCGTTCGGATCTTTTCTTCTGTTTCCGGCGGGATTTCTTCCCCGATCCGAATTCCGAAACGGGAAACCTCTCCTTTATAAAGTACAAACTTAAATGTCTCATCTATATAAATTTTAAACTTCGTTTTTGTACATGGCTCTATTTTAGTGACTATCATTATTTTTCATCACCTTTTAATGCAAGATCGTCACTTTTCCCTTTTTGTTCTTTTTCCTTTTTCACTTCTTTCTCATCTTTTTCCGAAGAATCTGTCCCAAGTTGATAATGTTCTCTTACTTTCTTTTCCAACTCTTCCATTATTTCCGGATGAGCAGACAGATATGTCTTTGCATTTTCCCGGCCCTGTCCGATCTTATCGCCTTCATATGCATACCATGCTCCACTCTTTTTAACAAGATCTAACTTAGTAGCCAGATCAAGGATATCTCCTTCTTTTGAAATTCCTTTTCCGAACATAATGTCAAATTCCGCCTCCTTAAACGGCGGAGCTATCTTATTTTTCACAATCTTAATACGGGTATGGTTTCCGACCATCTCTCCGCTTTGTTTCAGAGTCTCTGTTTTTCTGACATCCATTCGGACAGACGCATAAAACTTAAGCGCCCTTCCTCCGGTTGTCGTCTCCGGATTTCCGAACATGACCCCGACTTTTTCTCTCAGCTGATTGATAAAAATCACAATACAGTTCGACTTACTGATAACCGGAGTCAGTTTCCTAAGTGCCTGTGACATCAATCGCGCTTGAAGTCCCACATGACTGTCTCCCATATCTCCTTCAATCTCCTGTCTCGGCACAAGAGCCGCAACAGAGTCTACAACGATAATGTCGATTGCGCCGGAACGTGCCATCGTCTCTGCAATCTCCAAAGCCTGATCACCGCTGTCCGGTTGGGAAATATATAGTTCGTCAATATCCACTCCTATATTCTTTGCATAGACCGGATCCAACGCATGTTCCGCATCAATAAATCCCGCAATACCGCCGCGTTTCTGCACTTCCGCAATCATATGAAGCGCAACCGTTGTCTTACCGCTGGACTCAGGTCCGTAAACTTCAATCACGCGTCCTTTCGGAACTCCGCCCAATCCAAGCGCAATATCAAGACTCAAACAGCCTGTAGGAACTGTCTCTACCGCAACATGAGCTCCTGATTCTCCGAGTTTCATCACCGCGCCCTTTCCAAAATCCTTCTCAAGTTTTGCTATCGCCGCATCCAGCGCTTTTTTCTTTTCATCATTTCCCGCCATAATAAAATATCTCCTTCTGTATAACGATTTTTAGTATCGAACAGTTGTTCGCTTCTGCTATTATAGTATTATACCCTCTTTAAATTGTCAACACTATTTTTGCGAATAATATATCCGAATATTTTTCAGCACGGTATAACCCCAAAATGCCGATCAGCCTTCATACAATAAATTTTCATTTAGGATATCATATTTCTATGCCTCCCACAATCCCATGACAGTTATCATTGCGCAGCTTCCACAGCCAGAACAACCGTACATAAAACAATTACCGGAAGTTCCAAAAGCACATTCCGGTATTATAAACATTCGCCAAGATCTCGGTCACACCCCGACTTTGACCCGTCGCTTATACAAAAATTCAGCTATGCACTTTTCCGAAAACATATCAAAACCCATTACCGTCATCGGAAATCACTATGCATAGCTGAATAAAATATTCATATACGAATCCCTTTATCTTTCCTCGCGGAAATAATTCAGTCCGCAGCTCTTTGGCTGTGCATGCTCCTTACTTCTGCGCATACTTGTGATCACAAGAACAAGTATCGTAGCAATGTACGGGAACATATCATAAATCTGAGCCGGAAGTCCGGGAATATTAATATACATACGCATGATCGTAAGACCGCCGAATACAAGCGCCACAAGCATTCCTCTTGCAGGACTCCATGTTGCAAAAATAACAAGCGCTACCGCAAGCCATCCATACCCGCTGACACAGTTATGCACCCATACGCCTGATGTTGTAACCATGCTCATATACATACCACCGATTCCGCAGATCCCTCCGCCGATCACAGTCGCCATATATTTATATACCGTCGTATTGATACCCGCCGCATCCGCAGTTGCCGGATCTTCCCCGACAGCACGAAGATTCAGTCCCACTCTTGTACGATTAAAAAACCATGTCATAAAAAGCGCTGCCGCGATTGCAAAATAAACGACCCAGTTATACCGGAATAAAAGAGGACCAAGCACCGGGATATCTGACAAAACCGGGATATCAATCCCTGAAAATGCTTTCTTCGTCACTTCAGATACCGCCACATAACCGCCGGCCTTCTGTCCGATATACTCTCCGAAAAAATTTCCGAAACCGGTTCCAAAAATTGTTAATGTCAGACCTGTTACATTTTGATTTGCCCGGAGCGTAATCGTCAAAAAACTGTAGATCAGTGCCCCAAGAGAACCCGCCGCAAAAGAAGTAAGAAGAGCTATGACAGAAGAAACCGCTCCGTTCGGGTTCCCGCCCGAACCGATCACTGCCTGTTCATAATAATACGAACCTGCCAGTCCCGTGATCGCACCCATGAACATCATTCCCTCTACACCAAGATTTAAGTTTCCTGATTTTTCTGTCAGTATTTCACCGAGCGCTCCTAAAAGAAGCGGCGTTCCGGCCAATACTGCCGCAATAAATAATCCATTCAACGTATTAAGCATGATGTTCCTCCTTTCCTCTTCCGATCAACTTATATGTGATAAAAAACTCACATCCGAGCATAAAGAATAAAATAATACCAATCAACAGATCGGCCGCAGATGCCGGAATTTTAAACTGTGTCTGAATTGCGTTCGCCCCTCGCTCAAGCATCGCGATAAATACTGATACAACCAACATTCCCGCCGGATTCATTTTTGCGAGCCATGCAACTGTAATGGCCGTAAATCCGACGCCGCCTGCAGTTCCTTCCGTAATCGTAAAGTCCGATCCCGCAAACTGAAGCATTCCGACAAGTCCGCAAAGCGCTCCGGATAAAAACATCGTTCTGCGGAATACCCGTCCCACATTGATTCCCGCATATCTGGCAGTATTATTGCTTTCACCTACAACAGCAATTTCATAGCCTTGTTTCGTCTTATTAAAATAAATATAAGATACGACAACGAGAATAAGCGCTAAGATCCATCCCCAGTGCACTCCGAATACTTTTGTCAAACGCGCTCCCGGAACAAGCATCGCTATTTTCGGATAGCTGCTTCCCGGAGCTTTCCACGGGCCGTTCATAAGATATTTGATAAATGCCAGAGCAATATAATTTAACATCAGTGTAAACAACGTCTCATTTGTTCCCCACTTCGCCTTGCAGACAGCCGGGAGCAAACCGTACAAACCGCCCGCTACGATCGCCGCCAGCATCATAAGAATTACAAGTGGGATCTTCGGAAAAATATGAGCAGTAAAAAGACCAAACGCACCTGCCGCAACTGCACCTACCAAAATCTGTCCTTCCGCCCCTATATTCCAGAATTTCATTTTGAACGCAAAAGAAATTCCGATCGCCGTGATAAGAAGCGGAATTGCGATCTTAATCGTCTCATAAGAAACAGTCTTCGTTCCCCATGCTCCCTTTATCATGGAAATATATACCGAAAACGGATTATGTCCGAGCATCATGATCACGACAGCGCCCGTAGCCAAAGATAAAAGAAAAGCAGCCGCACGGATCATCCACGCTTTTTTCTGAGGAATCGCATCTCTTTTTACCATTCGGAACAAAGGCTCTTTCGCATGTGTCACACTGGAACTCATTCTGTCACCTCCTCTTTTTCTCCATCTTGTTCTGTACGGATCATCATTAATCCGATTTCTTCTTTTGTCACTTTTCTCGGATCGACAATACCGCTTACCTTTCCTCCGCACATAACCATGATGCGGTCCGAAAGCTGCATAAGCACATCAAGATCTTCTCCGATAAATACAACCGCAACTCCCTTTTTCTTCTGTTCGTTCAAAAGATCATAGATTCTGTAAGACGCATTGATATCAAGACCTCTTACCGGATATGCGACAATCAGAACCGACGGCTGACAGGCTATCTCTCTTCCTAAAAGAACTTTCTGCACATTACCTCCCGAAAGTCTTCCTACCGGAGTTTCCACGCCCGGAGTTACGATTTCTAATTCCTTAATCAGTTTTTCCGCAAGATCTCTCGGACTTTTCCGATCTACAAAAATACCTTTGTTCGACTTATAACTTCTAAGCATGACATTATCTGTCATATCCATTCCGGCAACAAGACCCATTCCAAGACGATCTTCCGGAACAAATGCCATTGAAATTCCTTTTTTGGCGATTTCATCCGGGCTTAATCCTAAAATACGTTCTTTTACCGCCCCTTTTTCTGATGATTCAGAATACAAAACAGATCCCCCGACAGAAGGATAAAGTCCCGCAATCGTCTCGCACAGTTCTTTTTGGCCGCTTCCTGCGATTCCGGCGATTCCCAGTATCTCTCCTGCATAAGCATCAAACGAAACATTATCAAGAGCCTTCACTCCGTCTCCGCTCAAACAGGTAAGATCGATCACCCGAAGACGTTTTCCGCCCCGTTTTACTTCCGGTCTTTCAATCTCAAGACTGATCGGCCGGCCGACCATCATTTCCGTAAGTTGATCCGGATCGGTTTCCGAAGTTTCCACAACTCCGATATATTCTCCCTTTCGCAAGATCGCAACACGATCTGATATCGCCATTACTTCATTTAGTTTATGTGTAATGATGATGATCGATTTCCCGTGTTTTTTCATGTTTTTCAAAACAGCAAACAGCTTTTCCGTTTCCTGAGGAGTAAGAACCGCCGTAGGTTCGTCTAAAATCAAAATATCCGCGCCTTTGTACAGCACTTTTAATATTTCCACCGTTTGTTTTTCAGAAACCGACATATTGTAAACTTTCTTTGTCGGATCAAGATCAAAGCCATATTTTTGTGCTAATTCTGCTACTTTCCGATTGATCTCACGGCGTTTTAACACCGTTTTCCCTTCCAATCCCAACACGATATTTTCCGCTGCCGTCAACACATCCACAAGCTTAAAATGCTGATGGATCATTCCGATTCCGAGAGTAAAAGAATCCTTCGGGGAACGAATCGTTACCTCCTTCCCTTTTACATAAATCTCTCCGTAATCCGGAAAATAAATTCCTGACAACATATTCATCAATGTTGTTTTTCCACTTCCGTTTTCACCGAGAAGCGCAAGGATCTCCCCTGTTTTCAGTTCAAGATCTACATTTTTATTGGCAACGACTTTACCGAATGTTTTCGTTACATGATGCATTTTTATTGCATACTGCGCTGCTTCTCCCAAATTTTTTTCCTCCTTCTTCTCTCCTGCCGTATCTTTCTCATTTCCTCATGAAATCCTCATAGAACAAAGCGGTATTCCGCTTAAAAAACATTTAATGTTATAAACAAAGCCGTCCGAAGACGGCTCTGTTTTCATTTTCCGAAGATATCCTCTTTCGGATTTATTTTTTAGAATTACTTTATACAATTACTGAACTACGTTACATCCCTCGATAATATACTGCCATGACGGTGCAGAAGCCTCTTCCTGTTCCGGGAAATGATCTCCCTCTGCAACTTCAATCTTCTCTCCGTCCGGACTTACTCCTTTAAGCGGACCGCCGAATACAAAAAGTTCTCCGTTTTTCAGCGCTTCCGCCGCTTTATCGATCGCCTCCTGCGTTCCCTCTGCTGCGATCTTCTCATTCAATGGAGACAAATAAACGGCTCCGTCGGCATATCCTTTGCACCAGTCAGCCGGAATTTCTTTTCCGTCGATCACTGCCTGAACAGCTTCTGTCACATAAATTCCCCAGTCAATACGAGGAGAAACTAAAGACGCATTCGGTGCAGCGGCAATCATATCATTATTATATCCAACCTGCCATACTCCATTATCCTCAGCTGTCGTTGCCGGAGCTGTAGAATCCGAATGCTGGGAGATCACATCGCATCCGCGGTCGATAAGAGCTTTTGCAACCTGAGACTCGATTGTCGGATCATTCCATGAATTTGTATACATAATATCCATTGTTACATCAGGATTCACACTTTTTGCTCCAAGATAGAACGCTGTATATCCGCTGATAACCTCTGCAAACGGATGTGCCGCTACGTAGCCGAGTTTATTTGTTTCTGTCTTAAGTCCTGCCGCAATACCTGCCAGATAACGTCCCTCATAAATAGACGCAAAATAATTATGGAAGTTATCCAGTCCTGAATCCGATGCCTGGAATCCTGTCGCATGACAGAACTGGATGTCCGGATACTCTGCGGCTACTTCTTTCACATAGTCTTCAAACCCGAAGCTTGTTGCAAAGATAATGTTGCATCCTGCTTCTACGAGTTCTCTAAGAGCTGTATCACATTCTGCATCTTCCGGCACATTATATTTGTTGATGATCTGGTCATCGCTCAATCCCAGTTCTTTCTGCATTTCCTTTGTTCCCAGATCATGATTGTATGTATATCCCATATCGCTCGGATCGGAAATATGTACAAATCCTACCTTGATTTCATCTTTCGGAATTCCTTCCGACGCCTCTTTTTTGGAGTCTCCTCCTTTGTCTTTGCCTGCGTCTGCCGCCGGAGCTCCGCACCCTGCAACGAGAGTGACTGCCATAGCTGCACACAAGAATGCGCTGAGCATTTTCTTCTTCATTGTTTTTCCTCCTTTTATTCCGTTCTTTTTAAAAGAACGATGCTCGTTAAAAAAGCTACCCACTTTTCAGAAATCCGTTCTTCAAATGGATAGCTACATACCTATATTACTATTCAAATTGTCAGAAGTCAATCCCCAACACTTTATAATCCTGATCTTCCACTGCCTTTTTAAGTACTTCGTCAGCAACCTCTTCTGTCATTTCAACAACTGCCGTGCCGGTTTCATGACTGACTTCCGCCTGTTCCACTCCATCCAGCGCTTCAAGAACCTTTTTCACTCTCGCCTCGCAGTGTCCGCACATCATTCCTTCGATTTTCATTACTTTTTTCATTGTTTTATTCTCCTTTTCTTCTTCAGAATTTTTCTTGTTTTTTTGACTTCTTTTTCTATCTTTAGAACCATCATATAATTTAAACAAATTCAGCCTCAGGGCGTTGCTTACAACACATACGCTTGACAGACTCATTGCCGCTGCCCCGAACATCGGATTTAATTTCCACCCGAAGATAGGAATCCAGATTCCCGCTGCGAGCGGAATGCCGATCACATTATAAAAAAATGCCCAGAAAAGATTTTCATGAATATTGCGAAGCGCTGCCCGACTCATGCGCACAGCGGCAGGCACGTCGCTCAACCTGCTTTTCATAAGCACAATATCCGCCGCATCAATAGCGATATCCGTTCCTGCTCCGATGGCGATTCCGACATCCGCCCGCGTAAGAGCCGGCGCATCATTAATCCCGTCCCCAACCATCGCCACTTTTCCTTCTTCTTTTAATTTTTTGATCACATCCTCTTTTCCATCAGGTAAAACACCGGCAATCACTTCATCTACACCCGCCTGCTCTCCGATCGCTTTTGCCGTACGCTCATTATCGCCTGTGAGCATGACCACCTTGATCCCCATATTTTTCAATTCTCTGACCGCCTGCGGACTGTCTTCTTTTATAATGTCTGCAACGGCGATTATGCCGATCAGTTCCTCATTCCTTCCGAAAAATAACGGTGTTTTTCCTTCTGATGCAAAACTTTCCGCCTGCTTTCTTACCGCTTCCGAAATAACAGTTCTTCCTTCTGCAAATTTCAAGTTTCCGCCGAAAAATTTATCGCCGCCTATCTCTCCCGTCAAACCATTTCCGGAAACTGCCGTAAAGTTTTTCGCTTCTTCTTTCGTCTGGATTGCTTCTTCCTCTGCCTTTTTCAAAATTGCATGCGCTAACGGATGTTCACTTTTCTTTTCAAGAATGTATGCATACGTCAGAAGTTCCGACTCACTAAAAGCCGAACCGGGCAAAATATCTGTCACCGTCGGTCTTCCTTTTGTGATCGTTCCTGTTTTGTCCAGCACTACAACATCAATTTTCCCCGTTTCTTCAAGAGAAACTGCTGTTTTAAATAAAATTCCGTTCTTTGCTCCCACACCGTTTCCGACCATAATCGCAACCGGCGTCGCAAGACCGAGAGCACAAGGACAACTGATCACAAGAACCGAGATTCCCCGTGCAAGAGCAAAACCGATCGTTTCTCCGAATGCAAGCCATACAATAATCGTCAAAACAGCAACTGCCATAACAACCGGAACAAACACTCCCGACACTTTATCTGCCACTTTTGCGATCGGAGCTTTTGTCGCAGCCGCATCTCCCACCATATGGATAATCTGAGACAAAGTTGTGTCTTCTCCCACTCTGGTCGCCTTACATCTCAAAAAACCGGACTGGTTTATCGTCGCGCCCGATACGCAATCTCCCTCTTTTTTATCAACCGGAATACTTTCACCGGTAAGCGCTGATTCGTCAACCGCTCCGCTTCCTTCGACTACAATACCGTCAGTCGGAATGCTTTCCCCCGGACGAACGACAAACAGATCTCCCTTTTGCACTTGTTCGATCCCGATTTTTACTTCCTCGCCGCCGCGCACAACAGTCGCCGTCTTAGGCGCAAGATCCATCAGACCTTTCAGCGCATCTGTCGTCTTTCCTTTTGACCTTGCTTCCAGAAGTTTACCGACTGTGATCAATGTCAGGATCATCGCCGCAGATTCAAAATAAAACTCATGCATATATGTCATTACTTCTGCCGCATTCCCACGCATCTGCGCATCTGTCATCGCAAACAGAGCATAAATACTGTAGCCGTAAGACGCGCCTGCGCCAAGAGCAACCAGGGTATCCATATTCGGCGCTTTATGAAAAAGTCCTCTGACTCCACTGATAAAAAACTTCTGATTGATCACCATTACGGCTGTTGTCAGCAGAAGCTGTATGATCCCCATTGCCACGTGATTCTCGCTCACAATTTCCGGAACTTTCCATCCCCACATCATATGCCCCATTGACAGATACATTAACGGAATCAAAAAACAAAGAGAGGCGATCAATCGCTTTTTCATCTCAGGCGTTTCCTTATCTTTTAATTCTCCGCTCTTTTCCATCCTGCCTGCTTCCTGTCCTGTCCTGCTTTCTTTCTCCGCCGCCTTATATCCCGCCGCCTCTACAGCTTCAATAACTGTCTGTGCATCGACAGCCCCCTCTACTCCCATAGAATTAGTCAGCAGATTTACAGAACATGACGTAACTCCTTCAATCTTTGATACAGCTTTTTCTACACGTGCACTGCATGCCGCACAGCTCATACCTGTAACTTCATATTGTTTCAACCGGTTTCCTCCTTTCGATTCTCAAATCCTCGATTCCATTGCCTTTTCAGAATCTATTTCATAAGTTTTCTCAAAACTGTTACAAGTTCATCTATCGTCTCATCTTTTCCTTCCCTGATATCTTCCGAAACACAAGTACGGATATGTTCTGATAAAAGAACTTTATTAAAACTGTTCAATGCCGCGGTAATCGCCGAAACTTGTATAAGAATATCCGGACAATACGCATTATTCTCCACCATTCTGCGAATCCCCCTCACTTGCCCTTCTATTCTGTTTAAGCGGTTTATCATCAATTTTGTTTCTTCTTCTGTACGCTTTTTTATCCGATGTGTACATTCCGGACATTTCTTTTCTTTTTCCATAATTATCCTCCGAATATATTTTCCGGCTTTTGCCTTTTCTCCCTCTCACCATCATACTTCAAGCTCAAAATACCCATATGGGGTATCTATAAGTGCATTATATACCCATATTAGGTATATTGCAACTGTTTTTTCATCGAGATATAAAATTTCAGATCTGCATAACAACTTTATCTGTTTATAAAAACATCCATAATGAAAGAGCAACTAACTTCTCATCGAAATTAATTGCCCTTTTATCAAACGTCATGCAAGATTTTAAGCACCATTCGAAGCTCTTCTGCCCCGAGCTGTCCCGGCGCCGACGCTTTTTTGACCGCTCCGAATGTAAGAGCAGAACCAAATGCTTCACCGCAAATACGACTGACTACTCCTACTTCCGACATAGACATTGTAACGACCGGACACTTTGCATGCTCCCTCACCATCTCTTCCGTTGCCAAAAGCAGCGTAAGCACATCTTTTTTAGATTGAGGCATTACCGCTATTTTCACAATATCCGCACCACACTCCTGCATAAAGCAAAGCCTCGATACAATTTCTTCTTTTGGCGGAGTTTTTTGAAAATCATGGTTAGATGCTATCACTTTTACTCCATACAAATGCGCCGTTTCTACGATTGTATTTACCTCATCTGTCCCGGTAAACGCTTCTGCATCCACAAGATCTGCAAAGCCCGTTTTTACTGCCATCTCATTCAGCTTTACATATACACTCTTTTCAATCTCTTTCTCCCCGCCTTCTTTTAATGTGCGAAATGTGAAAAGGAGCGGAATGTCTCCAAGCGTCTCTCTTAATTCTTCCATCATCTTTTCTGTCTTTTTAAAATCCAGAACATCTTCATACCAATCTGCGCGCCATTCCACAAGATCCGCCGTTTCTTTCGCTTTACAAGCTGCGTCAATAATATCGTCTCTCGTAATTCCGACAACAGGCACGCAGATTTTCGGGATTCCTTTTCCTATCTCTACCTTTCTGACATTTACCGTATTCATATGCTCTTCTCTCTTTTAACTATATTTAAAAATCTTAACCGCTTATAAAATCTCCTGCCATTCCTTTTCTTTAAAACCAACGAGAACCTTCTCATTTTGCACGAGAATCGGTCTTTTTACAAGCATCCCGTCAGAAGCGAGCAGTTCAATCTGTTCATCCTCACTCATATTCGGAATCCTGTCTTTTAACTGCATTTCTTTGTAAAGTTTTCCACTCGTATTAAAAAAGCGCTTCAACGGAAGTCCGCTTTTCCTCCACCACGTTTTCAGTTCTTCCGCTGTTGGTTTCTCTTCTTTGATATCTCTTTGCTCAAATTCAATTTCTTTTTCTTCCAGCCATTTTTTTGCTTTCATGCATGTACTGCATTTCGGATAACATACAAATAACATTTTCTTTCTCCTTTCGTTTGCTACTCTGACCTTTTCCGGTCTTTCATTTTGCTTTGAAAAATCTACCGATTTTTTCTTTTATAATATTTTGAATACAGCCGAATCTATTTAACAGTGTATCTCATTTTTCCTGCAGATACAATTCTTATTTTTCTTATTTTTACTCACATAAATATTGCGCTTTTTTTTCTATTGTGCTAGAATATAATCGACTATTTTTTAACATTCAACTTACTTGTTTATTTTGTATATTAAATTTAGGAGGAATCTTATAATGCAATGTTTCAGAAAAGTAACAGAAGACTTATATTGGGTCGGGGGAAACGATCGTCAGATTGAATTGTTTGAAAATATTTTCCCTCTTGCCAAAGGTGTCTCTTACAACTCATACCTTCTTTTGGATGAACAGACAGTTCTTTTTGATACAGCCGACTATGCGATCGGAAAACAATTTATAGAAAACGTTATGTCTGTACTGAACGGCCGCAATCTTGACTATATCGTTGTCAATCACATGGAACCGGATCACTGTTCTCTTATCGGAGAACTCCTTCTTCACTATCCCGACGTAAAGATTATCGGAAACGCAAAAACATTCCCGATGATCGAACAATTTTTCAGCTTTGACCTGACGGGGAAAACACTCACAGTCAAAGAAGGAGATACTTTCTGTTCCGGAAAACATACGTTTCGTTTTATTATGTCCCCAATGGTTCACTGGCCCGAAGCAATGATGACTTATGACGAAAAGGATAAAGTGCTCTTCTCTGCCGATGCTTTCGGCACATTTAATGCATTAAACGGAAATTTATTCAACGATGAACTTGATTTTAACAGAGAGTGGCTTGATGAAGCGCGCCGTTATTATACAAATATCGTCGGAAAATACGGCCCGCAAGTTCAAAATGTATTGAAAAAAGCCTCATCTCTTGACATTCAGATGATCTGTCCGCTCCACGGTCCTGTCTGGAGAAGTAATCTGAATTTTATTATAGAAAAATACGATCTTTGGAGCCGATATGAACCAGAAGAAAAGGGAGTTATGATCGCTTATGCTTCCATGTACGGAAATACCGAAAATATGGCAGAAATCCTTGCCGTTATGCTGGCAGAGGCAGGCGTAAAAAACATTCATATGCATAACATTTCCAAGACCCATGTATCCGAACTGATTTCCGACAGCTTCAAATACAGCCACATTGTACTTGCTTCCCCAACATATAATAACGGCATTTATCCTCTGATGGACAATTATTTGGAAGACATGAAAGCTCTTTCCCTGCAAAATCGTACGATTGCCGTGCTTGGAAATGGATCATGGGCTCCTCAGGCAACAAAACTGATTTCCGCAAAGATCAAAGAAATGAAAAACATGCGTCTTTTAGAAGCTTCCGTTACAATAAAATCTTCTCTCAAAGAAGCACAGCTTGAGGAATTAAATTCTCTCAGCAGACAAATCGCCGAAGAAGTGTTATAATAATATTTGATTAAATTTTAAACGTCACAAAGGAGGAGTTCTTATGAAGTTAGTAATCACCATGAGCCGTCGTTTCGGAACAGGCGCCAGCATTATTGCCACAGAACTTTCCAAACGTCTCGACATACCGGTATATGACAAGGCTTATATTGAGGAACAGTTAAACGATCGCATGTATGAGAGCGAAGCTGAAGCAATCAGGAAGCTCGCCGAGCATCCGTGCATCATTCTCGGCCGCTGTGCATCCGATATTTTAAAAGACAAGATGAACGTACTGAATATTTTCGTGTGTGCCGACAAAGAAGACCGTATTCGCAGAATTATGGAAAAAGAAAACCTCGACTACAACGGTGCAAAAGAGAGAGTCGAAACAACTGATGAAGAAAGAGCTTCTTATTATTATGAACATACAGGAAAAACATGGGGAGACGTCAATGATTACCATATGATACTTGACACATCCGAACTTGGGGTTGAAAATTGCGCAAACATCCTTATGCAATATTTTGAAAAATTAGAATATATTTAAACCGGAATGTTGTTTCTTGTATAAAACAGCTTCATTATAAAAACTCCGAACAGATTCTTTTAATCATAGATTCTGTTCGGAGTTTACTTTATCTGTTTTTATTCTGTTTTTATTTTAATAAAACAATTATTTGTTTCATCAGAAGAAGGTTCTTCCGAAGAGGATTTTTCCGATGTGATGATCTTTACACCTGTTTCTTCAAAATCTACTTTCTTCCATACTTTCTTATCTACTTTGATATCTGTTTCTTTTCTCCATTTTTTCAGAAGAGAATCATACTGTTCCTGCTTACGCTCTTCGATAATGGAAGCTTTCTTCTGATCCGTTGCCTCGCGATCGAGAAGGCTTGTCAGCTTTGCCACATACACCCCTGCGTCAGACTCGATTGCTCCTGTCACATCGCCTTCTGCCGCTAAAGCATTCGCCGCCTCGATCAGAGCTGCATCCGGAGATGTACTCTTTGCATCAAATGCGGTTTTTTGCACCTCTGTTCCGAGTTCTGCTGCAACTGCCGCAAAATCTTCCCCTGCTTTTGCGCGTTCTGCGATCGTTTCTGCAGTTGATTTTGCTTTTGCTTTTTCTTCATCTGTCAGTTCCGTTACCGATCCCGACTCATCTGTTGATGTGTAAGAAAAATATACGTATTCCATACTCTTTTGTGCCGCTTCTTCATCTGACACTTCCTCGTTTACGCCTTCACGCATTTTTTCACTCATCTTTGACTGGATCGTCATAAGCTCCAAATATTTTTCGATATCTTTTCTGTAACCGGAAACCGCCTCTTTTGACTCATCCTTGTTATCTTTATCAAACTGCTCCGCCGCTTTTTGAATCGCTTCTTTCTCATCTTCCGTTAGAACGACTTCGTATTCGCCTGAATGCTGTGAGATGAGGTACATGTTTTCCACTGCTTCCATCACGCTGTCTTTCACTGACTCTTCATACGTCTTGTCATCTCCCGCATCCTGCGTCCACAGTTCTTCTGCAGTTGTCCCCATCATCCCCGCATAATATGTCTCATACTGTCCCTGCATCATCCTTGCATAAAAATTCACAACTCCAAGCGGAACCTTTTCCTTTCCTACCGTTACAACAGTCGCTTCTGCATCAATCGACCCGCTGCATCCTGTAACCGACGCCGCCGTCAACACTCCTGCCATTGCAAGAAGAGCGGCTTTTTTTCCAAATCGTACCATAACGATTCTCCTCTCCCGTGTTAAAATATCGTCTGTACCGTTCTTTATCACCACGGCACAACATGTTTTTAGTATACCGTGTTTTTATTTCTATCTCAAGTCCTAATTTAAAATCTTAAAGTCAGGTCCTAATTTAAAATCTTAAATTTAAGTCAGCTTTTTTAGGTCTTTCAAAATCCGTCTCACTGTATCCAGTACATTTTCTGTATTGCTTTTTTTGTTTCTGCCTTTTCTGCAATACAGAAAATACGGCGGTTCTTCTGCCCTGAATATCAGATCGTTTTTATAACTATCCAAAAATTTAGGAATACCGGATGGATCGATCTTTGCTTTTTCATACATTGTAAATCGAATTTCTTCACCTTTTTGCTCGATAGCAGTAACATACACCGAATGAGCCAGACTTTTTAAAGATGCTATCACAAGAAGCTGCTGCACTTTTTTCGGAATATCGCCAAAGCGGTCGATCAGTTCTTCCGTCATATCTTCTAACTCTTCCTCACTTTCAATCGCCGCGATCCGTTTATATATATCCAGCTTTTGATATTCATTTTTAATATAATATTCCGGAATATATGCATCTACATTTAGATCAATCAATGTTGTAAACGTTTCTGCTTCCGGCCCGCCTTTTAATTGTCTGACCGCTTCATTTAGCATTTTGCAATAAAGATCATACCCTACCGCTTCCATATGACCGCTCTGCGCTTCTCCTAAAAGATTACCTGCCCCGCGAATTTCAAGGTCTCGCATGGCGATTTTGATTCCGGATCCGAGATCTGTAAACTCACGGATCGCCGAGAGCCTCTTCTCTGCCACTTCTTTTAATAATTTGTCTCTCTGATACAGAAGAAATGCATATGCCATACGATTAGAACGACCGACACGTCCCCGAAGCTGATAAAGCTGAGATAATCCGAATCGGTCCGCATCCTGTATGATCATCGTATTCGCATTCGGAATATCCAATCCGGTCTCAATAATCGTCGTTGAAACAAGAACATCGATATCACCGTTGATAAAATCATACATGATCCGCTCCAGCTGATGTTCCCTCATCTGTCCATGTGCAAATGCCACATTTGCCTCAGGCACAAGTTTCTGAATCCGGTCTGCGACTTCATCGATATCCTGTACCCTGTTGTACACATAATATACCTGTCCATCTCTTGCGAGTTCCCGCTCGATCGCCTCACGTACCATCTCGTCATTGTACTCCATGACATATGTCTGGATCGGCATTCTGTCCATCGGAGGCTCTTCTAACACGCTCATATCTCGGATTCCGATCAGACTCATGTGAAGCGTTCTCGGAATCGGAGTTGCTGTCAGTGTCAGCACGTCTACATTTTCTTTCATCTGCTTGATTTTCTCTTTGTGCTGTACCCCAAACCGCTGCTCCTCATCGATGATCAACAGGCCAAGATCCTTAAATTTCAGATCATCTGAAAGTACGCGGTGCGTCCCGATCACAATATCTACAAGACCTTTCCTCACATCATCGATTGTCTTTCTTTGCTGTGCCGGAGTCCGAAATCTGCACAGCAGGTCTACTCTCACCGGAAATCCTTCATCCGCTGTACAACGTATATAATGCTGCTGAGCAAGCACCGTTGTCGGAACGAGGTACACACCTGCTTACTTCCTGCACTGCCTTAAATGCGCGCGGACTGCCACTTCTGTCTTCCCGTATCCGACATCCCCGCACGATTAAGCGGTCCATGATCTTCTTGCTTTCCATATCTTTTTAGTTGCCTCGATCGCATTTAACTGATCATCGGTCTCCTCAAACGGAACATTTCCTCAAACTCACGCTGCCAAATGGTATCTTCTCCGTAGACATATCCTTCTTCCTTCTGTCTTGCCGCGTACAATTCCACAAGTTCCTTTGCGATTTCTTTGACTGCCCCACGGACTCTCGTCTTCGTCTTCGCCCATTCCTGTCCCCCGAGCTTATTCAGCTTAGGTCTTTTTGCATCGGCACTTGCATATTTCTGGATCAGTTCCAGCTGTGTCGCAAGAATGTAAAGATTCCCTCCATCTGCATAAGAGATCTTCATATAATCTTTTGCAACTTTATCGACTTCAATCTTCTCAATTCCCTGATAGATTCCAAGTCCGTGATTCTCATGAACGACATAATCTCCGACCTTCAGATCCGAGAAGCTCTGGATTTTCTGTCCTTCATAAGTTTTCCGTTTCTTTTTCTTCTTTTTCTTGAAGATGTCCGTCGATTGTGCTCCGGCCAATGGAACGATCATTGCCAGAATCATCAGAATTGAAACTAATTTCTTCATGCTTTCTTTTTTAATATTTATATACAGATACAAAGATAATAATTATTCGATACCGGCAATATCTTTCATATTCAGGTTATTATCCGTCGACCAGAAACCTGTTTTAGGTTTGCCTGAAGTCGTATATTCCTGTCCGCCGATTGTCAGCGTAAATTTATAGGTATAATTCATTCCCTCTTCAAAGGGAACGGCAACCATCATGTAAGCAGTTTCCAGTGAGGCCGGAAGCCCGAAAGCCGGAAATCCGGCATTTACCACCAGGCCGTCGGGAATGTTATAAGTGACGCTGTTCAAAGGAGTACCACTGATTTCACCGGTGGCCAGATTAACGGTAGCTCCGTCTGCATAAGACAGGGGATGTCGTCGCAGGTTACCACAATTTTAGTGCAGGTTTTTCCAGCTAAAGCATCGGGACATTCCAGTGCGGGCAAGGTGAGCTGTGAAAAACAGAGATTTGAATTCTCCAAAGTAACCGTAGCTGCCGAATAACTGGAAGTGGTGGCCGAAGCGTATGCAAAGCTA
>ENA-OQKD01000146-OQKD01000146.1-human-gut-metagenome-genome-assembly--contig:-NODE-146-length-19774-cov-3.168372_pt1 | contig 19774 bp, 22 predicted proteins | sample MGYA00242775_ERZ504792 | MGnify/ENA primary metagenome ERZ504792 (study PRJEB26092, sample SAMD00036401) | human gut metagenome | host: Homo sapiens | study: EMG produced TPA metagenomics assembly of...
CGAGGATGAAAGATCAGAGTAGGAGAAAACGGATGAGGACGAGAATATACAATGCAAGAATTTTGACAATGGAAGAAAAACGACCTGTTTTTAAAGGTGAGATCTATATTGACGGCGGAAAGATTTTCCGCATAAAAGAAGCCAAAACGGAAAAAAGTGAGCGGACAGAAAAACCGGCTTTAAATGAAGAAGAAAAATGGGACGAAGAAATCGACGCAGAGGGAAATCTGATTATGCCCGGGTTTAAAAATGCGCATACTCATTCTGCTATGACATTTCTGCGTTCTTATGCAGATGATATGAAACTTCAGGAATGGCTTTTTGATAAGGTATTTCCGGCAGAAGCAAAGCTGACATCCGATGACGTATATCATTTGACAAAACTTGCGATTTTGGAATATTTGACAAGCGGGATTACGGCGGCTTTTGATATGTATAAATTAAAACAAGACAGTGCAAAAGCGGCAGAAGAACTGGGCTTTAGAATGGTTTTTTGCGGAGATATCAATGATTTCGGCGGTACTTTAGAAGAGATGGAGCAAGATTATTTTCGGTACCAATGTGAAGAAACTCCGCTTTTGTCCTATCAGTTCGGATTTCATGCAGAATATACGACAAGCCGCAATTTGATGGAAGGGATCGCGCAGCTTGCCGGAAAATATAAAAAGCCTGTTTATGTCCATTGTTCGGAGACAAAAAGAGAAGTGGAGGAATGTCGGGAAAAAACAGGTATGACACCGATCGCATATATGGATTCTCTCGGCCTTTTTGAAAACGGAGGAGGATTATTCCACGGCGTTCATTTAGATGAAGCAGATTTTGACATTATGAAAAAGAAAAAAATATGTGTCGTTACAAATCCGGCTTCTAATTTAAAACTGGCAAGCGGAATTGCCCCGGTCAAAACGTATCTTGAAAAAGGAATTCCGGTTGCTATAGGAACAGACGGACCGGCAAGTAATAATTGCCTTGATATGTTTAAAGAAATGTTTCTTGTGACAGGGCTTCAAAAAGTAGTTCATAATGATCCGGAGGCTGTTCCGGCAGCAGACGTACTGAAAATGGCGACTGTCAACGGAGCTTACGCGATGGGACTTGACAACTGTGATATACTTGCAGAAGGAAAATACGCAGATTTGATTATGATAGATCTGATGCAGCCGAATATGCAGCCGATACAAAATATTGAAAAAAATGTTGTGTACAGCGCCAGTAAGCTGAATGTAAAAATGACGATGATAAACGGGAGAGCTGTTTATCAAAACGGGAAGTTTAAAATCGGGGAAAGCGTGGAAGACATTTATGAAAATGCAAACCGGATCGCAGAGAGGATACTAGATGGCAAAGAATAAATGCTCACAGACGTATCGGAGATTTATTATTTGTGCAGAAGGGGAAACAAATGATTAAAACAGATAGAGAGAAACAAATGAAAGGGGTTACAAAGCAATGAGAACAGCAATATTTACGATCGATACAGAAAGTTATGAAGCAAAGAAAAAAAGTGCGGCAGGAGAGGCTTTGAAGCGTATGCTTGAACAAAACAGGCTGGAAGTGAAAGCTGCGAAAGTTTTGCCAAGAGATAAAGAAGTTGTGGCGACAGTTTTTCGCCAGCTGGCAGACTCGGGCTCTGTCGAACTGATCATAACGACAGGGGCGACGGGATATTTAGAGCAGGACTGTGCTCCGAAGGCGGTAGAAGAAGTCGCAGAGCAGCTTATTCCGGGAATCCCGGAAGCGCTTAGGGCATATAATCTCAGGTATTCCAAGAAAGCAATGCTCGACTGTATGGCGGCAGGCATTCGGAAAAATACACTTATTGTGAATCTGCCGGAAAGTGCAAAAACAGCGAAAGAAGATATGGAATACATTTTATCGGAAGTAGTACAAGTAGTGGAGAGTATTAACTTATGATGAAGATCACATATATCGGACACAGCGGATTTTTTGTGGAAATGGAAGATGCCTGCTTTTTATTTGATTATTACAAAGGAACGATTCCGGAAACAGACGGAAACAAAAAAATGTATGTTTTCGTAAGTCACAGGCATCATGATCATTATAACGAGGAAATTTTCAGGCTGCAGGAAAAATTCCGGGATATACAATATATTATTTCTTCAGATGTATATGAACTGGCTTCTCATCCTGAGAAAAACGATAAAATCATTTATATGAAAGCAGGAGAAGAGGCGGACATAAAAGGATGTTATGTGCGAACGCTCCGGTCAAATGATGAGGGAACGGCATTTTTCATTCGCTATAAAGACCAGACGATCTATCACGCAGGGGATTTGAATTGGTGGCACTGGGAAGGGGAGCCGGACGAGTATAATAAAAATATGCGTCGTTCTTATCAGTCGGAGATCAACAAGCTTTGCGGAGAAAAGATTGATGCGGCGTTTGTTCCGGTCGATCCAAGACTGGGGGAACAGTATTGTCTCGGAATCGACTGTTTCATGAAACGAACGGAAACAAAAAGAGTATTTCCGATGCATTTTTGGGGAAATTATGATGTGTGCAGCCGTTTGATGCTCGAAGAATGCACAAAAGATTATCAGGACAAGATTGTGAAGATCGAGAGGGAAGGACAGACATTTCTATGCAGGTAAAAATATATACAGACGGGGCGGCACGGGGAAATCCGGACGGACCGGGAGGATATGGAGCGATTCTTGAATATGTAGATACGAAAGGGATGCTTCATACAAAAGAACTATCCCGGGGATATGTCAGAACAACAAACAACAGAATGGAACTGATGGCAGTGATCGCAGGATTGGAAGCGTTGAACAGACCTTGTGAGGTAGAAGTTTATTCTGATTCACAGTATGTTGTAAATGCGTTTAATAAACAGTGGGTAGACGGATGGATTAAGAAAGGATGGAAGCGTGGGAAAAACGACCGGTTAAAAATCCGGATCTTTGGAAGCGTCTTCTCAAAGCAAAAGAAAAGCATAAAGTGTCGTTTCACTGGGTGAAAGGACATGACGGACATCCTCAAAATGAGAGGTGTGATCTGCTTGCCACTTCGGCAGCGGATGGAGATACACTTTTTGTTGACGAAGGAGTAGGAAAATAGTATAATCAGATACTGTGTTAAGTAAGACAGACAATCGCGGATGTAAGTGCCGAAAGGCAGCAGACGAGGAAAGTCCGGGCTTCATAGGGCAGGATGCCGGATAACGTCCGGTGGAGGTGACTCCAAGGCCAGTGCAACAGAAATAAACCGCGTCGGATTCCATATCGGCGTAAGGGTGGAAAGGCAGTGTAAGAGACTACCGCCTCTGCGGTAACGGAGAGGGCACATGTAAACCCCATTCGAAGCAAGACCGGATAGAAGCAATGTGGCGGCCCGTCACGCTTCAGGTAGGTCGCTTGAGCACGGCGGCAACGTCGTGCCTAGATAGATGATTGTCCACGACATAACCCGGCTTATCGTTTTGCTTAACACATTTTGTTACCCCGAATGCTTTAGCAATATAAAGCTGTGATTCGCTAAAATACATGTCGGATCTGTCAAGAGGATACTAATTTAAAAAGAAACAGGAGAAAAAACTATGGGTATGAAAATAAATGCACACCTTCCGATTCCTGCTGATTTGAAAGCAGAATATCCGCTTTCTTCTCAAATTCTTAAACTGAAAGAAAAAAGGGATCGGGAAATCAGAGAGATTTTTGAAGGGAAATCAGACAAGTTTCTTGTAATTGTAGGACCATGCTCGGCGGACAATGAAGATTCCGTATGTGAGTATGTATCGAAATTGGCGACAATCAACGAAAAAGTATCAGATCGCTTGATGATCATCCCAAGAATTTATACGAATAAGCCGAGAACAACAGGAGAAGGATATAAAGGAATGCTTCATCAGCCAAAGCCGGACGAAGCTCCGGATCTGTTAGCCGGAATCATAGCGATCCGAAAGATGCATATAAGAGCGATTGAGGAGAGCGGACTTACCGGGGCAGATGAGATGCTCTATCCCGAAAATAGAAGTTATCTTGACGATATTTTGTCTTATGAGGCAATCGGAGCAAGATCTGTGGAAAATCAGCAGCATCGTCTGACGGCAAGTGCGATGGATATACCTGTAGGAATGAAAAATCCGACAAGCGGAGATTTTTCTGTAATGCTCAATTCTGTAGTGGCAGCACAGAGTTCTCATTCTTTTATATACAGGGGAATGGATGTGACGACAGAGGGAAATGATCTGGCACATGTCATATTGCGCGGAGGCGTAGATAAATACGGGACATGTATCCCAAACTATCATTATGAAGATCTTATCCGTCTTTTGGATATGTACAGGCAAAGGGAATTGAAAAATCCGGCGGCGATCATTGACGCAAACCATTCAAATTCAAATAAACAGTTTAAAGAACAAATCCGAATTGTCAGTGAAGTGCTTCACAGCAGAAATTATAACAGTGAATTAAAAAAACTGATCAAAGGGGTAATGATCGAAAGCTATTTGGAAGAAGGATGCCAGAAGATCGAGGAAAACCGCATTTACGGAAAGTCGATCACAGATCCGTGCCTTGGCTGGGACGATACGGAAAGACTGATCTATAAGATCGCAGAAGAATGCTGATAAAAAGCAAGCCGATTCAGTTTGGCATACAGCAGAAAAAACAAGTGTAAAATAAGAGTGATTATAAAAAGGAAATGGATGCAGTGTAAAAAATTGTTCTTACAGCTCACCATTTCCTTTTGTATATTACGACTTATAAAGCCGGATTTTATTATCGTTGTCTTCGATGTTTTTCTTCGCAATATTTACAGCGGTAGATCTGATTTTCTTCATCTGTCAGAACAAAGACATGATCCAGTTCCTGTTCGATCGAAGTGATGCAGCGTGGGTTTTTGCACCGGATCACATTTCGGATCTCTTTTGGAAGCGTGAGCTGCTTTTTAGCGACAATTTGTTTGTTTTCTATAATATTGACGGTGATATTGTGATCGATAAAACCTAAAATATCAAGATCCATGAAATCAATCGGACATTCGATTTTCATAATATCTTTCTTTCCCATTTTATTACTGCGGGCATTTTTGATAATGGCTACACAGCAGTCCAGTTTATCAAGGTGGAGATATTTATAAATTTCCATACTTTTTCCGGCCTCGATATGATCAAGGACGAAGCCTTCTGTAATGCTTCCGACATTCAATGTGTTTTTTACCATGATCTGTTCCTTTTACCTTTCTTAATCAACATGAATTTCAAGCAGTGTAAGAATTAATGCCATGCGCACGTATACGCCGTACTGAACCTGACGAAAATAAGCGGCGCGCGGATCATTGTCAACTTCGGTTGAAATCTCATTTACTCGCGGAAGCGGATGGAGAACATACATATCTTCCGGCGCAAGCTTCATTTTTGCTTTGTCAAGTATGTAGAAATCTTTCATGCGGACATAATCTTCTTCATTGAAAAAGCGTTCTTTTTGAACTCTTGTCATATAGAGAATGTCCAGAGAGGGCATTGCATCTTCCAGACGGACAACTTCTTCATATGGGATGTTGTTCCGGTCAAGTACTTCGTGGCGGATATAATCGGGAAGCCTTAATTCTTCGGGGGAAATCAAGATAAACCGGATTCCTTCATATCTGACGAGAGCATTGATCAAAGAGTGAACGGTACGTCCGAATTTTAAGTCGCCGCATAAACCGATCGTCATATTTTTAAGACGTCCTTTTACGTTGCGGATTGTGAGCAGGTCGGTCAGCGTCTGTGTCGGATGCTGATGCCCGCCGTCTCCTGCGTTGATAACAGGAATTGAAGAGTGCTGACAGGCGACCATAGGAGCGCCTTCCTTCGGGTGTCTCATAGCACAGATGTCTGCATAGCAGGAAATCGTGCGGATCGTATCAGATACACTTTCTCCTTTTGCTGCGGAACTGGAATCGGCAGAAGAAAATCCCATGATACTTCCGCCCAGATTTAACATGGCTGCCTCATGACTTAACCGTGTGCGTGTACTCGGTTCATAAAAAAGTGTTGCAAGTTTTTTTCCTGCACAGGCATGTGCATATTTTGCCGGATGTGCTTCAATATCCTGAGCAAGATCCAGCAGTTTGTCAAGTTCTTCCACTGAGAAATCCAGCGGACTCATTAAATGTCTCATACAAAACCTCCTAAAAATCTTTAATTATAATATAATAAAACCCTTTTCTTTTCAACCGTATAGAGAAAACAAACAGTCGGAAATTTTATAAACAGATAAATGTATATTTGCTAAAATAGAGAGATACGGCAAAGAAGAATGAACAAAAAGAAAAGTTTAAAGCCGGAAAAACAGAAACAAAATATGAAAAAGAAGGCGGCGTATCGTATCATAAAACGAAGACGCCACTCTTTTACTCATAAGCGGACACCTGTATGGATGAACTGTTATCTTAGTTTGTCATTAATTTTGTAAACATGTAGATTTTGAAAGAAAAATATACTATACTGTTGTGAAAAGAAAAATTTGGGGGCATCGGAGGAGAAAAAATGACATCGCTTGGAGAATTGAGAGAAGCACTTGATAAAATTGATAATGAAATAGCAGAGCTTTATGAAAAACGGATGGAAGTCTGCAGAAAAGTCGGAGAATATAAAGTGAAATCAGGAAAAAAGGTGTTTGACAGGCAAAGAGAAAAAGAAAAACTTGCAGATGTAATGTCAAAAGTAGAGGGGGATTTCAATAAGAAAGGAATCCAGGAGCTGTATCAGCAGCTCATGTCTATGAGCAGGAAGCTTCAGTACAGTCAGCTTGTGGAAGCGGGAGCGCTGGGACGCCTTCCGTTTATCAGAATCGAAAATCTGGATCGTGAAAATGCCCGTGTTGTATTTCAGGGAACAGAAGGAGCTTATTCACAGGCTGCAATGTATCAGTTTTTCGGAAGAGATGTAAATAATTTTCATGTGAGGACATTTCGGGAAGCGATGGAAGCGATAGAGGAAGGTTCGGCTGACTATGCGGTGCTTCCGATCGAGAATTCCACTGCCGGTACGGTGAACGAGATGTATGACCTGCTTGATGAATTTGAAAACTATATTGTAGCAGAGACGATCCTTCCGGTTGTGCATACATTGTCGGGACTTCCGGGCGCGAAGCTTTCGGATATAAAAAAAGTATATTCAAAAACAGAAGCTCTTATGCAGACGTCTGAGTTTTTAGACGACCATGGTGATTGGCAGAAAATCAGTGTTGTCAATACTGCGGTGGCGGCAAAGAAAGTGATTGAAGAACAGGATATTTCACAAGCTGCAGTATGCAGTGCTTATGCGGCAAAAGTCCACGGACTGGAAGTTTTAGTCGATGAAATTAATGATGATGAGGACAATTCCACACGTTTTATCGTTGTAACGAATCAAAAAATATTTTTGAAAAATGCTTCCAAGATAAGCATCCGTTTTGATTCGCCGCATCAGAGCGGTTCTTTGTATGGAATTTTATCACATTTTATTTATAATGATCTGAATATGACGAAGATTGCATCTCGTCCGATCAAAGGGAGACCTTGGGAATATGTTTTTTGTTGATTTTGAAGGAAACCTTGAAGACCCTGCTGTGAAAAATGCAATTCGCGGACTTCGTGAAGAGGCAACAAACTTAAAAATACTCGGCAATTATTGAGACGGCAGATGCCGTAATCCAGTAGTTTCTGGGAGAAAAGACAGGATGTTTAACATAAAACGGTAAAGCAGGAAAAAACGGAAGGAGAGAGAACAATGCGTACAAATGAACTGATGCTGTATAAAAATATGGAGCATGGCAGAATATTAAAAAACATGACGTTTCTCATGGAAAATTGTGGAAATGATTACTATAACAGGGAAGATTTGAGAAGTCTTCTTTTTGAATGTATGAATGAGATATTAGAGATTTCTGCCAGTCATGGATTCGAGGGGAATCTTTGGCATACATATCTGACGTTTCTTCTTGTAAATGATGAAAATGCTTACAGCACGTCATGTGAGATTGTAGGAGAGATTGACGGAAGCATTAACAGGATTGCCCTTCATGACTTTCAGATATTTAAAGAATTGTTTGATTATGATTTTCAGGAGATGGAGCGTGAATTTTCGGCAGAATGTATGCAGATTCTTTTTGAATATAAAAATACGAGCAATGCGGGGAAGGTTTTTAACCGGCGTATTCGGGATCGTATCTGTAATCTGGCAGAAGGACTTGCAGATTCGTCGGACGCAATAGACTTCAAGAGGAAGATGACACAGTTTTACAAAGAATTCGGAGTCGGTAAATTCGGCCTTCATAAAGCGTTTCGTATCGATCATCCGGAAGGAAAGACGATGTCGGTAGAACCGATCACAAATATTGCGCATGTACATCTTGATGATCTTGTAGGTTATGAGATTGCGAAGAAGAAGCTGATCGATAACACTGAGGCTTTTGTGAAAGGGAAAAAAGCAAATAACTGTCTCTTATTCGGCGATGCCGGAACAGGAAAATCTACGTCGATCAAAGCTGTTTTAAATCAGTATTACGATCAGGGGCTTCGGATGATCGAAGTATACAAGCATCAGTTTCAAGATTTAAATGATGTGATCGCGCAGATTAAAAATCGGAATTATAAGTTTATTATATACATGGATGATCTTTCATTTGAAGAGTTTGAGATTGAATACAAGTATTTGAAAGCGGTAATAGAAGGAGGTCTTGAGAGAAAGCCGGATAATGTTTTGATTTATGCGACTTCTAACAGACGTCACCTGATCCGTGAGACGTTTCGGGATAAAGCAGACAGAGATGAAGAGCTTCATACAAATGATACGGTTCAGGAAAAGTTATCGCTTGTCGCAAGGTTTGGCGTGACGATTTACTTTGGCTCGCCCGATAAGAAAGAATTTCGTCAGATTGTTCGTACGCTTGCGCAGAAAAATAAAATAGAAATGCCGGAAGAAGATCTGCTTCTGGAAGCAAATAAATGGGAATTGTCTCATGGAGGTTTGTCGGGAAGGACGGCACAGCAGTTTATTGATTATCTTATGGGACAGAATTAAGAACGATAAAAGGCGTCAGACATGTATCGGTGTTTTTCGGCATGTTTGACGCCTTGTGATGTTTTAACAGTGAAAAGCCGGGCAGAGAGAATAGAGACTCCTTTGCTAATTCTAACTGCCGGATATTTTTTGGATGCCTCTTATATCGCTGTCGATGACGAGAGAGTAATTTGTATAATAGACAACAAAACCGGGTTTTGCGCCTTTTGGTTTTTTAATATGTTTTTTCTCTATATAATCGATTTCGACTTTTTCGCTGCCTCGCATACTTGAATAATAAGCGGCAAGTTTGCCCGCTTCTTCAAATGTACGGTCGGGAAGTTCTTCCCCGTTTGTTTTTACGATCACATGTGATCCGGGAGCTTGTTTTGCATGAAACCACCAGTCGCATCCGGCGGCAAAATCAAATGTAAGGGCGTCGTTTTGAAGATTATTTTTCCCTACATACATATGAAAACCATCGCTTGAAATATAGTGCAGCGGTTCGTTTTTAAGTTTTATTTTCTTTCGTACGGTTTTGCGGCGCACATATCCTGTTTCAGACAGCTCTTCTTTGATGGCGGCAAGATCGTCCTCTGTCATTGCAATATCGAGAGAGGTCTGTATGGATTCGAGATAGGAAATTTCATCTTTTGTTTCCCGGATCAACTGGGTGAGCGCTTCAAAAGTACGTTTTTGTTTGTTGTATTTGGCAAAAAAAACGCTGTGCGTTTTCCTGCGGAGTGCTTGTTGGATCTAACGGGATCGTAACCGTTTCGTTTGTGTAATAGTTCAGCGCCTCCATCTGTTTGGCGCCTTCGGGAACATTGTAACCATAAGCGTTGATCAGTTCGCCGTAAACTTTGTATTTGTCTCTGTTTTCGGTATCTTTTAACTGCCGCATCTGCAGATCATATTTTTTCCGATTCCTTTCAAGAGCAGTTTGTACAATGTGTCTAAGATCGACGGATTTCTGGCGAATCCTCGTAATCAGGCTCCGCTCAGAGTAGTAAGTACGAAGAATTTCGCAAACAGAAGGAAAGAGACGTTTTTCATATGCTGAAAGATACGTCAGTTCAAGAGCGGAAAATTCCTTCGGTTCTTGTTTGTCATAGTAGATAGCGGGCTCAAATCTGCCTTCTTTTATTGCTGACAGATAGATCGTAAACTGGGTATACAGATGGAAAAGAACATCCTGACTGTATTCTTTTGCCGGAAGAGTTGAGTCGATACCGGCAAGATAACAGATTTCCTCTGCGGTAACAGGACTGATCCCTGTAAAGCTTGTATAAAGAGCTTTTGCCACAGACATCGGTTTATCATTAACGGAAAGGAAAATTCTTTCCATTCTGTTGTGAGCGGTATCTTTTTATGCATTGTATCAGGATAAACTATTCCGTCCGGAAGAACTTCTCTGACAGAACTCATCTGTGCAGATACATGCTTGATACTGTCAATGATCGTTCCGTCTTCGGAACAGAAAATGATGTTGCTGTGTTTCCCCATGATTTCAACAATGAGCTTCTTTTGGCAAAGGTCGCCCAACTCATCAAAATGTTCGATTGTAAAACAGATGATACGCTCCAGTTTTGGCTGTGAAATATCCGTGATCCGGCTGTTACTGATATGTTTTCTAAGAAGCATACAAAAATTAGGAGCCGTGATCGGGCTTGGTTTATTTGTGTCTGTAAGATAAATAAGCGGAAGAGAAGCGTTTGCTGAGATTAAAAGCCGATGTTGTCCACAGGGGGATTTGATCGTAAGAAGCAGTTCATCTGCTTCCGGCTGCGCGATTTTCGCAATTCGTCCGTCTGTTAGTTTTTGTTTCAGTTCGTGGACAAGACCTGCCACGACAATTCCGTCAAAAGCCATAATAAATTCTCCATATTTTGAATTGTTCAGAAGGGAAATGATAAAACATTTTTCTTTTGAACATGAATATATAAGAAAGTATATCATAAAGAGGAGAATGAAAAAAGACCTGTTGACCATTTACGCGCATTAGAGGTATAATAACTAAAATTGCAGTAATCGGCAGTTCTAAAAAACAGATAAATTTGATATATAGACTGCCAAGGAGAAGAACACGAGGAAAGACAAGATGATAAAAAGTATGACAGGGTTCGGAAGATGTGAAGTTCTGAAGGACTCAAGAAAATTTACGGTAGAATTAAAAAGTGTGAATCACAGATATCTCGATGTAAACATTCGGATGCCGAAGAAATTGAATTTTTTCGAGACGTCCATCAGGACGCTCCTTAAATCATATGCAGACCGGGGAAAGGTTGACATTTTTATCACGTATGAAGATCTGTCTCAATCGCAGGTGTCGGTAAAGTATAACGCGGCTCTTGCGGCAGAATATTTAAAATATCTGAATCAGATGGCAGAAGAATTTTCGTTAGATAATGATGTTCGCGTCAGTACATTGTCCAGATATCCCGAAGTCTTTACGATGGAAGAATGCAGCGAGGATGAAGACGAGCTTTGGAATGGATTAAAAGAAGCGTTGGAAGGCGCGTTTTCACAGTTTGTAGAGATGAGGACAAAAGAAGGAGAACGTTTGAAAGAAGATATTCTTTTGAAATTGGATCTGCTCAGTGAACAGATTCGGTTTATAGAAGAGCGTTCGCCGCAGATTATTGCAGAATACAGGACAAAATTAGAAGAAAAGATGCGGGAATTATTAGAGGATATGCAGATTGACGATAATCGGATTGCGGCAGAAGTGATTCTCTTTGCGGATAAGATCTGTACAGATGAGGAAGTTGTAAGACTAAAAAGTCATATTCAGCATATGAAGGAGACATTGGAAGAGTCTAACGGAATCGGAAGAAAACTTGATTTTATCGCACAGGAGATGAATCGTGAGGCGAACACGATCTTGTCTAAGGCGAATGATCTGGATATATCAAACCGCGCGATCAGTCTGAAAACAGAGATTGAGAAGATCAGAGAACAGATACAGAATATCGAATAGGAGGAAACAAAGTGAACAGAAAAGGAATTTTGATCGTTGTATCGGGATTTTCGGGTTCGGGAAAAGGAACGCTGATGAAAGAACTTCTGTCAAGATATCCTGATACGTATGCACTTTCTGTCTCGGCGACTACGAGGCAGCCAAGAGATGGGGAACAGGATGGAAGAGAATATTTTTCATATCAAAAGATGAATTTGAAAAAATGATTGCCAAAGATGAATTGATAGAGTATGCTAGATATGTGAAAAATTATTACGGTACTCCAAAAGAGTATGTGCGAAAGCAGTTGGATGCGGGAAAAGATGTGATCCTTGAAATAGAGATTCAAGGCGCATTAAAAGTGAAAGAGGAATTTCCCGATACTTTGCTTTTGTTTGTGACACCTCCGAGCGCCGGTGAACTGAAAAAAAGGCTCGTAGGCAGAGGCACAGAGACGATGGATGTGATCGAGTCCAGAATGAATCGTGCATGTGAGGAAGCGGAGGGAATGGATTATTACGATTACCTTGTCGTTAATGACGACCTGAATATGTGCGTTGAAGAAATGCATATGATCATTCAGGGAGAGCACCGAAGAAGTTTTCGGAATGAAGCATTCATGAAGACAATAAAAGAAGATTTGGAAAGATTGAAAGGAGAAAATTAAATATGCTGCATCCGTCTTATACAGATTTGATGAAAGTTGTAAACAAAGATGTCGAAGAAGGGGAAACAAAGATCGTCAACAGTCGTTATTCGATCGTTATGGCAACATCGAAACGTGCCAGACAACTGATTGCCGGAGACCTTCCGCTTGTCGATGTGAAAGAGGGAGAGAAACCATTGTCGATCGCAATCGAAGAATTGAACAAAGGCGAGTTGAAGATCAAAGCCGAGAGTGCGGCAGAAGAAGAGTAAAAACAATGAGGCAGAACCAAACGGTATCTGCCTTTTTCATGTTAGCGGATGAATCTTGCCACATTAAAGTACAAAAGTGAAAAGTATAATAAAAAGGAAGAGGAGGTATGGAACAGATATGAAAATATTGTTTATCTCTCTTGGATGTGACAAAAATCTCGTAGATACAGAAGTGATGCTCGGACTTTTGGCATCTAGAGGATATGAGATGACAGATGATGAAAGACAGGCAGATATTATTGTAATTAATACATGCTGCTTTATCCATGACGCAAAAGAAGAGAGCATTCAAAATATTCTTGAGATGGCAGAATATAAAAAGTCGGGACAGGTAAAAGCGTTGATCGTGACAGGATGTCTGGCACAGAGATACAGACAGGAAATATTAGATGAAATTCCGGAAGTAGATGAAGTTCTCGGAACGACGGCATATGATAAGATTTTAGATGTGGTAGACCGAGCATTGGAAGGAGAGCAGGGCATTATACTTTCGGATCTTAATGCGCTTCCGGTTTCAGGAGCAAAGCGTCTTGTGACGACGGGAGGACATTTTGCATATTTAAAGATTGCGGAAGGGTGCGATAAGCATTGTACATATTGCATTATTCCGAAAATACGTGGAAATTTCAGAAGTGTTCCCATGGAACGACTGATCAAAGAAGCGAAAGAGCTGGCAGAGCAAGGTGTCAAAGAACTGATCCTTGTGGCACAGGAAACGACACTTTATGGAAAAGATCTGTATGGAGAAAAATGTCTTCACAGGCTTGTGGAAGAGTTATGCAAGATTGCGGGAATCCGCTGGATCCGAATTTTGTATTGCTATCCGGAGGAAATTACAGATGAATTGATAGAAGTGATAAAAAAGAACCGAAAGTGTGTCATTATCTTGATCTTCCGATCCAACATGCAAGCGACAGTATTTTGAAAAGGATGGGCAGAAGAACGTCAAAACAGGAACTGACAGATATTGTAAAAAAATTGAGAAAAGAAATTCCTGATATTTGCCTTCGTACGACGTTGATCACCGGCTTTCCCGGCGAAACAGAAGATCAGCATGAAGAATTGATGCAGTTTGTCGACGAAATGGAGTTTGATCGTTTAGGAGTCTTTACCTACTCACCGGAAGAAGACACCCCGGCGGCTGTTATGCCAGATCAGATCGCAGAAGAAGTAAAAGAAGAACGACAGGCGGATCTGATGGAACTTCAGCAGGAAATTGCATTTGACAATGCAGAAAATATGATCGGCAGAGAAATGCTTGTTATGATTGAAGGCAAAGTTGCGGATGAAAATGCTTATGTCGGCAGGACATACCGCGATGCGCCGAATGTGGACGGATTGATCTTTATTAACACAGAAGAAGAACTGATATCCGGCGATTTCGCAAAAGTGAAAATACCGGAGCTTTAGAATATGATCTGATAGGAGAATTGTTATGAATTTACCAAATAAATTAACTGTTTTAGCGCATTATCATGGTACCGTTTTTTGATTTTTTATGCTTACGGATGTAGGCGGAGCGGCTAATAAGTGGATTGCTCTCGCAATTTTTGCAGTTGCGAGTCTGACGGATCTTTTAGATGGGAAAATAGCGAGAAAATATAATCTTGTGACAAATTTCGGAAAATTTATGGATCCTTTGGCAGATAAACTGCTTGTTTGTTCGGCTATGATCTGTCTGATTCCTTCCGGAAAATTAGCTGCCGAAATTGTAATAATCATTATTGCAAGAGAGTTTATTATAAGCGGATTCCGTCTCGTGGCATCTGACAACGGAATTGTGATCGCAGCAAGCTATTGGGGAAAATTCAAAACTGTATTTCAGATGGCGATGATCATCGTTCTTATTGCAGATTTAGGCGGTGTGTTCGACTTGATCGGAGAAATTCTAATTTGGGCAGCAGTGGCACTTACGATCATTTCTCTGATCGATTACGTGTGGAAAAATAAACAGGTACTTACACAAGGTGGGATGTAAACATGTATCTTGAATGGTATTTAAAGAAAAAAAAGCATATGAGAAAACTTTAGAGGAAACGGTGACGGAACTTTTATCTGAAAAACACCTTCACGTGACGACTGCAGAGTCCTGTACAGGAGGACTGATTTCAGGAACACTTGTAAATGCGGCAGGCGCGTCTGCAGTATTGAATGAGGGGTATGTCACTTACTCAAATGAAGCGAAAGAGCGCCTGCTTGGAGTTTCTCATGAGACGCTTGAAACTTATGGGGCAGTCAGTGAACAGACGGCGAAAGAGATGGCGGAAGGAGCGGCAAAAGCCGCAGGTGCAGAAGCGGCTCTTAGCGCGACAGGAATTGCCGGTCCAAGTGGAGGAACAGAGGACAAGCCTGTCGGACTCGTGTATATAGGATGTTATCTGAACGGGGAGACAGTAGTAAAAGAATGCCGTTTTCACGGAAATCGTATGGAAAACAGAGCTCAAACAGTTGAAACTGCACTTGAGATGCTGAAAGATGCATTGTTAAAAGAATAGGATTTTCGGAAATAGGAAAGAAAATTTTAAAATAGTATAAAAGCATTATAAAAACATAAAGTGAACACTTTGAGTGAAAACTTTGTCAAAGTTTGATTGACGAATGCGGTAATTTATGAGAAAATAAAATAGGTATGGCACGAGTATGTGTTCGTATGCAGAAGAAAATCATAGATATTGAAAGGAGTTTTAACATGATTTATTCACATGAAGTAGAAATGATGTGTCCGGTAGCGCAGGGCGCAAATCACGGACCGGCTCCGATCCCGGAAGAAGCAAAATGGGTGAAAGCGAAAGAAGTAAAGGATATTTCCGGTTTGACACATGGTGTTGGCTGGTGTGCTCCGCAGCAGGGTACATGTAAGCTGACTCTGAACGTGAAAGACGGTATTATCCAGGAAGCGCTTGTAGAGACAATCGGATGTTCGGGAATGACACATTCCGCAGCTATGGCATCTGAGATCCTCCCGGGCAAAACAATCTTAGAGGCACTTAACACAGACCTTGTCTGTGATGCGATCAATACAGCAATGAGAGAACTTTTCCTTCAGATCGTATACGGAAGAACTCAGAGTGCATTCTCTGAAGACGGACTTCCGATCGGAGCAGGACTTGAGGATCTTGGAAAAGGACTTCGTTCTCAGGTTGGTACAATGTACGGAACACTTGCAAAAGGTCCTCGTTACCTTGAGATGGCAGAAGGTTATGTAACAGGAATCGCTCTTGACGAAAACAACGAGATCATCGGATACCAGTTCGTAAGCCTCGGAAAATTCACAGATTTCATCAAAGCAGGCGATACGCCGAACGATGCTTGGGAAAAAGCAAAAGGACAGTACGGCCGTGTTGATGACGCAGCGAAGATCATCGACCCGCGTAAGGAGTAATCGGGATTTAGCGACATATTAAGGTAAATAAATCAGGAGGATACATAAATGGCTTTATTTGAATCATATGAAAGAAGAATTGATAAAATCAATGAAGTTTTAAACAGCTACGGTATCGCTTCTCTTGAAGAAGCAGAGAAGATTACGAAGGATGCCGGACTGGACGTATACAACCAGATCAAAGGCATTCAGCCGATCTGTTTTGAAAATGCATGCTGGGCTTATATTACGGGTGCGGCAATCGCAATCAAAAAAGGATGTACAAGAGCAGCAGACGCAGCAGCAGCAATCGGAGAGGGACTTCAGGCATTCTGTATTCCGGGTTCTGTAGCAGATCAGCGTAAAGTAGGTCTTGGTCACGGAAACCTTGGAAAGATGCTTCTTGAAGAGGAAACAGACTGTTTTGCATTCCTTGCAGGACATGAGTCTTTCGCAGCCGCAGAAGGTGCAATCGGTATTGCGGAAAAAGCAAACAAAGTTCGTAAAAAACCGCTTCGTGTTATCTTGAACGGTCTTGGAAAAGATGCTGCAAAGATCATTTCCAGAATCAACGGATTTACATATGTTCAGACAGATTATGATTATTATACAGGCGAACTTAAAGAAGTTTCCAGAACAGCTTACTCTGACGGACTTCGTTCTAAAGTAAACTGCTACGGAGCAAACGATGTTCGTGAAGGCGTTGCAATTATGTGGAAAGAGGGTGTTGATGTTTCATTACAGGAAACTCTACTAACCCGACTCGTTTCCAACACCCGGTTGCAGGTACATCAAAAAAGAATGTATCGAGCAGGGTAAAAAATATTTCTCAGTTGCTTCAGGTGGTGGTACAGGACGTACACTTCACCCAGACAACATGGCAGCAGGACCGGCTTCTTACGGTATGACAGATACACTTGGACGTATGCATTCAGATGCTCAGTTCGCAGGATCTTCTTCCGTACCGGCTCATGTTGAGATGATGGGACTTATCGGAGCAGGAAACAACCCGATGGTTGGTATGACTGTAGCTGTTGCAGTTTCCATCGAGGAAGCTGCTAAGGAAGGCAAGTTCTAAGAAATCCAGTAAAATCAAGGGTTTAAGAAGTTGTAAGAAGTAGAAAAAAGTAGGAAAATGTATGTTATTCATACATTATTCCTACACTACTTCTACACACCTATTCCTACACTGAAAAAACATATTATTTTATTTTTTCTATATCCTCTCGCAACCATTCTAAATCACGTACGGTGTAAGTGGATTCAGTTATATCTTGAATTGAATGACCGACCATTTCTTTGAGGGCGTATTCATCCATTCCGGCTTTTTTACCCATCGTAACAAATGTTGTTCGAGGATCATGAGGTCTGTGTTCGGGATTCAAGTTTAATTGTTTAACAACCTTTTCAAAACGACTTGCATATTTGTCGTATGTTACAGACCAGGAACCAGAGTGAGTTTGTCCTTTATCATTGAAAAGATAATCGCTGTTTATAGAAAGGGCGAAATCATAATTGCGTTTCACAAGTTCTTTGATTTTGGAATGAATAGGAACAATCCGTTGCTTTCCGGCTTCCGTTTTCATTCCTGCTTGCATATACCATTTCTCCAAATTTACTTCATCTAAGCGTAAAGTAGCAAGTTCTTGAGGTCGCCATCCCATATAGCATTAGTATGATAATCCAGTCTGTAAATTTAACATCATCAACATTTTCCATAAAGATCCATTCTTATTATCAAGGAAATGCTTTTTCTTGTTTTTTCTATTTCAACGATAACATCTCCAGAGAGCTCAAATGTTCTTGCATAATTCATTGGTACAATTTCGTATTCTAAAGCATAGTCTAGCATGTTATTGAATAGTGATTTTATTCTCGATTTAGTTCCTGGAGTTGCATAAATTTTTTCCCCTTTCTTTTTTCCGCGAGTTTCAATTCGAAAACCTTCCTCCATACACCCTTTAATATGTCGAGATCTGATGTCTTTCGCACGCATATCATATATAGAAGAACAATAAGCCCATGCCGAGTTTACAGTCCTAATATAGTTGTCTGTGGCATTTTTAAAATACTCAGCAGTCCATTTTTCGTAAAGCTCTTTCACTGTAATGTCTGGCTTTAAGTCATATGGATTTTTATTATATTCTACTAATGCGGCATAGGCGTCGTTATAAGTTGGAAAATAGGATTCCGGTTTTAGTGGCTTACATATAGGACGACCAGTAGATGTTTTTCCAACAGTAACCATTGCCCGATATGGGTTTCTAAGGTTTCGATTTTTGATTTGACTTATCTGTCCAAAGCCGTTAGGAAGTCGTTTTCTTTTATTATTTTTATTGCGGGGCTTTCTTGGTTTGATGTCTGGCTGTATCGGATATCCACAATGTGGGCAGAAAGTAGCTTTATCGCTTATCTGTAATTCGCATTCGGGACATTTTAGCAGCATATTTCATACCTCCTTCACGATATTAAAATGAGTTTTGTGTGTGGCAATGTTGATTTATCATGAGTAATCATATATGCTAGTGTAGGAATTGTCAACTCCTACACTCAATATTTTAAAGGGTTTTAATATATGGTTAGTAATGATAAATCAATTTGTCAGAATTGTGGGTCTAAATTAAAACGGTATGATAAGGTTTCAAGAATAGTACGGACGAAAGGCGGAAAAACTTCGTGGATAGAGATTGAACGTTTTCGATGTCCCGTTTGCGGTCAAATACATAGAGAGTTACCAGATTATATTTTTCCGTATAAGCAATACGAAGCGGAGGTGATTCGTGGTGTGTTGGAAGGTTTTATTACTTGTGAAACTTATGGATATGAAGATTATCCATGTGAAATGACCATGATTCGATGGAGGAATTCGCAGGAATTACAACTCCTTTTGTGAAGAATAAAACGAAAGGAGAAAAATCATGTCAAAAGAGGAACGGCACTTACAGACTAAGATTCGAATGTTTGAGGACATACTTTTAAGAACAAAGAATCCAAGTCAAGTAGACAACATCCAAATGGAATTGACAAGGATGAGAGCAAAATTGCAAAAATTATACTTCAAGAGAATGGAGTCCTAACAAGGGCTCTTTCTTTTTTGTGTGTATCGTTTTGCCACTGAGGTTGTTTTAACAAATCGCAAGTCTTATCCTAGAATAGCCGTTGAAAGGAGGTAACAGCCAATGGAAGAAATTACATTTACACCGGGGTCTGTTCCAGTGGTAGTGGTAGCCAGAGTGTATGGAAAAGATGCTTCTTGGGTTCGTGCCGGTATTATATCCGGGTGGCTACCAATTGGAAAAGCTACTAGAAATGGTAAATTGATAACCAACATTGAGGAGATGAATTCAAGATACGGACGCATCAATTTTTACATCTCTCCGAAACGGCTTTGGGAGGAAACGGGATATTTGTGGAAAGGAGACCAGCTATGAAAAGTCAACCATAAATTAGCAAAAAATTTCTTTTTCATATCGGTGGTAAAAAAGGGTAACTTTAATAGAGCTCCCTTAGGGTGCTTTTTCAAAATCTATCGATATAGGTATAC
>ENA-OQKD01000148-OQKD01000148.1-human-gut-metagenome-genome-assembly--contig:-NODE-148-length-19689-cov-3.514518_pt1 | contig 19689 bp, 20 predicted proteins | sample MGYA00242775_ERZ504792 | MGnify/ENA primary metagenome ERZ504792 (study PRJEB26092, sample SAMD00036401) | human gut metagenome | host: Homo sapiens | study: EMG produced TPA metagenomics assembly of...
TATCTCAAAAATACGCTAAAGAACGTGTAAATAAAGTTGAAGATGTACTCTCTCTCGGAGATGTTGTAAAAGCTAGTTTGCCTTGGAAAAGCAAAAATGGGAAGATTCAGCTTCAGCATCAGAGACGTTGCAGATAATATTAAGGGCAAGTTGAGATAGCGTAGTAGAGGCAAAATTTCCCAATCGCCCTCATCCCGCCCAAATTAAAAATTGAGACTCAGTACGGAGGATGATTCCTCTGTATTGGGCTTTTTCTAAAACGGTCGTACACACCAAGATCCTTCCAGACAAGGAATTAGACTTTCCGTCATATAAAAAAGGAACAGATCAAATCTGCCCCTTTTTTGCTTACATTGAAACCTCTGACTATTTTCTGAGTCCGAGTTTCTCAATCAATGCACGATATCTTTCAATATCTACTTTTTTAAGATATGCAAGAAGACCTCTTCTCTGTCCTACCATCTTAAGAAGACCTCTTCTTGAGTGGTGATCTTTCGGGTTTGCTTTGAAGTGATCTGTCAGTTCGTTGATTCTTGCTGTAAGAATTGCGATCTGTACTTCCGGTGATCCTGTATCACCTTCGCTTCTTCCATACTCTTTGATGATTGCCTGCTTTTTGTCCTTTGCGATCATGTTGTAACTCCTCCTTAAATACTTTTATAAACGCCTGATATTAAGTAACGGTCGGAGTGATCCGATTACCGAACATCGGCTGGTTTTCTAACCTCAAGTAGTATATCATATGCCACTTACAATGTAAAGAATTTATTTTAGATTTCTTTTGAAGCCTTAAAGTAGTCTTTTCCATAACGGAGATCTTTCGCCACTTGTTTTTTTAATTCGTTCACAGAAGAAAATCTTATCTCGGGTCTTTCAAAATCACAAAATTCCACCGTAATTTCTTTCCCGTATGCATCTCCTTCATAATCATAAACAAATACTTCGACAAGACGCTTGTGTTCTTCCGTAACTGTCGGCTTCACCCCTACGTTTCCAATGCCGTTGTACCATTTTCCGTCTATATTGATACGGCAGACATACACTCCGAATCTTGGCAGTAGTTTTTTTTTCTTCAGGCTCGACATTCATTGTAGGAAAGCCGAGCGTCCGCCCCAGTTGTCTGCCATGCCGAACAATTCCGGTTACTCCATACCGATATCCGAGAAGCTCTGCCGCAAGAGTTACATTGCCTTGTGAAAGGACATCTCTGATATAAGTACTGCTGATCACGATCTGATCATATCGTTCTTTTTCGATGACATCCAGCGTATATCCCCCTTTTTCGGAAAACATTTTCAACATTTCTGTATTTCCTCGTTTTTCATGACCAAAAGCAAAGTCTGTTCCTACAACAATATGCGCCGCATGAAGTTTTTCGCACAAGATGTTCTTAATAAACACTTCCGCTTCCATTTCACGCAGTTCTTTCGTAAAAGGATATTCGATCAAACAATCGATTTTCCCTTCAAGATGACTCCGCCTCTCCTGCTTTGTCATTAACGACTCCCGGTGCATATCGAAAGCACAGAGGACGCTTTTACAATTTTCTCCCGAATAAGCGCATATTTTATCGATCAGTTTTTGATGTCCTTTATGAAGACCGTCAAACTTGCCGAGAGTTAACGCTGTCTTTTCTATTCCTGCATATTGCTCAATCCCCGTGATGTACTCCATGATCTACTCTTCCTTTTATCCGCTTCATATCATTCTCATCTCATTTACATAATTTGAAACGAATTTTTCTATTTTCCATCAGGATCGAAAAACATTTTTTCGATTCTGAATAACTGCCTTTGTTTTTGATAAGAGTATATAGCGATAAACCGTCCCTGCTCATCGTATACTCTATAGTTTTTTATATCTAGAAAAAATGTCGGAAAGATCATCCTCTCCTCCGTCTTTTCCGGGTAAAATCAAATTTTTCGCAGACTCTTTCGGAAAAGGATTTCCGTTATATGCCAACTGAGCCTGGCGTCCTGTTACGATTATCTTAGGATATTCGACAAATACTTCATCCAGAGGCAATATTATTTCTTCTGTCCTTCCTTCATTCTTCGCCTTTTCAATATCTGCAAGCTTCATACTGTCTTTTAACTCAAACCGACTGACTTTTGTACGAAGCAGTGATTCCATACATCCGCCAACGCCAAGAACTTCTCCTACATCATTACATAAAGTACGGATATATGTTCCCTTTGAACAAGAAACTTCCATCCGTATGCGAGGAAGTTTCATTTCCTTGATCCGAATGTCATAAATCTGTACTTTTCTGCTTTTCCGTTCTACGACTTTCCCTTCCCGAGCCAATTCATAAAGCTTTTTTCCATTTACTTTTAGTGCAGAATACATAGGAGGAATCTGATCATATTCCCCTATAAAACTTTCAATACATTTTTTTGCTGTTTCTTCAGTGATTTCCGATGGATCACATTCTTTTAAAACAGTCCCTGTAATATCTTGAGTATCTGTTTCTTTTCCAAGCAAAAGCACCGCTTCATACGTTTTATCTTTATCTGTCAGCAGATCACATACTTTTGTTGCCCGTCCAAGACATACCGGAAGCACTCCTTCCGCATCCGGGTCAAGCGTTCCGGTATGACCGATCTTCTTTTGTCCGAAGATTCCCCGAAGACGAGCCACCACATCATGCGATGTATAACCTTTTTCTTTGTAAATATTTAAAATTCCGTTTATCATACTTCTGATTCTAGTCCTTATTTCATTGCGGAATCACTGATTTTTCTTCCAGTTTTTCAAACTGACGGGCGATCTGCTCGGTAATATTGTTGATCACGTCATGTGCAGATCCTGTCATTGTCACACCTGCCGCCCGTATGTGTCCGCCGCCTCCGAAATGTTTTGCGATTACACTCACATCAATATATTGTTTAGAACGAAGGCTTACTTTATATTTTTGAGGTTCAAGCTCATGTAAGAAGATAGCGACTTCCACACCTTTTGTCTGCCTGAGAATACTTACTACCCCTTCCAGATCAGACGGCTCTGCATGGAAAAATTCCATCGAACTTTTGCGGATAACCGACACAACGCATTGACGATCCATAATGAGCATACTCTCAAGGAGCGCTCTTCCCAAAATCTGGTTTTGCACATATGTTTTTTCGTAAAAGGTTTGCTCAATGATCGCGTTTCCGTTTATCCCTTTTCTCATCAGTTTAGCCGCATTTTCCATCGTTTCCGGCGATGTGCACGAATATCTGAAAACACCTGTATCGTGAGCAATTCCCATATAAAGAGCTTCTGCCGATTCTTTTGATATTTTCTCTTCATCGAGCAAAGTAACTACAAGCTCAGACGTAGAACTTGCATCCGGAACAATATAGTTCAAGTCTGCAAACGATTCGTTGCTGATGTGATGATCGATGCAAACCGTCTCTTTTGCGTTTTCAAAGACCGAACTTGAAAATCCAAGTCTCATCGGATCTGCACAATCAAGACAGATAAACAGATCATACGGCGTTTCGTTATTGTTTACTTCTGAACGAACTTCATCTGTTCCTTTGATCAGACGAAATGTCTCAGGTATTTTTTCCAGATAAACGTCTGTCTGAATATGCGGATATTCTTGTTTTAAATAAAGATATAACCCCATTACCGATCCGATGCAATCGCCATCCGGGCGGACGTGTCCGCCCAGGGCAATTTTTTTCTTCTCTTTCAGCAGCTCTTTTAAATCAATTTTTTTACTATTCATCAATATCACCGGCCTCATCTTTCAGATCCTTTGTAACCTCGTCGATCTTCTTGCTGATATTTACGCCATATTCGATCGACTGATCTACAATAAACTTAATCTCCGGAGTGTTTCTCATATTAATCGTTCTGGCAAGCTCACGACGGATAAATCCTTCAGCGCTTTGCAGCCCTTTGATCGTATCCTGCTGTGCCTTTTCATCTCCGAGTACGCTGATATATGCTTTGCATGTTTTCAGATCCGGCGCCACTTCCACTGCCACCACAGATGTCATGGGCGACACTCTCGGATCTTTGATCCCGCCACGCAGTATATTGCTCAGTTCTCTTTGAACTTCCGCATTTACACGGGTATTTTTTATGCTGTTTTTTACTCATTAATGCTCCCTCTTTTCATCTGCGAAACTAATCATTCGGTTTTTTGAATCAAATTTATTTTCTCTCAGTCTCAACCATTTTATAAGCTTCAACCTGATCTCCTTCTTTGATATCATTATAATTTTCAAATACAAAACCACATTCATATCCGGCTCTTACTTCTTTTACATCGTCTTTAAAACGTTTCAAAGATGCCAGCGGTCCGTCAAATACTACGATTCCGTCACGGATAAGACGTACAGAACAGTTTCTTTCAAAAATACCGTCCTGAACATAAGATCCTGCAATCGTTCCGACTCCGGATGCTTTAAATGTCTGACGCACTTCCGCGTGACCGAGAATTTTTTCCTCAAATACCGGATCAAGCATTCCTTTCATTGCAGCTTCCACATCTTCTATCGCATTATAAATGACTCTGTAAAGTCTTAAATCAACGCCTTCTCTATCGGCGATTTCTTTTGCCGTCGCATCCGGACGTACATTAAATCCGATAATGATCGCATTGGAAGCCGATGCAAGGCTGACGTCCGATTCATTGATTGCGCCTACTCCACCGTGAATGATCTTGATTACAATTCATCATTTGAAAGTTTCAAAAGACTCTGTTTGATTTGCTTCTACTGAACCTTGAACATCTGCTTTTACGATAATGTTGAGTTCTTTCAAATTGCCTTCCTGTATCTGGCTGAACAGATCATCAAGAGACATTCTTGATTTTGTCTCATCAAGAAGTTTCACTTTATTCTGAGCGATAAACGTCTCTGCAAAACTTCTTGCATCCTTTTCGGAATCACATCCGACAAACACTTCTCCCGCATTTGGAACATCATTTAATCCGAGAATCTCTACCGGCTGTGACGGACCTGCCTCTTTCACCCTTCTGCCTTTATCGTCCATCATCGCACGAACGCGACCATGTGCGCTTCCTGCCGCGATTGCATCTCCGACATGAAGAGTACCTTTCTGAACAAGAACTGTCGCAACAGATCCTTTTCCTTTATCAAGTTCCGCCTCGATCACAAGACCTCTTGCCGCACGGTTCGGATTTGCTTTTAACTCCATAACTTCTGCTGTCAGAAGAACCATTTCAAGAAGCTCCGGAATTCCTTCTTTTGTATGTGCGGATACAGGAACAAAAATCGTACTTCCGCCCCAATCTTCCGGAATCAACTCATATTCTGTCAGTTCTTGTTTCACACGTTCGATATTTGCACTTGGTTTATCAATCTTATTGATTGCAACAATAATTTCAATTCCGGCAGCTTTTGCATGATTGATTGCTTCTACTGTCTGAGGCATTACTCCGTCGTCTGCCGCTACGACAAGAATGGCGATATCCGTAGAGCTTGCACCGCGCATACGCATTGCCGTAAACGCCTCATGTCCCGGCGTGTCGAGGAACGTAATTTTTTCTCCGTTTGCTTCCACAACATATGCTCCGATATGCTGAGTGATACCACCTGCTTCACGATCGATCACATTTGAGTGACGGATCGCATCAAGAAGAGATGTTTTACCATGGTCAACGTGTCCCATAACACATACGACCGGAGGACGTTTTACCATCATATTTTCATCTTCCTCTTCCTCTTTTAACAGTTCTTCGATCACATCTACGACTTCTTCTTTTTCGCAGAGAACTTCAAATTCCATTGCGATCTCTTCTGCAGTATCATAATCGATTTCCTGATTCACTGTTACAACTTTTCCTTGAAGGAACAGTTTTTTCACGATAACAGAAGGAACAATCTTCATTTTATCTGCAAGTTCTTTGATCGTAAGAACTTCCGGAATTACAATCTGTTTAATCTTTTCTTCTTTCTTCTCTTCTTTCGGCTGCGGTCTTTTCACTTCTGCTACCTGTTTTGTTTTTTGCCTTTTTTGCCTTTTCCGTCAAAGGCTTCGTCTCTGTATTCTTTTTTCTTATTATCACGTTCTTTATCTTTCGCCTTATTACGCTGGCTCTTCTGCTGCTCCACGATCGGTGCCGCCACATCATCTCTTCGTGACTCTCTTTTCTCTCTGTCAGATCGACCATTTTGTCCTCCCGGTCTGCGGTCTCTGTCTCCGCCTCGGCTCTGTCTTCCGTCACCGAACTGACGATTTCCCTGTGGTCTTTCCTGGCGCGAACGATCATTGGATCCGCGATCGAATCTGCCTTGTCTGTCAGACGGTTTTCCGTCTCTTACCGGCTTTCCGTCTCTGTTTTCTCTTACCGGACGATCATTGGACTGTCTTGCTTCACGATTTTCTCTTGCCGGACGGTCATTCTCTGTTCTTTTCTCCTTTTCGGACTGTACCTGTACCGGTTTTTCCGCACGTGCCGGCTGTTGCTTTTCCTGACGTACTCCCTGCGGCTTTTCCGCTGCTGACTGCGCTTGCGTACCCGGTCGTTTTTCTGTAGTTGAATGTTCGGCAGCAGTTTCGGCTTTTACAGTTTGAGCAGGAACCGGCCGCGCAGCCTGTGACTTTTCTGCACCTGACTTTTCCGAACGTGCTCCCTGTGATGCCGGACGCGTCGTCGCTGCCTTTGCCTCGTTTTGACGCGCACTCTGCTGTGGACGCGCAGACTTTTGAGCCGGACGTTTTCCCTGTATGCGACTGCTGTTTTTAGAGTTTTGAGGACGAATCACAAATGCCAGATTTTTCTTTTTCGGAGCTTCTTCTCCCTCTGACTTTCCTTCTGATCTTGTGTTTTTTTCTTTTCGGATCTCATCTGCTATATTGTCCTCGATCGAACTCATATGATTTGACACCTCCACATTTTTCTTATGCAACAAATCGATGAGCTCTTTATTTTCCATTCCAAGCTCTTTCGCAAGTTCATGTACCCTCATTTTTGTCATATTAAAACTACCTCCTTATGCAATATCCTCTCGGTTTTTCAGCTCTCTTTGAATTCCATCTGCAAATCCTTCGTCAAGTATCGCCAGAGATGCACGGAACTCTTTTCCCATTGCATGCCCTAAGGTATCTTTATCTCCGTAGAAACAAAATGGAACTTTATAAAACTTACACATATCCCCGAATTTTTTCTTCGTGTTCTCCGATGCGTCACCGGCGACAATGACAAACTTCGCTTTTCCTGATTTCGTCTCGCTTTCTGTCATTGTCTCGCCGCTTACACATTTTCCGGCCTTCATCGCCAGTCCGATCAGGGAAAGGACCTTATCTCTCTTACTCAAGCTCTCCCATCTCCTTTTCCATTCTCTCATATACTTCCGGCGGTATTGCCTGCTTAAACGCCGTTCCAATCCACGGTTTTTCACAGCTTTCTGAAAGCATTCTACGCTCCGGCAAAGATAAGCGCCTCTGCCGTTTGCTTTTCCAAGTGCATCCACGACGAATTCTCCGGTTTCTGTCCTGAGTATTCGCAGCAATTCTTTTTAGGTTTCATTTCTCCACACCCTACACATTTACGCATAGGAATTTTTTATTAACTGCCAAATAACCCACTCCTTTAGATATTACTCATTCTCTGTCTCGATAAATTCAATTTCTTCCGACTCTTCGTTCTGATCTTCTGCCGCTTCATCATAAGACTCTTCACTGTATTCTTCGTTATACTCTTCCTCGTAATCTCCTGTATAACCTTCTTCACCGACAAGTCCCATCTCTTCCATATAATTTTCTGGAAGTTCTCCTGCCTCTATCGCCTGTGTCTCGCTCTTAATATCAATCTTATATCCTGTAAGTCTTGCAGCAAGACGTGCATTCTGCCCTTCTTTTCCGATTGCAAGTGAAAGCTGATAGTCGGGAACGATCACACTCGCGATTTTTTCTTCCGGATCTGCCATTACAGAAATCACTTTTGCAGGGCTAAGTGAATTTTCTATCAGAAGCGCCGGATTCTCATCCCAGTTGATAATATCGATTTTTTCACCGCGAAGTTCCTGAACAACTGCGTTTACTCGTGCTCCGTTCATTCCCACACAAGCGCCTACGGGATCTACATTCGGATCGTTTGACCATACAGCCATTTTTGTACGGGAACCTGCTTCTCTTGCAATGCTCTTAATTTCAACTGTACCGTCTCTTACTTCTGCCACCTCTGCTTCAAAAAGACGTTTCACAAGTTCGGGATGTGTACGGGATACAAGTATCTTCGGTCCTTTCGGAGTATTTTTCACTTCTACTACATACAGTTTAATACGTTCTGTAGGTTTAAAATGTTCCCCTTTCACCTGCTCGTTCTCAGTAAGCATTGCATCTGCTCTTCCAAGATTAATACTGATATTTTTCCCGACATATCGCTGAACAACACCTGTCACAATATCTTTTTCTTTTTCAAAATACTGGTCAAATACAACTTTTCTTTCTTCTTCTCTTATTTTTTGAAGAATCAGGTTCTTTGCATTCTGAGTCGCAATACGCCCAAACTCTTTTGAGTGTACCGGAATCTGTGCGATATCGCCGACCTGTAATGCAGAATCCAGCTTTTCCGCTTCTTCGAGACTGATCTCCAACGCAGGATCTTCTACCTCTTCTACTACATTTTTCTCTGCATATACAGCATAATCGCAAGTATCACGATCCATGATTACTTTAATGTTATCCGATGTTCCGAAATGATTCTTACATGCGCTGATCAGCGAATTTTCAATCGCATCCATCATAACATCTTTACTGATATTTTTTTCTTTCTCAAGAATTGTCAACGCTTCCATTAACTCTATGTTCATTTTGTCATTTCCTCCTAAATTTTAAAAATCCAAAGCAAGACGAATCAATGCAATTTCTGCTCTGTCAAATACTTGTTCTGTTTCATCTTCATATATAATGGTCACAGTGTTTTCATCAAACCCTTTCAAAATACCGGTAAATTCTTTCTGACGATCGATTGCCCGGTAAGTACGGATCTCTACTTCTTCTCCGATACTTCTCTTAAAATCTTTTCGTTTTTTTAACGGTCTGCCAAGCCCCGGTGAGCTCACCTCAAATACATAAGAATCCGGGATATAATCTTTTTCATCGAGAATATCCGAAAACTTTCTGCTGACCGCCTCACAGTCATCTACCGTAATCCCGCCCGGTTTATCGATATACGCACGAAGATACCATGTTCCGGCTTCCTTGACATATTCTACGTCAACCAGTTCAAATCCAAGTGCAGACACGATCGGTTCTAAAAGTTCTTCTGTTTTCTGTTCATATTCTTCTCTTTTTGACACGCTATACTTCCTTTCTTCTCATTTGGCAGAAGCTATCTGCCGCTTATGTTTCTTTTGTTATCGTGAATTTACAACTGAAAATATCTATAAGATATTTTTTGTCGTATGCATAGCAACAAAGAAGAGTGAACTTTCGTTCACTCTTCTGCCGGATTTCTATGTAACTATTTCATAGTATAGCACTGTTTTTTTTATATTGCAAGGCTTCTTCTCTATTTTCTTGCTTTTGTTCCTGCTCCATCACGTTTCGCCGTTTTCAATCGATTTAAGGAGACCTCTTTTTCATTATATAGAATCTTTGTTTCCGTTCCTTCTTCAAAAAGATATACCTTTTCCAGTTCATCGTTTTTTCTGAAGACGGATACCTCTGACACCGACTGCAGCTTTTTTCTTTATAGGAACTTCCGTGGCCGGGAATCTCAAAAAGTACCCGTTCTTTGTCTGAAGAACGACATGCTTATTTTCATTAACAACCCGAACATCGACCAGAGAATCTTCTTCCTGAAGTTTTGTAGCCAGAATTGTTCGTTTTGCCACCTGAAATTCACTTCCGCTGACTTTTTTTACCATTCCCTGCGCCGTTGAAAACAAAAGCATGGCAAATCTCATCTGCTCGGAATCGTATACCGAGACAATCTGTTCATCAGAACTGGAGTAATTGCTGACATTGTCGATCGGAACTCTTTTATCCCTGAATTTTCCATAAGGAAGATCAATTACTTTCACCTGGTGCATTTTCCCGCTATTGGTAAAAATACATATTTTCCCCGTGTTCATACAATGGACAATATACTTATTCTCACTATCCGCCGCTTCCTTATTTCTTTCGTAAACGGCAACGTCTACTATTCTTGCATATCCGAACCGATCCATCAAAAATACGACTTCCTGTTCTTCGATCTTCTTCTCTTCAAAAACGGCTTCTTCAGCATTTTCAATGACTGTACGGCGCGCTTTTGCATATTCTTCTTTAAACGATTCAAGTTCTTCCACAATAACTTGCGCCATAGAATCATAATTATTGAGAATATCTTCATAACGCGCAATATTCTTCACCGTCTGTTCATGTTCCGCGATCAAAGCCTGTACTTCCAGACCGATGAGGCGATATAAGCGCATCTCGAGGATGGCAGCAGCCTGACGTTCTGTAAAGCGTAAAAGCACCGCCATCTTTTTGGAAATAGAAGATTTAAACTTAATATTATCTGTTACGCCATTTACAAGACATGCTTTTGCATCTTTTACAGATTTACTGCCTCGAAGGATTTCAATAATAAGATCGATCACATCACATGCTTTGATCAACCCCTCCTGCACCTCACTTTTTTCCTGTTCTTTTGCAAGAAGTGTTTTGTATTTTCTCGTCGCCAGTTCAAATCGAAAATCTACATGATGCTCAATGATCTTCTTAAGTCCGAGTGTTTCCGGTCTTCCGTCTGCAACTGCAAGCATATTCACGCCGAATGTGTCTTCAAGGCGCGTCTTTTTATTAAAGCATATTTTTTAGATTTTCTACATCTGCGCCTTTTTTTAATTTCCAACACAATCCGAATTCCTTCTTTGGAAGATTGGTTTGAAATATCTGTGATATCTGTTGTTTTCTTTGTCTCTACCAGACCGGCTACATCATTTAAAAACTTCCCTATTCCCGCTCCGATCATCGTGTATGGGATCTCACTGATCACAAGCTGCTTTTTGCCGCCTTTTAATTCTTCTGTCTCTACTTTTCCCCGGACTTTGATCTTTCCCTGTCCCGTTTCATATATATTGATCAGATCATCTTTATTAACAACAATTCCGCCTGTCGGAAAATCAGGCCCTTTTATGTATTTCATCAGTTGTTTTGTAGTGATCGAATCGTTTTTAATATATGCCTTTACCGCATCGATCACTTCTCCGAGATTATGAGGCGGTATACTTGTCGCCATACCTACCGCAATTCCTTCCGCTCCGTTTACGAGGAGGTTTGGCACACGCATCGGAAGTACAAGCGGTTCTTTTTCTGTTTCGTCAAAATTCGGTCCGAAATCTACCACATCTTTATCTAGATCTGCAAGGCAGACTTCCTGCGTGAATTTCGTCAGTCTTGCCTCAGTATAACGCATTGCCGCAGCGCCGTCACCTTCTATCGAACCGAAGTTTCCGTGACCGTCTACAAGTACCATTCCTTTTTTAAACTCCTGAGCCATAACAACAAGAGATTCGTAGATCGAACTGTCGCCGTGAGGATGATATTTACCCATCGTATCTCCGACAATACGCGCGCATTTTCTGTACGGCTTATCATAGCGGATTCCCAGTTCGTACATATCATAAAGCGTACGGCGCTGAACCGGCTTCAGTCCGTCTCTTACATCCGGAAGTGCCCTGGAAATAATTACGCTCATCGCATAATCAATATATGATTTTTTCATAAGATCCGAATATTCCGTTCTTATGATCTGTGATTCACTGTTCATTTCTCGTCTCCTTCATTTCATTTTGCTCATATGACACAAAGCAAATCCATTTTCTGACACAAATCACGTCGACTCTGTTTCGTCATACAGATTATATATCAAGTTCCGCCTCTGTCGCATTTTCATAGATGAATGCCCGCCGCGGAGGCACTTCCGTTCCCATAAGCATCTCAGTCACACCGGAAGCCATTCTCGCATCTTCAATCTCAACAAGCTTTAAAAGACGTCTTTTAGGATCAAGTGTTGTTTCCCACAACTGTTCTGCATCCATCTCTCCAAGCCCTTTATACCTCTGAAGAGTAAACGGTCCTTTGTGTGTCCTTCGATATTTTTCAAGCGCCTTATCATCGTAAAGATATTCCTCTTCTCCGCTTTTCGGCATTGCCTTATAAAGCGGCGGCATTGCAATATACACGTGCCCCTCATAAATCAGTTCCGGCATAAACCGATAGAACAGCGTCAGCAAAAGTGTTGAAATATGAGCTCCGTCTACATCTGCATCTGCCATAATTATGATCTTATCGTATCGAAGCTTTGTAATATCGAAGTCATTGCCGTATCCTTCGGAAAATCCACATCCGAACGCATTGATCATCGTTTTTATTTCTGCATTCGCAAGGACTTTATCAATACTTGCTTTCTCCACGTTTAATATTTTCCCGCGAATAGGAAGAATCGCCTGAAAGTTTCTGTTTCTGGCCGTTTTTGCCGAACCTCCCGCCGAATCTCCCTCAACAATAAATATCTCGCACTTTTTCGGATCTCTGCTCTCGCAGTTTGCGAGTTTTCCGTTACTGTCAAACGAATATTTTTGCTTCGTCAAAAGATTCGTTTTCGCCTTTTCTTCTGTCTTACGGATTTTCGCCGCCTTTTCCGCACTTGACAATACCGTTTTTAAAACGTCCAGGTTACGGTCAAAATAAAGAACAATTTCATCTCCCGCAACTTTACCGACCGCTTTTGCCGCGTCGGGATTGTCCAGTTTTGTCTTTGTCTGCCCTTCAAATCTAGGATCCGGATGTTTGATCGAAATAATCGCTGTCATCCCGTTTCGGATATCAGCTCCCGTAAAGTTCGTATCCTTCTCTTTTAAAATACCGATTTCTCTTGCATACTGATTCATAACCGTCGTAAATGTCGTTTTAAATCCGGTTAAATGCGTTCCGCCCTCGGCATTGTAAATATTGTTGCAGAAACCGAGCACATTCTCATGAAATTCATTAACATACTGAAATGCCGCCTCCACTTCAATACCGTCTGCTTCCCCTTTAAAATAAACAGGCTCATGAAGCGCCTCTTTTTTCTTATTCAGATCTCTGATAAACCCGATGATTCCCTCCGGTTCATGATATTCGATATGCTCGGTCTGATCTCCTCTTTTATCTTCGAATATTATCGTCAGTTCCGGGTTAAGATATGCTGTTTCATGCAGCCTGCTTTTTACTTCCTCCGCCCGGAACTTCGTCTTTTCAAAAATCGTATCATCAGGCAGAAAATTAATTGTTGTTCCTGTCTTTTTTGTCTTTCCGATCTTAGGAAGAAGTCCGTTTTCCAGTTCAATGACAGGAACTCCGCGCTCATATATGTCATGGTATACCGCCCCATCACGGCTGATCTTAACATCCATATATGTAGAAAGTGCATTTACAACAGAAGAACCGACGCCATGAAGACCTCCGCTTGTCTTATACGCCGAATCGTCAAATTTTCCCCCTGCATGAAGTGTGGTAAACACAAGCCTTGCCGCAGAAATTCCTTTTTGATGCATATCAACCGGAATTCCCCTCCCGTTATCGGTTACTGTTGCCGTTCCGTCTTTTTCTAAAACAACACGGATTTCCGTACAAAATCCTGCCAGATGTTCATCCACGGAATTGTCCACAATTTCATAAATAAGATGATTCAGACCTTTTGTCGATACACTTCCGATATACATTCCCGGGCGTTTTCGTACCGCCTCTAATCCTTCCAATACAGAAATACTCCCTGCATCATATGTATTATTTCCAGCCATTTACCTTCTCCTTTACCGGATCATTCCTTCTATTTTTCTCGACTTCTTTTCTTATGCCGCACTAATTTTGTTTCACGCTATAACGAGATTGTACCCTCAGATGCCGGATGTTGTTCCTTTCATCTGAGGGTATTATTTTCTATGATACCACCCGTTTTCGATCTTGTAAATAGAATCCTTGTCATTCCAGTATAACTTCACACAGCGTATCTGCCACGACCTCCATCGCATTTTTCATTTCTTCTACAGTATTTGTCTGCGCACCGGCTTCAATCAACAGAGACTTCGGCAGCAGATGCAGATTATATCTATATGCCCGCAGATAAATATGTCTTGCAAACCCGGGATACATTCGTTCTGACGCAAGCTGCATCTGAAGAGAAAACGCCAGATTATCCTGTATGTACGGATTATAAAGATAATCGATATCTCCGTTTGTGCGAGATCGGCTCAATCCATTAAAATACATGATCTTTGCAGTCGGCTTTCCGTTTACTTCTGTGACTAAGTGCGTTCCCTCGGCAACGCCATCCCTATGAAGGTCGATTGCCACCTCGATCGTTGGGTTTGCCTCCAGAATCGGTCTGACAGACGCTTCTGCGTTTTCATATGCATTACTCCTGTCGAGCTGTCCGTTAATAATATCATATACCCCTGTGTCATGGATTGTTTTGATTCCCCGCTTATTTAAAAGCTCTGTCAGATATTCCCCTATTCCGATAATACTTGTGGCAGGATCTCCCGGAATTGAATCGACAAATTCCTCCTGTGAATGAGTATGAAATATCAATACTTTCGGACCATCTTCCTTTTTATTGATCTTCATACTCCTCCCAAGAAGGTCATCTGCATTCAACTGTTCAGGACCAATCATCGTAGAGCTGTCTACCGTATAAAAATTACTAAGCAAATAATCAAAATCTCTTAACCTCTCAATAGACATATCGACAGAAGAAAGTGACGTTTCTCCCGACGGCTGCACATTTTGCGCCGTTTCAGGAGACTCTTTACTAATAAGATTTCCGTTTTCATCGATACAGTTCTCATCGTTTGCCTGCGCCTCTAAAATTTGAGCAACAGTTTCTTGATCTTCTGCCGTAAATCCCTCTCTCCTATGCTCCATCGCATACCCTGCTGTCGGAAGAAACAGATAAGATTGTTCTATAAAAAACTCGTGAACTGTTTTTTGCGGGCTTCTGTTCAAATATGCAAGCCGCGGCATGTACATCTCTTCCGCACCCGAAAAAATATGAGTTTGGAAACCATACATTCGAGCCGACCACATTCCTTCCGAAATCAAACAAATCATTGCCAGAAAGAAAAACAGAAACCGGATCATCCGCTTCTTCCGTTCTCGTTCTTTTTCTAATATCCGAAATCGATCCGCCATCAGACATCGTCCTTTCTATTACTTCTGACAGTGTATGCTTTGTTCTTTTCTCTTATGCTTCCGATCTGCCTGAACCGGCCGAAAAAAGCATATTGATCGCTTCCGATAAAGTATGACTGATATGATGAACCATTTCATCAACATCTTTAGGCGTGACAAACATTCCGTTTAAATGAGGAGAGATCAGCTCTTTTACAAATTCATATTTTTCTCCGGCGTTATAGGAACGCAGCACTTCCCCGACTCCTTTTAAAGAATCCGAAGATTCAAGAGCCCTTATAAAGTTTTCCATTGTATCATTTACAATCGTTGCTGCGTCTACAACTGTCGGCACACCGATTCCGATAACAGGTACTCCTAATGTTTCCATTGTCATCCCGTTTCTGTGATTCCCCACTCCACTTCCGGGATGAATCCCGGTATCTGCGATCTGAATCGTCCGGTTCAATCGCTTACTGTTTCTTGCTGCCAATGCATCAACTGCAATAATAACATCAGGATTCGTTTCCGATACAATCCCACGCACGATCTCCGCACTTTCCATTCCCGTTTGCCCCATCACTCCCGGCACGACAGCGCTGATCATCGGCGCGTCGTCGACTCCTATTGCATATTTTCCATATTCTTTTACAATATGCCGCGTCACGGATAAATGATCTGCCACGCAAGGTCCCAGTGAATCCGGAGTAACTTCTCTATTCCCCAGCCCTACTACAAGAATAGATAGATCTTTATCTTTTACTTCAAATTTTCGGATCAGTTCCTTTATAAAAGAACATACCTTTTCGGCAATCACGGTCTGACTTTTTTCATCAGGCATTGCCAAATTAGGAGTTTCTATCGTCAAATAAGTTCCTACAGGTTTTCCCATTGCCTTTGCTCCGTTTTCTGTTTTGATCTCCACTCTTGTAACACGAAGTTCTGATGCTTCATCATAATCTTCTTCAAGAACTACCCCTGATATTTCTACATGATCTGATTCAAACCTTTCTTTTTCTTCAAGCGCAAGATCTGTCCGCACACTATAATTTTTTATCATATCTCATCCTCGCTTTTTATGTTCTTATTATAGTATTCCTGCTGTTTTTATATTCAAACCGTCTTTTTAATGCAGATACTGTGTTTTTTTATTCCGGTTTTCCAAATAATGCAGTTTTTCTCTATATATGTTCCATAATTCCCAATATTTATTAAAATATGTATTGACAACCCTTTAGAGTTGGCATAAAATAAATGAGTATGTTTCAGCAGAACGTCCGTGTCCGAGTCTGCGGAAACTCAAATTACATTTGAAATCATAGATATATTTGGAGGTGTACGCATTGGCTAACATTAAGTCTGCTAAGAAAAGAATTTTAGTAAACGAGACAAAAGCTGCAAGAAACAAAGCAATTAAGTCTAAAGTAAAAACTGCTGTAAAGAAAGTGGAAGCTGCAGTTGCCGCTAAAGACGCTGAAACTGCTAAGACTGCTCTTCGCGCAGCGATCGTCGAGATTTCCAAAGCTGGAACAAAAGGTGTTTATCACAAAAAAACTGTTTCCAGAAAGATTTCTCGTCTTTCCAAAGCTGTAAGCAGCATTGCTTAATCTTATTAATAGAATTGATAAAAATAGAAAAGACATTTGCTCCCGTCAGGCAGATGTCTTTTTTTGTACATAATCTTATCATCATAAACAAAAAGACATTTTCATACAAAAAGACGCTTCGCGTAATGCAAGGCGTCTTTTTGTAATTATATCCTATTAGTTATTGATCAGTTTATCTTCATCGCTCCAACTGTAAAGTTTTCTGATCTCTTCTCCTACTTTCTCTGCCGGATGCTCTGACGCAAGTTTTCTCATTGCGCGGAAATGTGCCTGACCTCCGGCTTCGGACATATCCAGAAGAAAGTCTTTTGCAAACGTACCATCCTGAATATCTGTCAAAATCTGCTTCATCGCTTTCTTCGTATCATCTGTAATGATCTTCGGTCCTGTTATGTAATCACCATATTCGGCAGTATTGGAAATCGAATATCTCATTCCTGCAAATCCGGACTGATAGATCAAATCAACAATAAGCTTCATCTCATGAATACACTCAAAATATGCATTTCTCGGATCGTATCCCGCTTCTACAAGTGTCTCAAAGCCTGCCTGCATAAGAGCGCACACACCGCCGCAAAGAACCGCCTGTTCGCCGAAAAGGTCTGTCTCTGTCTCTGTACGGAATGTAGTCTCGAGGATACCGGCTCTTGCTCCTCCGATCGCAAGACCATATGCGAGAGCTTTATCAAGAGCTTTTCCTGTATAATCCTGCTCTACAGCTACAAGGCAAGGAGTTCCTTTTCCAACCTGATACTCGCTTCTTACAGTATGTCCCGGAGCTTTCGGAGCGATCATTGTCACATCTACGTTCGCCGGCGGAACGATTTGTCCGAAATGAATGTTAAAGCCGTGTGCAAACATCAGCATATTACCTTCTTCAAGATTCGGCTCAATATCGTTTTTATATAAAGCAGCCTGTTTCTCATCATTAATCAGGATCATAATAATATCTGCTTTTTTTGCCGCTTCTGCCGCTGTATATACTTCAAATCCCTGCGCTTCTGCTTTTGCCCATGATCTGCTTCCTTCATAAAGTCCGATCACGACATTGCATCCTGATTCTTTCAGATTCAGTGCATGAGCATGTCCCTGACTTCCATAACCGATGATCGCGATTGTTTTTCCCTCAAGAAGTGAGAGATTACAATCTTCCTGATAATAAATTTTTGCTGCCATTTTGCATTCCTCCTAAATGATAATTAAAAATATGCTACATCCTTACTTCCTCTGGAAAGACCTGTAATACCTGTTCTTGCAAGTTCCAGTATCTCATATCCTCGAAGAAGATTCAGAAAAGCTTCCAGTTTACTCTGAGTTCCGGTGAGTTCGATGATCAGCGAGTCCTCTTCGACATCAACTATCTTCGCTCTGAAAATATCTGCCACTGAAATAATCTCGCCCCTTTGGGATGCGTTTGCCCGCAGTTTTACCATGATCAGTTCGCGGTATACTGACTCTCCGTCTTTCAAAACTTTTATATCAACGACATCTTCCAGCTTCCTTACCTGTTTTTCTATCTGGGATAAAATCAGCTCATCCCCCGATGCAACTACTGTAATCCTCGTAAACCTCGTATCGGTCGTCGCACCTGCCGTGATGCTGTCTATACTGTATCCGCGTCTGCTGAATAACCCTGCAATACGGCTCAACACTCCCGGATTATTGTCTACAAGCAATGAAAATACCTGACTTCTCATGTGTTCCTCTCCTTCTTCTCTAAAAAAACAGAGTGCGTTCTGTTTTTATATTTTATAATATTACCAACTCAGCTATTCTTTGTCAAGATGTTGTGCTAAAATTTTTACATATTTGATGACCGTTCAGTCAGTCTAAAATCAAGAATGAAATCAAAAGTTATACGCAGCCGATCTTTTCTGCAATCTCGTTTAAATAAACCCATCTTTCTGTTTTTTCGTCAAGCTGTGCCTGTACTTTCTCCTGTTCCTCAAATAACTCTTTTAGTTTAACAGAATTGGTCGCATTCGCATTGATCTGCATTTTAATTTTTTCTATTCTTTCTTCAAGCGCTGCGATATCGTCATCAATCGTCTCAAATTCTCTTTGTTCTTTATAAGAAAATTTAACCTTCTGCGGCGCATTTTGTTTCCAGCTTTTCGGATTACTTTCCGCAGGATCTTTCGGAAGATTTCCGCGCGAATTTTCGGTTTTGTCTGTAAACTGCGTTGATGCAGATTCTCTTTTCTTTACATTCAAATAATCGGTATATCCTCCTTCAAACTGACGGATATGCCCCTTCCCATCTAACTCGAAAATGCGATCCACAATGTTATCTAAAAAATAGCGGTCATGCGATACGGTGATCACGATTCCCGAAAAAGAGTTTAAATAATCTTCCAAAATCGTAAGTGTGGGAATATCAAGATTATTTCCCGCCTCGTCAAACAAAAGAACATTTGCATTTTCGGCAAGTACGCCAAGAAGATGCAGCCTTCTCTTCTCTCCGCCCGAAAGTTTACCTATCGGAGCATACTGCATATCAGGAGTAAACAAAAAACGCTCCAACAACGCTGACGCACTGATTTTTCCTTCTCGTGTCGTAATATATTCTGCAATATCTTTCACATAATCGATCACTCTTTGAGAAGGATCCATCTCTTGTTCTTCCTGTGCAAAATATCCGATCTTGATCGTTTCTCCGATCTCAATGTTTCCACTGTCCGGAATCACCTGTCCCGCGATCATTTTCATAAGAGTTGATTTTCCGCATCCATTTGGTCCTATGATTCCAAGTCTTTGATTTTTTAACACAATATAACTGAAATCATCCAGTATCACTTTTTCTCCGTATTTTTTACTCACATGATGAAGTTCGATCGTCTTTTTCCCCATTCTGGTTTCTACCGAATCAAGTTCTACTGTTTGATCTTTTATCGGAGTATTTCCGTTTTTCAGTTGTTCAAGACGCTCCAGTCTCGCTCTTTGTTTCGTTGTTCTGGCACGACACCCGCGTTTCGCC
>ENA-OQKD01000149-OQKD01000149.1-human-gut-metagenome-genome-assembly--contig:-NODE-149-length-19499-cov-4.267499_pt1 | contig 19499 bp, 13 predicted proteins | sample MGYA00242775_ERZ504792 | MGnify/ENA primary metagenome ERZ504792 (study PRJEB26092, sample SAMD00036401) | human gut metagenome | host: Homo sapiens | study: EMG produced TPA metagenomics assembly of...
GTAATAGCGATACATGTCTTGCCACCAATTCTTCCGGCTCATATATTCATGGATTCCGCTCAGGATCGTACGATCCTCTCCTGTTCCGTCATCCAATGTGAACTGCAGAAGTTTCTTAGATTTCGGCACTGCCGTACACTCTTTTACTTTTACCGCTCTGAAATCTGATTTAGAAAATGTCTCAAAATCTACATCGTCTTTAAATAACGGCTCGATCTCAACTTTGGAAAAATCAATTTTTTCTGCCGGTTTTTCCTCTGTTTTTGCCTGTACTGAATTGTTTGCTTCATTCTTAGCTCCGCCCTGTGTTTTCATTGTTGGGAAAAGCAGTACGTCTCTGATCGCGGCGCTGTTTGTTAAAAGCATACACATTCTGTCGATTCCGAATCCGATACCTCCTGTCGGCGGCATACCGATCTCAAGTGCATTCAGGAAATCTTCATCTGTTGTATTTGCCTCTTCGTCACCTTGTGCCAAAAGTTCTTCCTGAGCTTTGAAACGTTCTCTCTGATCGATCGGGTCATTCAGCTCTGAATATGCATTCGCCATTTCCCATCCGTTCATAAAGAACTCGAAACGCTCTGTATATTCCGGATTCTCCGGTTTCTTTTTCGTAAGCGGTGAAATCTCGATCGGATGATCCATTACGAACGTCGGCTGAATCAAATGTTCTTCTGCAAACTCTTCAAAGAACAATGACAAGATATCACCTTTCTTATGATGCTCTTCATATTCTACATGATGCTCGTCTGCAAGCTTGCGAGCCTCTTCCAAAGTCTTAACTTCATTCCAGTCAACGCCTGCATATTTCTTCACGGCATCTACCATTGTAATACGTTCAAACGGTTTTCCGAGATCCATCTCAACGCCATTGTAAACGATCTTCGTTGTGCCGAGAACTTCCTGTGCAACATGACGGTACAGATTCTCTGTCAGATCCATCATTCCGTTATAGTCTGTATACGCCTGGTACAGCTCCATCAATGTAAATTCCGGATTATGTCTCGTATCAAGTCCTTCGTTTCTGAATACACGACCGATCTCGTACACTCTTTCAAGACCTCCGACGATCAGACGTTTCAGATAAAGTTCAAGAGAAATTCTCAGTTTCAAGTCTTCATTTAAAGCATTGAAATGTGTCTCAAACGGTCTTGCCGCAGCTCCCCCGGCATTTGCAACAAGCATCGGAGTCTCCACTTCCATAAATCCTTCGCCGTCCAAATATCTGCGGATCGCGCTGATGATCTTAGAACGTTTGATAAATGTATCTTTCGCTTCCGGATTCATGATAAGATCCACATATCTCTGACGATAACGCATATCTGTATTCGTCAGTCCATGGAACTTCTCCGGAAGAATCTGAAGACTCTTGGAAAGAAGTGTTACATGAGATGCATGAATGGAAATCTCTCCTGTTTTTGTCTTGAATACCTCTCCTTCGATTCCGATCACATCACCGACATCAAGTTTCTTAAATTCTTTATAATTTTCCTCACCGATGCTGTCTCTTGCTACATAAGACTGAATATTTCCTTTTAAATCCTGAACATTACAAAAAGATGCTTTTCCCATTACTCGCTTTGACATCATACGTCCTGCGATGGAAACCTGCTTTCCTTCAAGCTCCTCGTAATTTTCTTTTACTTCTACACTGTGATGTGTCTGATCATATTTTGTAATCACGAACGGATCTTTTCCGCTTCCTTGCAACTCTGCAAGTTTCTCACGGCGTACCTTTCTCAACTGATTCAGATCCTGTTCCTGTACATTCTTCTGCTCCTGTGCCACTTTCTTATCTCCTTTCCCGGATAACTTTTCTCTGTTTTGCTTTATCTCTTATTATTCCGTTACGCTTTTTTTCTCTTTATCTGCCTTTTTCGCCTCTTTAAAACATTCCCATACATGCGAATTCAGACCTCTTAAAAAGAGGTCTGTTTATAATCATCTGTTTACATTGAACGGCTGATTTCAAGCACTTTGTACTTGATTTCTCCCGCCTGTGTTTCTACGCTTACCGTATCTCCCACTTTTTTTCCGATCAATGCCTGACCAACCGGAGACTCGTTTGAAATCTTTCCTACCAAGCTGTTTGCCTCTGTTGATCCTACAATTTTAAATTCCATCTCTTCATCGAATGTTATGTCAAATACCTTTACCGTACATCCGACATTGATCTTATCAAAGTCAACTTCATCTTCAACAACCACTTCTGCGTTTTTCAGGATGCCTTCAAGTTCTTCGATACGCGCTTCGATATCTCTTTGTTCATCTTTTGCCGCATCATACTCTGCATTCTCGGAAAGATCTCCCTGCTCTCTTGCCTCTTTGATCTTAGCTGCAACTTCTTTCCGTTTGACAACTTTAAGAGTTTCAAGTTCATCTTCAAGTGCCTTTAATCCGGCATAAGTAAGTAATCTTTTCTTTGCCTCCGCCATTGATAACGCTCCTTTTCTGTCATTCTTTTTCACTGTTTTTTGTCTATTCCCGACAGGAAAACTTGTCCCTGCACGCTGTCTCTTTTAGTTTATTTAACAATTTCAATATTATAACCATCAACCCCATTAATGTCAAGGTTTTTGGCGTAAACAAGACAGCTTTTACATGATATTGCGCAGAAAATATAGCGCTTATTAACAATACAGCGTTATGCCGGAATTACCGTAAGTTCCCAAAGACACATTCCGGGATTACAGGCGGCTTTCCAAGGTCTTGATCCTTCTGTCTTTCGTTCATTGCCGCTCCAATGCAAACAGGGCCGCCACTAAGTGGCAGCCCTGCATTTTTCCGTACTATTTACGGATAAGGCTTATTTTCTTTTGTTTCTTTTGAAGATTGTCAGAGCCGCTCCGCCTGCAACCGCACCTGCAAGAACTACAAGTCCGATCAGCAGCGTTACGTTAAAGTTATCTCCTGTCTGAACCGCTCCGCCTTTGTCCGGTTTCTCTGTATTCGGTTTCTTATCCTCTGACGGATCTGCTTTCACCGATACAGCTACGTCTGCCGACTGTCCGCCGTATGTTACTGTTACTTTCTTCGTATCCGCTGTCAGTTTTGTATTAAGACTCGGATTAAAGGAGAAATCTTTTGCCGTCTCCGGTCCGTATGCAACAACTTTTGTTGTTCCGTCTGACATCGTTACTGTAAGCACAAGTCCTTTCGGATCGAATTTCTCCCCTTCTTTGTACTCTGTCTTAGCAGGATTTGCTTTAATTTCAACTTTGTCTACCGTTGGCGTCTCCGGCTCTACCGGCGTGTCAGCTTTCACTTCAATACCGATTTCTACCGTCTTGCCCGCATATGTTACATCAACTTTGCTCACACCTTCTGTAAGCGCTGTATCAAGTGACGGATTAAATGCGAAGTCTGCCTTTGTTGCATCACTGTAAGCTACTTCTTTGTCCTCGCCTTTGTTATATTTCACTGTAAGCACAAGTCCTGCCGGGTCGAATTTCTCCCCTTCTTTGTACTCTGTCTTAGCAGGATTTGCTTTAATTTCAACTTTTTCTACCGTCGGTTTCTCCGGTTCTACCGGTCTTTCTTCCAAACCTTCAAATGCTGAAGTTAATACTTTCAGCGCTTCATCAATCTGAATCTGCTGTGCGGAATAATCTGCAAATACTGTCTGTGCATCCGTCAGCGCTTTTGCAAATGCCGCATAAGAAGTGTCTGTGTACCCTTCTGCCGACGTATCTTTTACTTCATTGATTTTTGCTTCCAGGGCGCTTCTGTCAATCAGATCGTTTTCATTCTCGATTTCACCAAGTTTGAATTTTGCCTGTTTGATATAACATAAATCTGTTCTTACATTATAATTACCTGATTCAAATGCATTCTTAGAAAACTCTTCGTCAAAGTGTCCGTAAGAATCCATGATAAATGTTCCATCATCCAGAACTAAAATTCCCGCATATCCCGTATCACCGGATTTTGCATTCATTGCCCAGTCTTCTTCGATCAGTATACGGTATTCACCTTCGTTTTGCTCTAACAGGTCTTCATATGTTCCAACCCATGCAACCCAGTCGCCTGCCATCCAGTTGTTATCAAGCTTACCGTCTTTGTATACGATCTCACGGAATGTGATCAAAAGACGTCCGCTGATCGGATCATATACAGCTTTATGTCTTTCCCCTGCAAGCGAACCTTGCATTTCTTCCGGTTTACTCCATGTTTTTCCTTCATCATCAGAATAGAACATCACGGATAAGTTTGGTTTTTTATCACTTCTTGCCAGCGCCATGATCCGTTTTCCATCCGGTGAGCGGAACATTCCGACTTCACAGATTCCATATTTGCTTTCGATACTTCTATAATCAGCTAAATATCTTTCCGGCTCGCTCCACTGTTCATTTCCGTCTTCATCAAATGTCAGATAGCTCTTGAAGTTGACATAACCATAATCATGGAAAACACCCATCCATTTCTGAATGTAATTTCCCTGTTCATCTTTTAACTGCACAAGACTTGCCATTGCTACGATTGTATGTTTTTTCTCTGCTCCGTCAAAAGAAGGCCAGTGATTCTTATATTCTGTCCAAGTTTCTCCGTCATCATCAGAGTAGGCAGTATCCCATCCGCCTCTTTGTAAATCCCAGTTCGGACATGCTGAAATCAGCATAATTCTTTCTTTTCCATTACCCATATCCAATGTATATAAGGTAGGTGTTTCCTGACAAGTTGCAAACGATGCCGGAATATCTTTCTTCTCCGTCCAAGTCTCGCCTTCATCATCACTAATCTGCATAATAATCGGTCCATGACCGTGTCCTGTCGGATAAGCAGTAATCAGTCTGCCTGTCTTTGTCTGAACCATGTCCGGCTGTCCAAGATACTGTCTAGGTGTATTCGGAGCTTTTTCAATATCTTTCAGATATTTATCCGCCAATTCATACTGTGGAATCCTTGAATTTGCATACAATACTTTCTTACAGTTTACTGTAACTTTTTCCGTATATCCGCCGCCTGTTACAGTAATGACCGCTTTTCCTTTCTTGTTCGCCGTTACTAAACCGTCCTCATTTACACTTGCAATTTCCGGCTTGTTTGAGACATATGTAATCGTCTTATCTTCGGCGTCTGTTATCAAGTTTGTTGTAATCTGATACGTTTCTCCGATATTTACCGTTGGATTCGTATCCGCAATGTTTAATCCTTTTACTTTCATTGCGGAAAGTATTTCACTTTCATTCAATACACGGTTATAAACTTTCACTTCATCGATCAGACCTGTAAATCCAGTACCGCCGATCACATCCGCAGGTGTTTTAATAGGATTATTTTTTGTCCATGCATTGATATCACCGACTCTTGTACCGTTTACATACATGGCAAGACCCTGATCTTTATCCTGCACCCATGTAATATGATACCACTTGTCTTTCTCGAAATCATACTGATACGACAAGACGTCTCCGCCATTATTTCCTACACGGAATCCGGATACTCTGTCTGCCGCCATCTTCAATGAGAAGGAAAATGCTTTTGTGGAATCTTCCAATACAGAAATCTCTTTATTAAATTCTGACGTAGTCTTTACCCAATACGAAATCGTCCAGTCTTTGTCATTCAGATCGCCTGCCGTCTGCGTAATCACTGCACCTTTTCCGTCTTGTGTTACGTTCAGCGCTTTTCCTGATTTGCCGGCTTCGGTTGTGCAGGAAGCATCAAGAGTACCGTCACGTTTTCCCCATTCATCCTCTAACTTCTGTCCTTTCACATCGTCAAATGAATAGTAAGAAACCTGCGCTCCTTCTTCAACCTCAGCTTCTTTTACAACGATCGTAACAGAATCTTTCTTTTCTTCATTTTGGTTAGATGTCACCGTAATAACAGCGCGGCCTGATCCCTTCGCAGTTACCGCTCCGTCTTTCACAACTGCAACTGCCGGATTATCGGTCGACCATGTGACTGTGTTATTCAATACATTTTCCGGAAGGACTGTAACTTCAAGCTGAGTTGTACCTCCCTGCTGTAATTCAACCTCTTTCTCTCCGTTGATCGATACTGAGTCAACCTCGGTCACTCCCGCTTTCTTTAATGCGACATATTCTTCTGTCAGCTCGGCAATTTTTGTTTTGATCGTATTCATATCCGACGCAAGTTCTTGTTTTCCCGCATCTGTCAGATAATACGCGCTTGATGCATAAGTCGGTTTTACAGAATCCATCAAAGCATCCACTTTTGCCGCCATGCTCGGAACATCTGATTTCATTTTAATAAGTTTATTTACATCGCGTACACCTTCTGCCATTTTTTCAAAACGTGTACTTGATTTTGTAACTTTTGCTTCAGAATCATCCGGGAATACAAGGAAACAATCCCCGGCTTCAAATGCATTGTGAGTCGTGTCTTCCAATGGATTCTCAACCCATGAGTCATATGCCCAGCGAAGATATCCTTCTCCGCCTACGGAATAAGAATACATCATTGTCCAGTAGCTTTCTCCCGGCGCACTTAATGAAAAGTTACCCGGTTTATGACCTGTACATGTATAAATAGTTGTACGAAGTCCCGCATCTTCACGAGCCTGTCTTATTTCTTCAAACTGCTGAGGATGGGCCTTTACCGCGATAGAACCTACATTCAGGTCGTCTACGCGCATTGCAAGATCTTTTTTCTCAACAAATCCATCCATCGCTCCCGCACTCTTTAATTTCAAAGGTGTCGGAATGCCGCGTTTAATTGAATCGATCAAATCAAACGCCGCCTTATTAAATCCTCTTTCATCGATACCGATATAAGCGTCGTTAAACCAGCCTTTTTCATATAAATGGTCTGCAAGATCATTCAGAAATGCCGTCCATATCGTTGTCCATTCTTCTGAACCCGGAGTCAATCGTTTTTTTACTGTTGTCTTTGTCGCTTCATCATAATAAACAACTGAGTTTGTCCAAGGCGCAATACTGTAACATACGATCTTGTCCCCGATTTTCATAACGTCTTTGTTAAACGTTACCCATTTATCAAAATCCGTATAATCAAAACTCCATTTTCCATCCGCTTTCTTTGTCCATTTAACCATAGAAGGGAATTTAACAGTTCCTTCCCCGTATGTCTGACCTGCCCACGCCTCTTCTACGATTGTAGTTGTAATGGCATGTCCGCCGGCATTTTTATATAATCCCATGTGGGATTTTAAAATTTCAAAATGCTCTTCAGAAAACGGCGTTACATCATAATATTCTGCGATACGATACGGGTTCTGCCACAATTCCATATCAAAACCATCTTTAAACTTCGTCGCATCCGGAAGTTCTGCATCAGCTACTTTTAACGTATAAGTAAATGTAAGTGGTTCTGCTAATTCTTTTGCCGTTACCGTAACCGTTCCTGTATAACTACCTGCCGCTGTTCCTGCCGGAACTTTCACAGATACCCAGATATTCTGAAGTTTGTTCGTTCCAATATTCATCGCTGTTCCGGCATCCTGATAAAGCACTTCATTTGCTTCCTGTCTGCTTCCTTTCGGAACTTCTCTGTCAGGATCACCGTATCCCGGCATTCCTGTATAAGCCTGAACTGATTTAATAAATTTTAAATCCACATTTGCTTTCGGAATCGTATTGCCGTTTCCGGTGAAATCACTTGCCGTCGCTGTTACATCTGTATAAGAAGAATCTATCGAAGCTAAAGAAATCTCAGAAGTAACCGTATCATTCTTCCATGCATTCAAAGTATCTTCTGTTTTGTTTGCTGCTTTTACCTCAGTTAATTTATCCTGGGTATACTGAAGATTATTATCTGTAATTGTTCCGTGAAGTTTTGCTTCTTCCGGTTCTCTGTAAGTATATACATACACCTCAGCGGCATCGATCAGAATGTCCGAACCTGTTCCTGATGCATTTCTTTCCCCTGTAGCCACCGCTTTTAATGTGTGTTCTTTTTCTTCTAAATCGGAAATCGTTGTAATGAATGTAGAATTGATATTAGTAGCATTATAAAGGTCTCCCTCTGCTTTTTCCTCACCGTCGATCAGATACTTCACTTTTCCCATCATTCTGTTTTTACCGGAATAGATATCGATCTTATGTCCTGTAAATTTCACTTCATAATAGGTTGCTTCAGGATGCGCCGGATCTACTTTTTTTGACCATGTATGCTGCGCATCTCCTGCCTCCCATTTTCCTTCTGCGAATGTGAAGTAGTTTGTTTCTCCGCTCTGCTGTGTATGCGGAATTTTCACCTTTTCTTCAATCGGAGCTTTTTTTCCTGTAATCTTTTCATACATGCATTCTGCTATGTACAGATATCCTGCATCTGTAAAATGTACTTTATCTGTATTATAAAGATTTTCTTTTCCTTCGGTCTTTTCATACATATCAATGAAATCCCATGCGGCATTTTCTTTAATCAATGCCTTCTGAGCCTGATAGACTTTTTCGACCTTTTCCTGAGTGATATCGTTTCCCGTCGTCTGATAACATTTCGGAGACGTGGCAAAAATAACTTTGTTATTCTCCGTCTTATACTCATTATAAAACGCTGTCATCTGTGTTTTATAATTTTCTTCGTTCCAGTTTTTGGAATCATTCGTTCCAAGCATAATAATTACAATGTCTGCATTATAAGCTTTACTTTGTTCGTATTCTGTACCGCTTTTATATGGATTACTTGTCCCCTCCATCAAAAACGCACCTGTTTCCCCAAAGTTTTTTACTTCATATCCGCTTCCAAGTAAACTCTGCAAACGTGCCGGATATGCATTTGGTCCTTTCTTTCCTGAATTCGCGCCCGTCGAAGTGTACCCTTCCGTCAGGCTGTCTCCCACGCATGCCACCTTGATCTTCGCGGCGGCATCTGCCGTCTCACCTTCTGCCCATGCGATCGTGCCGCTTCCTAGAATACACCCTAATGTAAGCACAACACTTAAAACAATTCCCATTGCTTTTCGCATTAGTTTTTTGACATTTTCCACAACTATTTTTCCTTCCTTTCTTAGCATTTTGCCCACATACTCATACAGAACCATATACCCTTTTGTTCAATGTGTCAACATTATTTTTACCCCCCCCCCGGCTCCATATGTCGTATTTTCATCATTTTCCATATAAAATACATTTATTTTTATGCATAATGACGAGTTTTTCGAGGGCTGATTTTCTAACTTCTGCATATACTATATAAAATACTTTTCTGCTTATGAAAGGAGACTTGTTATGCTTGCTTCCTATAAACTTTCCGGTAAATACATCTTTATCTCCGGTTTTCTGTTCACGTCTGTTCTCGGAACACTGTCGCACTTTTTCTATGAATGGTCCGGCGATTCAACTTTTATAGGTCTTGTCTGCCCAATCAGCGAATCTGCATGGGAACATATGAAACTTTTGTTCTTTCCGGCTCTGCTCTACTGCTTTCTTTTCAAACTAATATATAAAAACGCCGTTCCAAACGTATCTTTACCACTTTTATCCGGCATTCTGACAGGAACGACACTTATCCCTGTTTTCTTTTATACTTACTCAGGCATACTCGGCTTTACGGTTGTCTGGATCGATATTGCTATTTTTTACCTTTGTACTGGAATCACTTTTTCAATGGCATCCAAATTATATGAGCAGAAAAATATCGCACGTTTCCGCTTCCTCATATATGGACTGACTATATTATATTCCATCCTTTTCTTTATATTTACCTTTATTCAGCCGGATATTGCCCTGTTTCAAAATCCATGACTTTTCATACCGCGTCCGCTTACGCCTGCTTCTTTTTTCTATCTGTCTTTCACTTCATTTTTCAGTCTGTTTTCCGGTTCATTTTCCAATCCACTTTCCATCCTCGGTAAGAGGAAGCGGCTTCCCGTCAAGAACAGCGCTTTTTAAAATATCTTCTATATTATAAACAAGTTTCAGAGAAAAGAAGCCGCAGTCTCTCTCCAACAGATCAAAGAAAATCTTATCTCCCTCCCATAACTTCAGCGTCTCGATCTTTGATTTTTCAACCCATTCCAACTCGCCCTCATCACAGTCGATCGGTTCTCCTTCAAACCCGTCAGCCGTATAAAGCGACATGTATTCTACAACATCTTCACCGTAAACAAATGTCACGATTCCCCGGTAAGCCCACGAAGTCAGCGTATATCCCGTTTCTTCTTTCACTTCTCTTAGCAAGCACTCTTCAGGACTTTCTCCATATTCAAAATGTCCGCCGACACCGATCCATTTATCTTTATTCACATCATTTTCTTTCACCGTACGGTGAAGCATTAAATATTTATCGTCTTTTTCTATATAGCATAATGTACTTAATTTTGTCATAGCCATCCTCCTTAATACGGTCTCTATATTTGTATCTTTATCCGTTTTCAGACTTTTTTATTTTCTTCACTTTTTATCATTTATCCTCATCTTTTCCCCTAAGAAACTGCGATTCATACAAATGTCTGTAAAATCCGTCTGCAGCCATCAAGCTCTCGTGATTGCCCTGCTCAATAACTTTTCCGTCTTTCATAACGAGAATCACGTCCGCCTCGCGGATCGTTGACAGACGATGCGCCACAATAAACGTCGTCCGCCCTTCCATCAATTTTGTAAAAGCCGCCTGTATCTTTACTTCTGTTCTTGTGTCGATCGATGACGTCGCTTCATCGAGGATCAGCATAGGCGGTCTGCACAGCATAACACGCGCGATGCATAAAAGCTGTTTCTGTCCTTGCGACAGCCCGTCTCCGTCTTCTGTCACCCACGTGTCATATCCGTTTGGCAGACGCAGGATTACATTGTGAATATAAGATGCTTTTGCAGCTTCTATCATTTCCTCTTCTGACGCGTCGGACCTTCCTAAAAGAATATTTTCCCGGATCGTCCCGTTTTCAGCCACGTTTCCTGAAGCACCATGCCATATGCACAGCGCAGACTTTCCCTCGTAACCTCACGCACATCCTTTCCGTCTACTGAAATACAGCCGCCGTCTACATCATAAAACCGCATAAGCAGATTGATCAGCGTTGTTTTTCCGCATCCCGTCGGTCCTACAACAGCGATCTTTTGTCCCGGCATAACTTTCAAATTAAAATCCGTGATCAGATTCTGTTGTGGCATATACGAAAAATCAACATGCTCTGCCAGTACATGTCCCCGGACATGAGTCAGAACCGCCGCATCTTTTGCATCTTCCGGCTGAGGAATTTCTTCTATTAACTCAAAAATACGACCGGCACATACAACCGCGTTTTGGAACTCTGTCACAACTCCGGATATTTCATTAAACGGCTTTGTATACTGATTTGCATAACTCAAAAAACTTGTAAGCTGCCCTACTGTCAGCGTTCCGTTTACTACCGCAAACGCACCTGCGATCCCGACTCCCGTATATACGAGACTGTTTATAAAACGGGTCGCCGGATTTGTAACGGAAGAGAAAAATGTCGCTCTCAAATATGCGCTTCCTAATTTTTCATTAATCTTATCAAACCGCTCCGTCACTTTTTCTTCCTGCCCAAACGCCTGTACTACTTTCTGATTGCCGATCATTTCGTCGATCAGACCTGTCTGTTCTCCTCTGATTTCAGACTGAAGACGAAACATCGCAAATGTTTTGCGGGCAATAAAGTTCGCCACAAAAAATGAAATCGGAGTGATCAAAACGACGACAAACGTAATATTTACATCAACCGACAACATAAATCCCAGCGTGCCGATAATCGTTGCAGCTCCTGTAAACAACTGGGTAAATCCCATCAAAAGTCCGTCCGCAAACTGATCTACATCCGCAATAACACGGCTTACTATTTCTCCGGATGGATGATTGTCGATGTATTTCAGCGGAAGGATCTGAATCTTCCGAAAAGCTTCGTTTCTCACATCCTGCACGACCTGATAAGTCATTTTATTATTGCACACATTCATCAGCCACTGCGCAAGCGCCGTAATACCCGTACATATTCCGATCTGAAACAGAATTCGGAATATCCCGGCAAAGTTTACCGCTCCTTTTCCTATGATCTCATCTACCGCATAACCGATCAGTTTCGGAATGTAGAGCGTAAGGGCGACGCTGACTGCTGCCAGCAAAACAGAAAAAACAACAAAAATACGATACTTCCCAAGATGCCCGAATACTTTTTTTAATATTTCTCCCCGGCTCATTTTCCGATCTTTGCTCTGTGGCTTACTCTGCTCTGCCTGCACTTTTGACTTCTGTATTTTATCTTCATTGACTGTTTGTTTTTTAAGCATGTAAAACCGCCTCCTCCGGAAATTGTGAATAATAAATCTCCTGATAAGCCGAACAGTTTTGCATCAGCTCCTCATGTGTTCCGACCGCCACAGCTTTCCCTTCTTCCAGCACAACGATCCGATCTGCATATCTGACCGATGCCGCCCGCTGAGAGACAAGAAATACTGTCGGATTTTCTTTCATGTTTTTAATCGCGTCACGCAAAGCCGCGTCGGTCGCGAAATCAAGCGCCGACGCACTGTCGTCCAATATAAGAATATCTGGTTTTCTTACAAGCGCTCTTGCGATCGTCATACGCTGTCTCTGCCCGCCGGACAAATTTCTCCCGTTTTGTTCTATCATAAATTCAAGCTTTCCCGGCTTTGAATCAACGAACTCTTTCGCCTGTGAAATTTCAAGCGCTTCTTCCAGTGTTTGTTCCGATGCATTTTCATCTCCCCACCGAAGATTCTCCGCAACCGTCCCTTTAAAAAGCACCGCTTTTTGAGGAACCACGCCGATATGACTGCGCAAACTTTCAATCTCATATTCTCTTACATCATGTCCGAAAACCTTCACTTCTCCTTCCGACGCGTCATAAAACCGAGGGATCATGTTTACGATCGATGATTTTCCAGCCCCTGTTCCGCCGATAATCCCTATCGTCTCTCCCGGCATTGCCCGAAACGAGATGTTGCTCAACGAAGGCGCTCCCGCATTTTTATATGTCAATGACACATTGGAAAATTCCACCGCAGGAATCCTTTTTTCTTCTGTATACAACAAACTTCCCGACTGCATTTCCGGTTTTATTGCCAACACAGCTTCGATCCGTTTTCCGCATGCAGCCGCTTTCGTCACCGTAATGATCAGATTCGCCAGTTTCACAAGCTCCACAAGAATCTGCGACATATAGTTGACAAGAGCCACTACTTCCCCCTGAGTCAGACTCCCCATATTTACACGAACCGCGCCGACATAAATAAGAACTATAATACCCACGTTCACGATAATATACGTCAGTGGATTCATAAGCCCGGAGATACTTCCGACAAATTTTTGTTCCTTTGTCAACATTTGATTGTTTTCTTCAAATTCAGCCTTTTCTTTTTCCTCTTTATTAAAAGCACGAAGCACTCTTACACCGATAAGATTTTCTCTCGTTTTTAGAAGAATTTCATCTAAATATGACTGCACTTTCTTATAAAGAGGCATTGTAATCAGCATGATCCCAAATACAACTACCGACAAAAGAGGAATTACAACAACAAAAACCATTGCCGCTTTGACATCTACCATAAAAGACATTGCCATTGCGCCGAATACAATAAAAGGCGAACGTAAAAAAAGACGAAGGACAAGGTTCACTCCTGCCTGCGCCTGATTTACATCACTTGTCATTCGGGTCACAAGCGTAGAACTGCCGATTTCATCCATTTCCGAAAAACCGAAATGTTGAATATGTTCAAACAGCGCATGCCGCAGTCCTGTTCCGAACCCAGCCGCCGCTTTTGCCGAAAAATATTGAGCTGTAAGAGAACATATCAGCCCGACGATTCCCAATACAATCAAAACAAGACACATTCTTATAATATACGGGCTGTCTTTTTGAGCAATTCCTTTATCGATCACCGCAGCCATAACAAGAGGAACAAGAAGTTCAAAAGATGCCTCCAGCATTTTAAACAGCGGAGCCAATATAGTCTCTTTCTTATAATTTTTTAAATAAATAAAAAGTGATCTCATGTCATTTTCTCCCTGTGCAATATTTCTTTAAGAAGCATTCCCCGCATTTAGGATTTCTTGCTGTACAGATACTTCTTCCAAACGTAATGATCTGAATATTATACAATATCCAATGATCCTTTGGCAGTTCTTTCATCAGATCCTGTTCTATCTTTTCGGGATCAGATTGTTTTGTAAATCCCAGTCTGTTAGAAATCCTTTTCACATGCGTATCCACAACTACGCTGGCATCATGATAGATGTTCCCTCTGATCACATTCGCCGTCTTCCGTCCGACGCCTGCTAAAGAGGTCAGATCTTCCAGACTCCTCGGCACTTCACCGCCAAACTTCTCCCTGATATCTTTCATACAGGCAATGATGTTCTTCGCTTTATTGCGATAAAATCCTGTCGGCTTGATATCCTGCTCCAACTCCTTTAAGTCCGCGTCGGCAAATGCGTCCACAGATGTATATTTTTGAAACAAATCTTTCGTCACAATATTCACTCTGGCATCCGTACACTGAGCGCTCAACATCGTTGCGATCAGCAGCTGCCACGGCGTCTCATAATTCAGATAACAAATATATTCCCGTCCATATTGTTCATCTAAAAGATTCAAAATTTCTTCGGTTCGCTTTTTCATGCAGCTTTTATCTTCTCCTTATTTATAATCCGTCAACTTGCATCTGTATACAACAAAATCAACGTCACTTGTATCGGTTGCAGTCCCTGTTGCAAAAGACCCAAATAGATCCAACCTTTTTACACCATTTGCTTTACAAATTTCCGTAACTTTATCAATCAATTCCGTTATCGGCATAACATTCATCGTCTATCACTCTTCCTTATTCTTCACTTTTGTTATTAACACACTTGGAGTTTTACAATTAATACTTCCTTTTATTTCATACAGATCAGATTCAATGCAATATTTCATTCCCATTGTATCAGAACTTTTTACTCTTTTCTATTAATGTTCCGCACTTCATCGTCATATTTGCAATATTTTATATATCATCAGTTATCGAGGACAGCGCCTGACTAACGAAACTTAACTTGAGCCCAATCCCGGCAGGCTATCCCGCACGCACAGCGCTCCATACCCAAGCAGCGCATTCGGCCATCGCTCGTATCCCGCAAGCTGCTTTGCGCCTTTTCTTAAATAAGCTTTTACTTTTTCTCCATAAAGATATGGATCGTTTCCTCTGACAATTCCCCACTCCATCAAAAGCGCAGCGCTCCCGGTCACAAAAGGAGCAGCAAAAGAAGTTCCGCTAAAAGACTGATATCCGCCTCCCGGGACAGGCGCTGTAACGCGCACTCCAGGTGCGGCAATATCCGGTTTCAGCACGTTCTCACCTTCGTACATCCCCGCCGGACCTCTTCCCGAAAAATCCGCATACGAAAATGTCCGGGCATCATATGCCGCCACGGTAACAGCAAGCGACGCCGTAGATGGAATCGTCAATGTCGACATACTGTTCGGCTGTAAAAACGCTGTCCCCATATTTAATGACGTCTGTGTCGGAAGCCACATTTGATACTCCCCGTCCACAATACGGCCGGGAGTTAAAACAATTTTCCACACGCCGCTTTCTATATACTGTTTTCCGGGAAGAAGCGACAGATAAATCTCCTGTTTCACGCTGTACGGCTTCGGTTCTCCATAATAAATCAAAAGTTCTGTATCTCCGAGTATATACCGCTGAGCTCCCAAAAATTCATAAAACGGTCCTGCCTGCCTTCCCGACGGACTGATCACCGAAACTCCCATCTCGTCAACATACGATTTCCATATTTGAATACTCAGCGCCGGTTCTCTTTGCTGAACGGCAAGTTCTACCGTCTCAGATATCTGCCGCCGCACTTTTCCCGACACATGACCTGCCGACGCCCCCTCATTTCCGCTTCCGATGCAGATTACATTTTTCCACATGTCCGCAATATCGTTCAAAAAACGTTCTACAAGAGAAGTTCCGTCATGAGATCCATATGTGTTGCCAAAACTGATGTTTATCGCCACCGGACGACGAAGTTCTACAGCCTTACGGACAATATAATCTACTCCCCGCATCAGTTCTGTTGTTCTCGGAAAACCGCCTTCTCTGGGGGCTCCCATCTTTACGATGATCAGTTCCGCCTCAGGCGCAGCTCCCCGAAACCTTCTTCCCTCACTTCCCCGGCCATTCCCTGCCGCGATTCCCGCCACCGCTGTTCCATGACCACTGACATCGGATGTTTTCACCATCTGCCGCCTTACCTCTTTGTCCTCTGTTGCTAACGCCGCATCGATCTGCTCCCGTGTATACTCTGTTCCTGCCAAATATCCTGCCGGAGGCCTCCCATTAACAGACTGATCCCAAAGAGACACAATCCGCGTTGTTCCATCCTCATTTCTGAACTCTGCATTTTCATAATCGATCCCACTGTCAACAATTCCGATAAGAGTCCCTTTTCCTCTCAAAGATAACGGCATATCCTGTACAATATCTATGCACGACACCTGCCTGCCTACATCAGTTTGAAAATACAGCTTTTTCGGTTTTTCTATAAATTCCACTTCCGGGAGCTGAGCCAGTTGTCCGATCCGTTCTTCCTCGATGACAATAACCGCATAGCCGTTCAACAGTTCCGTAACCGATCGCGCCGTTTGCCTGACCGCTTCAAGTGTTCCCGAATATTTTACGATCAGTTCCCACACATTTTCTTCTTTATCATATCCAACATCCAGCTCTTCGGAGCGTTCTCTTTCTCCCTGATCGGCATCCAGAGCCAGATTTAAAAGATTTTCCAGTTTTTGACTCATTCATTCTCCTATGACTGCAGCACATTCATTTTTTGCATTATATGTACTTCAGGAAACTTTCAACATAAAAAATCATGATCTTTACCAACCTTTTTATCTCCGGCAAAGACCATGATCTTCTTTTTTCTTTATTACGTCGTCTATTTATTTTCTTTTCTTGATTTTCTTTTCTTTAGTTCCTTTTCTTTAGTTCCTCTGTCCGTTTACTTCCTGTATGCAAACAGCGGAAGTCCGTCCTGCTGCGGAACTTGTACTTCTCCTTGAATAAGCGGTTTCGCATAACGGATAAATTCATCACTTACGTCTGATCCGTCTTTAGTGATCCACCCGGCAGGCACACCTTTTTCACGATTGCAGATTTCATTCACATCTTTTGCCTCGTAACTAAGTTTATATTCTTCACCGTCCGCTCTCACAAAGGCGATCATCTTTCCGCTTTCGCCATGCAAAGCACATTTTACGCCATACGCTCCCGAATCAACCGCCTCCTGCAAATCCGTCGCAGAAAGCATTGCCGAAGAACATCTCTGACTTACGTTCAATTCAACAGAACGAACCTTTACGCCGAGACGGTCTTTTATCAGGTTTTCCAAATATTTTCCTGATCCGGTCAGCATTTTATGCCCGAAAGTATCCACTCCTACCTCGCTTGCAAGTTCACAAATAAACGTTCCTTTGCCATCGTTAATTCCTTCCGAGATACAAACGATCACATTTGACACTTTTTCAAGAGACGCGCTCACATCCTGTATAAACCGTTCTGTATCAAACGCCACTTCCGGCAAATAGATCAGAACCGGATTATCTCCTTCAAATTTTCGTGCCAATGCGCTTGCCGCTGTAAGCCATCCCGCATGACGCCCCATGATCTCGACGATTGTCACTGATTTTTTATTATCATATACCGATGCGTCAACTGCAATCTCCCGCACGGTTGAAGCCACATATTTTGCCGCGCTTCCAAACCCCGGCGTATGATCTGTATTGACAAGGTCGTTATCGATCGTTTTCGGTATACCCAGAAAGCAAATATCGCTTCCGACCATCTCCGCATAACGCGACAGTTTGCTCACTGTATCCATCGAATCATTTCCTCCGATATAAAAGAAATAACCGATGTCATATTCCTTAAATCTTTCAAATAATTTCGGATATACTTCGTCGTTTAGATCTTTCGGTAATTTATATCTGCAAGAGCCAAGATATGAACCGGGCGTTGTCTTTACTAATTCCAGTTCTCCCGAGCGCTTCAATTCTTCCATATCCATGACCCGGCCTTCGGCAAACCCTTCGATTCCGTTAATCATGCCGAACACTGCACCAAAAGAATCTTTTCTGTTCAACGCTTCATTGACAACTCCGTATAAGCTTGCGTTGATAACTGCCGTCGGTCCGCCCGACTGTCCTACGATCACAGTTTTTTTTTCATCTCTTCCTCCTTATTTTAATCACCGAAAGTTCAAAAATCACATTCCGGGATTGTAAGCATCTGCCAAGATTTCGGATAATCCCGGCCTTTAGCTTTTCGCTATTATAAAAACACTTTTACTATATATGAAAAAATTGAATTTTACAATATAGAATAACTAATGTATACTACACCTTAGACTAACATGACAGATAAAATCAGGAGGTATGATATGAAATACATTTCATTTGCAATTCCTTGTTATAACTCAGAAGCCTATATGGAAAAAAGCGATCAACTCAATCCTTATCGGAGGAGAAGATGTCGAAATTCTTATCGTCAACGATGGTTCAAAAGACGGAACGCAGGAAATCGCCGAACGGTACGAAGCTCAATATCCGACGATCGTCAAGGCGATCCAAAAGAAAACGGAGGACACGGCGATGCAGTCAACTGCGGACTTTCTCATGCCACAGGAAAAGTATTTTAAAGTAGTAGACAGCGACGACTGGGTTGACGAAAGCTCTCTGTTTAAAATTCTTGAAACAGTAAAACATTGTGAAGAAGACACACTTGTCGATATGGTAATCTCAAACTATGTTTACGAAAAAGTCGGCATGGAACATAAAAAAGTGATCCGCTATGACAATGTGCTTCCCGAAAATACGATTTTTCACTGGGATGAGATCGGACATTTCCGGCTCGACCAATATATTTTGATGCACTCCGTTCTTTATCGGACAGAGATGCTGAAACTGTGCCAGTTAAAATTACCGAAGCACACTTTTTATGTTGATAATATTTACGTGTATTATCCGCTTCCGCATGTACGCACCCTTTATTACCTGAATGTCGATTTCTACCGCTATTTTATCGGGCGGGAAGATCAGTCCGTCAACGAAAAAATCATGATCGGAAGGATAGATCAGCAATTATTTGTAACCAAGACAATGATCTCCATGTATGAACTGCGGATGATCTCAAGTAAAAAACTGCGAAAATATATGGTTAATTATCTTGCGATCATGATGACTGTTTCATCCATTTTATGTATCCGCTCTAAAAAACCGGAGAACTTAACTAAAAAGAAAGAACTGTGGAGCTACTTAAAACGAAAAGATTACAAAACTTATATGAAGATCCGCTACGGTATACTCGGACAGACGATGAATCTCCCGGGAAGATCCGGACGTAAAGTATCTTACTCTTGCATACAGCGTTGCAAGACGCCTGATCGGATTTAAACTAACTTAAAAAACGGTGCATCGGAAGCTTTTCCATGTACCGTTTTTCTAATTTTTCAATTTTTTTGTAAACAGTTACAGCCATACAGTGTACGGGGAAGCACAAAACGATGTCTGCATGTTTTTAGCTAACGGACATCTGTATGCGCTAAGCGTCCCA
>ENA-OQKD01000150-OQKD01000150.1-human-gut-metagenome-genome-assembly--contig:-NODE-150-length-19497-cov-6.093289_pt1 | contig 19497 bp, 20 predicted proteins | sample MGYA00242775_ERZ504792 | MGnify/ENA primary metagenome ERZ504792 (study PRJEB26092, sample SAMD00036401) | human gut metagenome | host: Homo sapiens | study: EMG produced TPA metagenomics assembly of...
GATTATCACTGACAGTGCTTCTGATCGCGACTTTGTGTGTTTTCGTGTTTTTCCGCGTATCAGCTGGCAATGATGATGGTTCCGTAACTACACTGGCGGTGAGGAGTATGACGAGGATCAAAAAATCTTGCCATCGTCAGCGACAAGATTGGGAGGGAGTGGAGAAGCTCCGAAGTTTCAGGTGGATTTCGACAAATTGATGCAGGAAAATCCGGATACCGTGGCATGGCTGCGCTTTGACCAGCCGTCGATCATCAGCTATCCTGTTGTGAAGAGTGCAGATAATAACGAATATCTGACAAAGACGTTTTCCGCAAATGACAACAAACTGGGAGCAATTTTCATGGATATGCGCAATCAGAATGATTTCAGCGACCGGAATACGTTTATTTACGGACACAATATGAAAGTCGGAGGAGAGATGTTCTCCCAGCTGAATGAATATGCAAGTGAAGATTTTTATAAGGCGCATCCGTATTTCTATATTTACACACCGGACGGAAAGACACGGACTTACGAGGTTTTTTCTGCAGGAGTAGTGAAGGATTCGGCAGAAGTCTATAACCTGAATATTACGACAGATGAAGAGTTTGAAGCATATCTGGCAGAGTGTAAGAGTACGTCCAATTATGTAACGTCTCCGGGAGTGGACAGAAATTCCAAGATCGTCAGTCTTTCTACTTGTACAAATGTCAATGACGATGAAAGATTTCTTCTGCAGGGAGTTTTGATCAAAGAGGAGTAGGATATGGCAGACAGATTTGATGTAGGAGATGTAATCCGGATGAAGAAGCCTCATCCGTGCGGCAGCTGTGAATGGGAGGTGCTGCGTGTGGGAGCTGATTTCCGGCTGAAATGTCAGGGATGCGGACATCAGATCATGGTGGCGCGCAGGCTGGTAGAAAAGAATACAAAAGAAATTAAGAAAAAGTCTTGAAACGAGCAGATTCTTATGGTAGAATAGGAAACTGTGACGTACTGCTGAATTATCAGCGGACACAATTTTCCTTGTTCCCGGAGGAGCCGGGAGCCAGAGACCATAAGGAGGTGCAGAACATGAACAAGTATGAGTTAGCTGTTGTTGTCAGCGCAAAAATCGAAGACGATGCCAGAGCTGCTGTGATCGAGAAAGTAAAAGAGATGATCACACGTTTCGGTGGTAACGTAACTGACGTTGATGAATGGGGTAAGAGAAGATTCGCTTACGAAATTCAGAAAATGAAAGAAGGATTTTACTACTTCGTACACTTCGAGTCTGACGCGAGTGTTCCAGGTGAGATCGAACAGCGTATCCGCATCATGGACAACGTACTCAGATATTTATGCGTAAGACAGGAAGCATAAGAGAAGAGAGGTATATATGAATAAAGTGGTTTTGGTGGGTCGCTTGACAAGAGACCCGGAAGTTAGATATTCACAGGGTGACAGTGCAACTGCAGTTGCAAGATATACAGTAGCAGTAGACCGCAGATTCAAAAGAGATGGAGAACCGACTGCAGATTTTATTCCGTGTGTTGTGTTCGGACGTTCTGCTGAGTTTGCAGAGAAATATTTCCGTCAGGGTATGAGAATTTCCGTTTCCGGAAGAATCCAGACAGGAAGCTACACAAACAAAGACGGTGTGAGAGTCTACACAACAGAAGTGATTGTAGAGGATCAGGAATTTGCTGAGAGCAGAGCCGAAAGCGAAGCAAACAGAAGTTCATTCCAGTCTTCACCGGCACCTGGCCCGGCACCAAGTATTGATGCAGGGGACGGTTTCATGAACATTCCGGATGGAATCGACGAAGAATTACCGTTTAACTAACTTCAAAAGCCATAGTTATCAAAACAGGAGGTAATGAAGATGGCTTACGAAAAAGGTAGCAGACCAGAAGGCGGCTTCAAAAAGAGAGGCCCTGCACGCAGAAGAAAAAAAGTTTGCGTATTCTGTGGAAAAGAGAATAACGAAATCGATTATAAAGATGTAGCAAAACTGAAAAAGTACGTTTCTGAAAGAGGAAAAATTCTTCCTAGAAGAATTACAGGAAACTGTGCAAAACATCAGAGAGCCCTTACAGTAGCAATCAAGAGAGCAAGACACATTGCTCTGATGCCATACGTACAGGACTAATCGCTTTTATAAACGAACAAAAGACTCCGGCTTGTCAGTGACAGGTTCGGAGTTTTTTTATATAAAAAGAGCAATAAAAAGTGGAACAAATGCAGCTTCTGTGTTAGAATGATGGAATCATGGAGAGAATCTGAACAATGACAGAAAGAGCAGGTAAAGTATGAATCTAAACAAAGAAAATTTAAAAAAGATACGGGGACTGATCGTGTTTACAGTGATTCTTCTGATCGCATTGTGGAATTATTCATTAATTCTGGATGTGCTTGGACAGGGAGTGGGAATTGTATATCCGTTTCTTTTAGGCGGTGCAATTGCATTTGTGATCAATGTTCCGATGAGTTTTTTTGAAGAAAAGCTGTTTCAAAATCAAATGATGAAAAATAAAAAAGTGGCACAGAGGCTGGCGCGTCCGGTCAGTCTGATCATTACGCTGATCGTAGTAGTCAGTGTGATCGGGCTGGTGGTATTCGGAGTGCTTCCGAAGCTGGGGGACACTTTTATATCAATCGGGAAAGGGATACAGTCATTTATGCCGAAAGCGCAGAGCTGGGCAGAAGAGATTTTCCATAACAATAAGGAAATCAAGGAATGGCTGGACAGTCTGACGCTGGATTGGGACAAAATAATAAATGAAGTCGTGAAGTTTTTTACGAGTGGAGCGAGCAGCGTTCTTGGCTCTACGTTTGTAGTGGCAAGAAGGATTGCCAGTGGAATTACAACCTTTGTGATTGCGTTTGTTTTTGCGTGCTACATTTTGTTGCAGAAAGAAAAATTAAATATTCAGATCCGGAAAGTGATGTATGCATACATGAAAGAAGATCTGGTGAAAAAGGTTCTGGATGTTTGTTCTCTGAGTTACCGTACATTTTCGAATTTCCTGACAGGACAATGTCTGGAGGCCGTGATTCTGGGAACGATGTTTGTGATCTGTATGGGAATCCTGCAGATGCCATATGCGATGCTCATTGGTGTTCTGATCGCGTTTACTGCGCTGATTCCGATTTTCGGGGCATTTATTGGCTGCGTAGTGGGAGCATTTCTGATCCTGACGGTGGCGCCGATGAAGGCTTTGGTTTTTGTGATCATGTTCCTGATTCTTCAACAGATCGAGGGAAATCTGATCTATCCGAGAGTGGTGGGCAGTTCTGTGGGACTTCCGTCTATCTGGGTGCTGGCAGCGGTCAGTATCGGAGCCAGTCTGATGGGAATCGTGGGAATGCTGGTTTTCATTCCAATCGTTTCCGTGCTGTATGCACTTCTCCGTGGGGATGTCTATGAGCATCTGGAAAAAAAGGGAATTGCTGTTGACCGGGAATCCGGTGAGATATATCGGCCGAAGGAACCGGATGTGGATGAAAGCTGACACGGAGACAAAAAAGTGGTATACTAAGACTGAGTTTGTGAAATCACAGCGTATGGGGAGGCTGTGCAAACGAAAGTATGGATAGAGGATAGGAAATCATGAAGAACAAAAACATGCGTTTAAAAGGGCAGCTGAGGATGTACATGCAGTGGCCGCTGATCATGACGATCTTACTGTTGGCAATGAATATCTGGATGTATATGACGGATCAAAAAGCCGGACTTACGATGACGGTATTCGTCATTATTTATGCAATGATCGTTGGATTGTTATATTTTTACAACCGCTCTCTTATTCTGGCAGATTTGATCCAGTTCTCAACACAGTACAAGGGAATCCAGAACACGCTGTTAAAGGAACTGACCGTTCCCTATGCGATCATTCTGGAGGATGGACATATTTTATGGAAGAACGACCGTTTTTCGGAAATCGTGGATGGAAGAGAAAAGTTTATCCAGAAGATAATCCCGGAATTGAACAAGGGAATTTTTCCGAAGGATGATGAGACCAGAAACGAGCTGGAGATCACATATAAGGAGCGGGATTATCAGGTGGAGCTGCGCAGGATTTCCCTGGAGGGCTTCAGCGAGAGCGAGCGGATGCTGCAGATTCCGAAAGAAAAAGAGTATTTTATCGCACTTTATATGAGAGATGTGACAGAACTGAATTCTTACATCCGTGAAAATGAAGATCAGAGGCTTATTGCCGGGCTGATCTACATTGACAACTATGATGAAGTGATGGAGAGTGTGGAAGAAGTCCGTCAGTCTCTTTTGGTCGCTCTGATCGACAGAAAGATCAATAAGTATATCAATGATGTGGACGGAATTGTAAAAAAACTGGAGAATGATAAATATTTCTTTGTTGTGAAAAAAGAAAGCTACCGTAAGTTTGAAGCAGATAAGTTTTCTCTCCTGGAAGAAGTTAAGCAGGTCAACATCGGAAATGCCCGATCCGCTACTTTGAGCATCGGGTTAGGACTGAATACAGCAACTTATGCGCTGAGTTACAATTATGCCCGTATGGCGATCGATCTTGCACTGGCAAGAGGAGGAGACCAGGCGGTGATCAAGGATTGTAAAGGAATCACGTATTTTGGTGGCAAGAAAGAGCAGACAGCTAAAAATACGAGAGTAAAAGCCCGTGTTAAAGCAGAGGCACTCAGAGAGTTCATTGTGGCAAAGGATCAGGTCATTGTCATGGGACATAAGATTTCAGATCCGGACTCCTTTGGAGCGTGTATGGGAATTTACAGAGCTGCTGTTGCTCTGGAAAAGAAGGCACATATCGTGATCAACGACGTGAGTACCTCGATCAAACCTCTGTATGATGAGATCGCGCAGAGCAGTGTGTATGGAAAAGATATTTTCCTGACTTCTGGGGAAGCGCTGGATTATATTTCAGACAGCGCTATGGTCGTGGTGGTAGATACGAACAAACCACAGATGACAGAGTGTCCGGAACTTTTAAAGAGATCTAAGACCATTGCGGTGCTGGATCATCATCGGCAGAGCAGTACGGTGATCGACAATGCGGTCCTGTCCTATATTGAGCCGTATTCGTCCTCCACCTGTGAGATGGTGGCAGAAGTACTGCAGTATATTGTGGATGATATCAAGGTGCCGTCCATTGAGGCAGACTGCCTGTATGCAGGAATCATGATCGATACGAGGAATTTCATGAACCGTACCGGTGTCCGTACATTTGAGGCGGCGGCATATTTAAGACGCTGCGGAGCGGACATTACCCGGGTCAGAAAGATGTTCCGGGACGATATGGAGTCTTACCGTGCCAAGGCAGAGGCGATGCGTATGGCAGAGGTCTACAGAGAACAGTATGCCATTGCAGAGTGTCCGAGTGACATTGCAAGTCCGACGGTACTGGCGGCACAGACAGCAAATGAGCTGCTGGATATCAATGGTATCAAGGCATCTTTTGTGCTGACAGTGTATAATGGAAGGATTTTCCTGAGCGCACGTTCTATAGACGAAGTAAACGTGCAGATCATAGCGGAAAAACTGGGCGGAGGCGGTCATATCAATTCAGCCGGCGCACAGTTTGAACATACAAACGTAAAAGAGGCGATCGAGGCGCTAAAGGTAACGATCGACCAGATGATAGAGGAAGGAGATATATAAAATGAAAGTGATTTTATTACAGGATGTAAAAGCTCTTGGAAAAAAAGGAGAGGTTGTCAATGTAAATGACGGATATGCGAGAAACTTTATTCTGCCGAAAAAGCTTGGGGTAGAAGCAAACGGGAAAAATCTCAATGACCTGAAGCTGCAGAAGAACAATGAAGCCAAGGTTGCACAGGAGCACCTGGATGCAGCGAAAAAACTGGCAGAGGAACTCAAAGCAGGAAAAGTCGTACTTACCATGAAAGTCGGTGAAGGCGGAAGAACATTCGGTTCTGTTTCCAGCAAGGAGATTGCAGAGGCAGTCAAAGAGCAGATGCATCTGGATATTGATAAAAAGAAGATTCAGCTGAAAGAGCAGATCAAAACACTGGGAACACATATCGTATCTGTAAAACTGCATCCGGAAGTGACAGCAGAGTTGAATGTTTCCGTGAAAGAAGCATAAGGGGAAATAGAGTTTATGGAAGCAGCGATTAAACGAATATTGCCCCACAGCACAGAAGCGGAGCAGGCGGTTGTGGGCGCCATGCTGATGGATAAAGATGCAATTATGGTCGCAGCTGAGATGCTTACAGGGGAGGATTTCTATCAGAGTGCATACGGAATGCTGTTTGACGCGATGGTAGAATTGTTTCAGGCAGGGAAGCCGGTGGATCTGATCACACTGCAGGAGCATTTGAAAGAGAAAAATGCTCCGCCGGAGATCAGCGGACTGGAGTTTGCAAGAGAACTTCTGGTCAACGCCCAGACCTCGGCAAATATTAAGTATTACGCAGAGATTGTCCGCGAAAAAGCAACTCTTCGGAAGATGATCAAGATCAATGAAGAGATTGCAAACAACTGTTATCTGGAGAATCAACCGCTGGATGTGATCATGGATGCTGCGGAAAAGCGGATTTTTGAGTTGGCACAGCATGGCAACAGCCAGGAATATACGCCGATCAAGCAGGTTGTGTTAAATGCTTTGGAAGTGATCGAGAAAGCATCCAAGACAAAAGGAACGGTAACCGGAATTCCGACAGGCTTCATTGATCTGGATTACAAACTCTCCGGTTTGCAGCGTTCGGATCTGATCCTGGTGGCGGCGCGTCCGTCTATGGGAAAGACAGCGTTTGTACTGAACATTGCCCAGCATGTGGCGTTCCGTCAGGAGAAGGCCGTTGCCATCTTCAGTCTTGAGATGTCCAAAGAACAGCTTGTAAATCGTCTGTTCTCTTTGGAGGCTCATGTGGATGCGCAGATACTGAGAACCGGAAACCTGAAAGATTCGGATTGGGAAAAACTGATCGAAGGTGCCGGTACGATCGGAAAATCAAAACTGATCATTGACGATACTTCGGGTATTTCTATTACAGAGATGCGTTCCAAGTGCCGTAAGTACAAGTTAGAGCACGGTCTGGATCTGATCATCATCGACTACCTGCAGTTGATGAGCGGAAGTGGTGGAAGAAGCAATGAAAGCCGTCAGCAGGAGATTTCCGAGATCTCCCGTTCTCTAAAAGGACTGGCAAGAGAATTGAATGTTCCGGTGATCGCATTGTCTCAGTTGAGCCGTGCGGTAGAACAGAGAACGGACAAACGCCCGATGCTTTCCGACCTTCGTGAGTCCGGAGCCATCGAGCAGGATGCCGATGTCTGTATGTTTATCTATCGTGAGGATTATTATATTCCTGATACAGAAGACAAAAATATTGCGGAAATCATCATTGCAAAACAGAGAAACGGTCCGGTTGGAACCGTCAGACTGGCATGGATGCCGCAGTACACCCGTTTTGGAAATGAACTTCGTCAGGATCAGCAGTGATTGAACATATTTTTTAATCTGCCGAGCGGATGTTCGCGGGCCGCCTCTTTGCGGTTCGCCTGCTGCTGGCGGATCAGCGTGTCCAGTTTGCGGAAATGTTCTTCTTCCTGCCGTTCTTTTGCCTGGAAGAGGAAGTCCATTTCTCGTATGACATCAGTAGTGACAGACTTACTGATGTCTTTTTTTAATTCTTCATTGTTGGACACGACGACCTCTGTCAATACATCTCCGATTAGAGAACGGACCTGTTCCAGTTGAGTGACCGGCACGACTTCTGCTTCGGAGATGGCTGCTGGAGTTGACACAGCCGCCGGAGCGGAAACCGCAGCAGGAGCTGAAACAGTCGAGGCGGCCGTTTCTTTTTCAGAGCTGCTTTTTTTAATGCCTCTGTCTTTTGAAGCTTCAGTTTGGTTGATTTTAATTCCGGAATGAGAGGCTTTAAGTCCTTTAAAAGCATTCCGGCATCTTTTAGTTTTTAATACAGCAAAAGAGTTGTATATCATCTTCGGTATAATATCGATGTCCCATTTCTGTGCGTCCGATGACAAGCTCAAGCTCTTCCTCCCAGTAACGCAGAACGTGAGATTCTACATGAACCTGTTTTGCCGCTTCAGAAATCATAAATCTGACCTCGCCCATTAAAATATACCTCCTATGATCTGTTTTCGGTATTATTATAGCATGAGGGGGTGTAAAACGCCTTAGAAACCGTTCGTCAAATTGTGTCAGGAAGTGACTTGAGATTACTGGGAACAGCAGCGATTTTAAGGATATGAAAAAGAGCATCCTGAATCTGAGATTCAAAATGCTCTTTTCATGCTTGTGATCACTCGCAAATATTAAAAATTACTCTGCTGAAATAGCACCTGTAGGACAGGCAGCTTCACATGCTCCGCAGTCAACGCAAGCATCAGCATCGATTTCGTATTTGCCATCGCCTTCGGAGATAGCTCCTACTGGACATTCGCCTTCGCAAGAACCACAGCTTACGCATTCATCACTAATTACGTGTGCCATAATATGTATCCTCCTTCTTTGGAATTACGATAAAGGATTACCGTTACCGTTACCAACATTCTAATACAAATGAGGAAAATATACAAGCATTATCATTGTGAATTTATGGTTAAAATCAAATGCAATTTAAAGAGTAAAAATATAAAATTTTTCGAAAATTAAGAAAATATTTCTTTTTTTTTTCACAGAAATCGTGTATAGTATACCTTATCGGACGAAGTCCGCCCGCCGAAAGCATGTATTACGGGATGCATAAGGGGGATAAGCTATTGTGAAAAGACAGTTTATACTGGAGGTTTTGATATGACAAGAAAATTAAGAGCAGTGATACCGGCGATCTTGTGTGTTGCCCTGGCAGCCAGTGCCTGCAGCAAAAAGGAGGAGACTCCGACTTTTACAGGAGATAAGACTGAGGAGCCTTCGTATCAGGCTAATCTGGATTTTGTGACACCGGCAGCTTACAGCAATATACAGGGGCTTAATCTGGAGCCGGGTACTTATATATCGATCATCGGAAAGGATGAGAACTCGTCTTATTGGAAAGAAGTAAAAAAAGGTGTGGAACAGGCGGTAAAGGATCTGAATAAGACTCTTGGATATAGTGGGGAAGATAAGATCAAGGCAACCTTTAATGCACCGGACGGAGAGGATATTGATGAACAGGTCAATATTCTGGATGAAGAACTGGCGCGGTATCCGGATGCGTTAGGAATCGCAAGTATTGATGAGGATGCATGTAAGGTACAGTTTGATGCGGCAGCAGAGAATGGGATTCCGGTCATTGCTCTGGACTCCGGAAATACGTATCAGGGAATCCAGTGTACTGTAAAGACGAACAATACAGAGGCTGCAAAAACAGTCGCATATCAGCTGTGCAATGGAATTGAGGATGCGGGAGAGGTTCTGCTTCTGGCGTCTGACAGTAATTCGGAAGCGGCAAAAGAGCGTTTGGCAGGATTTCAGGAAGAAATCAAGAGCGGACATCCGAATGTGCAGATTGTAGATACGATTTACTGTGACCAGATGGATGATCTGAAAAAAGAGATTGCAGAGCAAAAGAATGCTGCAAAGAAGGCAGAGGAACCAGAGATCACAGCAGATGATCTCAGCGATGAAGATGTGATCCTGTATTATATGGAACAGCATCCAAATCTCAAAGGAATGTTCGGAACGAATGTTACGGCAGTGCAGCTTGGATTGTCAGCCTTGAAAGAGGCAGAAAAGACAGATGAAATTGTTCTTACAGGATTTGATGCCGGAGAAGCTCAGATCGAGGCATTGAAAAATGGGGAGATTGAAGGGCTTGCAGTGCAGAATCCATTTGGAATTGGTTATGCTTCTGTAGTGGCAGCAGCAAGGAGTATCCTTCAGACAGGAAACGAAGCTCTTGTGGATACAGGATATGTGTGGGTGACAAACGAGAATATGGAAGATGCGTCCATTAAAAATATGCTCTATAAATAGAAGAGATTCTTCCTATGTTGTTGGAGAAGAAGATTACAAGGTTTTCTCTGACGGATTACGATACGATTGACGGAATCCAAAAAGCAAGGATGCTTAGCAGAGATCGGATCACATTTATTTCCGGGATTGAATTTACATGCCAGGAGAAGACTCTGGATGCGGTTTCTCTGCCATTTTCCATTCATCTGCTCGGCTATGGCTTTGATGAGAATGATCCGGATCTGATCAAAGCACTGGAGGCGCGAAAACAGAGGGTTCTGGAAGTGTTTGAGTCTTTGTTGAATGCTGCCAATATTTCAATAGAGCAGGCAATCCGATTGATTCATAAAGCCGGGGGACGTGCTGTGTGGGCACATCCCCTCTTTGTTTATCGCAATTTTGAAAAACGAAAACTGGAAAAAGAAGAAATTCAGGTGATTCTGCAATATTTAAAAACGTGCGGTCTGGACGGAATAGAAGCAAATTATTCAGCATTTGATTCTTCTGAAAAAGAATGGATATATAGGGTGGCGCAGGATGCAAAGTTATTTTGTACATCCGGCAGCGATTTCCATGGATCCAAGGGAAGGGACTTCATGGGAATGAAAGTATTGCATGAAGATTGGATCGGGTAAAAAGACATATTAAAAAAAGTTGATATGTATATTGACAAAAGATGCATTCAGAGGTATGATACACATATCAAAAATATTTGATGTAAGGTGAAGGGTATGGATGATTATTCAAAAGATGTAAAGATTTTCAAAGCACTTTGTGATGAAAAACGACTGGCGATTTTAAACCATTTGAAAAGCGGTGAAAAGTGCGCCTGTGTTTTAATTGAGTATATGAATATCGGACAGTCCGCTTTATCCTATCACATGAAAATACTTTGCGAGTCAGGGCTGGTAGTCAGCAGGCAAGAAGGAAAATGGACACATTACAGTCTCAGTAAAAGTGGAAGTGAGTATGCTTCCAGACGTCTGTTGGAACTGACAACACCAGAAAGTGAAAAGCAGTCAAAATGCTGTTGATAGAGGTCATCTTCGGATGGCTTTTATAAAACTTCAATACATCAAAAAAAGTTGATATATCAAAGAAGAGGAGTGATTTTTTGGAATTTTTAAATATAATCTGGATATTTTTTCAGGATCAGATACTGGGGATGAAGTTTCTGAATCTGTTGATCGGCGATGTATTATCTGTGGCAGGTGTGGATATCGGCGGCCGCCTGGGCGGAAGTATTCAATTTTTTCTGTATGACGTGGTCAAAATTACAATTTTGTTATGCCTGTTGATTTTTATGATTTCATATATCCAGAGTTGTTTTCCACCGGAAAGAAGTAAGAAGATTTTAGGAAAATTTGACGGAATAGGAGCAAATGTGATATCCGCTTTACTGGGAACAGTTACTCCTTTTTGTTCCTGTTCTTCCATTCCGTTGTTTATCGGATTTACAAGTGCCGGATTGCCATTGGGAGTTACCTTTTCGTTCTTGATCTCTTCTCCTATGGTTGATCTGGGAAGTCTTGTATTGCTGATGAGTATTTTTGGAGCGAAAGTTGCAGCGGCTTATGTTATTCTCGGGCTGGTCATTGCGGTTATCGGCGGGACATTGATTGAAAAACTGCATATGGAAAAATATGTAGAGGATTTTGTAAAAAATGCAAGAAGTGTTGATATCAGTTCACCGACATTAACCAAAAAAGACAGGGTACAATATGCCAAAAAGCAGGTGATAGGAACTTTTAAAAAAGTATTTCCATACATTCTGATTGGGGTAGGAATAGGAGCAGTGATCCATAACTGGATTCCGGAAAGTTGGATCGAGAGTGTTTTGGGAAGTCGGAATCCTTTTGGTGTGATTTTAGCAACGCTGGTTGGAATCCCGATGTATGCGGATATATTCGGTACAATCCCTGTTGCAGAAGCTTTGTTATCAAAAGGTGCAGAGCTGGGAACAATTTTATCATTTATGATGGCAGTAACAACATTAAGTCTGCCGTCTTTGATCATGCTGAAAAAAGCTGTAAAACCAAAATTACTGGTATTATTTATTGGGATATGCACGGCAGGGATTATCATTGTCGGTTATACTTTTAATATCTTCAGCGCAGTATTTATTTAAAGGAGAACGTGAATTATGGAATTATTTGAAAAAAAGGATGAAGGAATTAAAAAGAATATTGGAAGAGAAGGAGGCGTAACAGATATGGATAAAATGAAAGTGGCTTTTATATGTGTTCACAACTCATGTCGCAGTCAGATTGCGGAAGCGCTTGGTAAATATCTTGCAAGTGATGTCTTTGAAAGTTATTCTGCCGGAACAGAAACGAAACCGCAGATCAATCAGGATGCAGTTCGCTTAATGAAGGAAATATACCAGATTGATATGGAAGAAACACAATACTCAAAGCTGTTGTCAGATATCCCTCCTGTAGATATTGTGATCACAATGGGATGCAATGTGAACTGCCCGACTGTTTCATGCAGGCACAGGGAGGATTGGGGATTGGAGGATCCTACTGGAAAAAGCGATGAAGAATTCCAGAAGACAATAAAACTCATTGATTCAAAAATTATGGATTTAGCGAATAGAATTAAGGTTGATTTTATCACGCAAAGTGTCGTCTGAATCCATTGTTTCGTCTGTCTGCTGTAATACAGCAGCATCTGCGTTACTCGGTGTAGGAGGCGGATTTGCATTCTGCTATATTTTAAGCTTCATTCCGAAAATAAAAGAGGCACTCCCGATCCATTTGCTGGATGGGGTACCTCTGCTTGCGGGAAGTGTTGATATCAAGGACTATTTTGCGGCGATTGCAGTCACACTGCTTGTTGGTATCGTGAATCTTGCAGCAGCTGTTTTCATATTTAACAAAAGAGACCTGTAAGGATTTAAACCTTCGTCAGAGAGAAGATGAACTCTGTGCCAACGCCCTCTGTGCTGATGACATTGATATGTTCATCGTGAGCCTGAATGGCCTCTTTGACGATGGCAAGTCCGAGGCCGGTTCCTTTTTTATCCTTTCCGCGGGACAGGTCGGACTTGTAAAAGCGTTCCCAGATTTTATTCAGTTCTTTTTTTGGAATTCCCATTCCGATATCCTTGACAGAAACAAAAACCTTCTCATTCTTTTCGGTGACCTCAATCGTGATCGAAGAGTCGTTTCCGCTGAATTTGATCGCATTATCAATGAGATTGTAAAGAACCTGCTGAATCTTCCGTCGGTCTGCATACACGAGAATATTGCCTGCCAGAAGCAGAAGCTCAATGGAAATCCGTTTGCTTGTGCAGGTGCCTTCGAAAGAGGCGGCAGTGTTCTTGATCATCTGCTGGATATCAAACTCTGTCTTGTCCAGGATCATTTCATTCCGGTCAAACTCGTTGAGTGTCAAAAGATCCTGTGTCAGATCTGTCAGACGTTCCGTCTCAAAGAGAATGATATTCAAATATTTCTGATGCAACTGGGGCGGAATCGTGCCGTCAGTCATCGCCTGCACATAGCCTTTGATCGAGGTGAGCGGAGAACGGAAGTCGTGAGAGACATTCGCTACAATCTTTTTCTGGTATTCCTCCATATCCTTCAGCTGTGAGGACATGTAATTCAGAGAAGCAGAAAGATATCCCATCTCGTCGTGCGTTGTTACAGGAATCTCATAGGTCAGATTTCCGGATGCATACTGAGTTGCCGCTTCTGTAATCTGTCTCAGTGGACGGAATACAAAAAATTCAAACCCAATCAGAAAGAGAAAGGACAGCAGATAGATCACGGCCATCGTAATGTATACCGGCAGGATCAGAGAATGGCATGTCTGCTTCAGGCTTTCGACCGGACGATGGATCAAAAGATAGCCCTGCACGGAAAAATCCTGGGTGACAGGTGCCATGACAGTGATTACATCTTCCTCAAAGTATCCATGATAATTTCCGGAGATAAACTGATTGTTTCCAATCTCGGCAGGGTCGAATTCCAGGATCTGTTCCGGGGCTTCGATTCCATCCAGAGGGGCAGAAGTAATCAGTGTGCCGTCTGTTTTGACAAACCAGACGGACGCGTTCAGATACAGCTGCATGGCCTGCAGCTGAGAATGAACAGACCAGGCTGAAAGATCATTTGAAAAGTATGAGGGCAGGTAGGAGGTCGCAGTCTGATTTGCAATCCGGTACATATTTTGTGAGGAATCCTGTTCCAGTTTATTGAGCAGAAGCTGATTCGACAAGAGGGATACCGTGAAAATACTGAGAAATCCAAAGATAATATACAGCATGATAAATTTTAAACGCAGTGTACTTTTCATAGTATCCATCCTTTTTTGTTTATTTTACTTCGAATTTGTAACCGATTCCCCATACGGTGCTCAGTCCCCAGCCCGGATGATCTTTGATCTTTTCGCGGAGACGTTTGATATGAACATCTACTGTGCGGGTGTCGCCGATGTATTCATAGCCCCAGATCTGATCCAAAAGCTGTTCTCTTGTAAATACCTGATTTGGAGAAGCAGCCAGAAAGTATAAAAGCTCCAGTTCTTTTGGAGGCATGTCAACGTTCTGGCCGTCGCACAGTACGGAATAGTTTGTAAGATTGATGGTAAGTCCGTCGTACTCGACACATTTTACCTTTTCTGCGGCAGGTGCTTCCGGCTTGACCGGCTGATAACGGCGCAGGACAGCACGCACTCGTGCTACCATCTCTTTGGAGTCAAACGGCTTCATGATATAGTCATCTGCCCCCAGCTCCAGTCCCAGTACTTTGTCAAATACTTCTCCTTTTGCAGAGAGCATGATGATCGGTACCTGTGATTTGGCGCGCAGTTCCCGGCAGACTTGATAGCCGTCGATTCCCGGAAGCATCAGATCCAGAAGAACAAGGTTTGGCTGATATGTCTCAAAGGCAGACAGCGCATCCTCCCCGTTTGACACAATTTTCGTATCAAAGCACTCTTTCATCAGATAGAGCGAGATCAGTTCTGCGATATTCTCATCATCGTCCACAATTAAAATTTTCTGTTTTGCAATCATAAATACTCCTCTCTTATAACCCCGTTTATTTTAACTCCACGATCGTGACGCCGGCGTCTCCTTCTCCGAATTCCCCGAGACGGTAGGACTTAACATGCTTCTGACGGCGCAGGAATTCGTGAATTCCTTTTCGGAGTGCTCCCGTTCCTTTTCCGTGTACTACCCGCACTGTGCTTAAATGGGACAGCAGAGCATCATCCAGATATTTGTCCAGCTCAGAAACTGCTTCGTCTACAGTCTTTCCAAGCAGATTGATTTCAGGGCTCACGGACAGAGATTTGCTCATTTTCAGCTTGCCTTTTGACGTACGTTTGAATGATTTTGGTGCATAAGGATTCGCCTCTTCGATAATCTCCAGATCTGAAATGTGAACCTGAGATCTTAAAATTCCCATCTGCACTGTCACATTGCCGCGGGAATCCGGAAGGGAACTGATGGTTCCGGTCAGATTCATGCTCAGTACTTTTACAGATTCTCCGAGTTTGAAATCAGTTGGTTTGTATTCCTTTTTCGGTTTCTGTACTTTCAAAGATGAAGATGCGGTATTTTCCTTCATCTTCTTGCGCAGACGTTCTCTTTCTTTTTCCATTTCGGCGGCTGAAATATTTTCTTTTCCGAATTTGCGGAAATTTTTAATCGTCTCATCAGCCACATCTTTGGCATCGCGCAGGATTGTATTTGCCTTTTCGCGGGCTTCGGCAAGAATCCGCTCTCTTTGTTCCTCGATGCGTTCTTGTTTTTGCTGCGCCTGACTTTTCAGTGCTTCGATTTCTTTTTTATATGCTGCAATCTCTTCCTGTTCTTTTTCAATCGTGCGTTTGCTTGTCTCCAGATCTGAGATCAGATCCTCAAATGAGACATCCTGTTCGGAAAGTCTGGTTTTGGCATCTTCGATGATATAATCCGGAAGGCCGAGCTTACCGGAAATCGCAAATGCATTACTCTTTCCCGGGATTCCGATCAGGAGGCGGTAGGTCGGGCGCAGACTTTCTACGTCAAACTCACAGCAGGCATTCTCAACTCCGGGAGTGGAAAGTGCGTAGACCTTTAATTCACTGTAATGAGTGGTAGCCATGGTGCGGATTCCACGTCCGTGCAGATAGGAGAGAATGGCGATGGCCAGCGCGGCTCCTTCGGTAGGATCCGTTCCGGCTCCAAGCTCATCAAACAGAACCAGAGAATTCTCATCTACATCATGCAGGAAAGAGACAATATTTGTCATATGAGAAGAGAAGGTACTCAAGCTCTGCTCAATGCTCTGCTCATCTCCGATATCTGCATAGACCTGTTTAAACACTGCCAGTTCAGAACGGTCTCTGGCAGGGATGTGAAGGCCGGACTGTCCCATCAGGGTAAAAAGTCCTACGGTTTTTAAAGATACCGTCTTTCCGCCGGTATTTGGTCCTGTAATGATCAGAAGAGAAAAATCGTCTCCCAGAGAAACCGTGATCGGAACTACTTTTTTCGGATCCAGAAGAGGATGTCTTCCCTCACGGATGTGAATGCGTCCATCTGTGTTGAGGATCGGACGGCTGGCATTCATAGAAAGTGCCAGTGCACCGCGGGCAAAGATAAAATCAAGATCCGTCAGAATACGGTAATCCGTGCGGATCTCTTCAATATACTGCGCGGTCTCTTCGCTGAGACGGGCGAGAATGACCTGAATTTCTTCCTGTTCTTTCGCATACAGTTCTTTGAGGTCGTTGTTCAGTTTTACGACTGCCATCGGCTCGATAAACAGTGTAGAACCGGTGGAGGACTGATCGTGGATCATCCCGTTGACCTGACTGCGATACTCGGCTTTGACCGGAACACAGTAGCGGTCTCCGCGCATGGTGATGATCGGATCCTGCAGATAGGTGCGCAGAGAACCGTTCACCAGATTTGTCAGAGTTGCATGAACTTTATCGTTGATGTGTCCGATGCTGCGGCGGATATTCTTTAATGTGCTGCTGGCATCATCGCTGATCTCGTCTTCCCCCTGAATACAGCGCTCAATCTCGGCAGTCAGAGGAAACAGAGGTTCCAGCTGTTCAAAATAGACATCCAGGCAGTCACAAAGCTCTTCCTGTGTGTCGTGACGTCCGTAAGCCTTTACTTTTCCGGCATTCTGTAAAACTTTGCAGATGCGAAGAAGCTCTCCGCATCCAAGTGCACCGCCAATCTCCAGACGTTTTAAAGACTCTCCGATGGGGAATACATTGCCAAAAGAGATGCGTCCCTTTTTGACGATCCGTGTAAATGCCGCTTCGGTCTGCTCCTGTGCAGTGTTGATCTTTTCCGGATCGGTCATCGGTTTCAGCTTGCGGCAAAGCTGTTTTCCGCGCATGGAAGAAGCCTGTTCCTCCAAAAGCGCAGTGATTTTATAATATTCTAATTTTGTCAATGTTTTTTGATTCATATTCTTTCACCTTTTATAATTCGAACTCACAGCTATATTTTACCTTATTTGTGGGGGAATGAAAAGGATAAATATTGAACAATCCGGGGGAATCGGTTATACTATACAGCAGAGGAGATTAGCAATTATGCCGTGGAATGAAGACCCAAAAGAAAAGTCCCCCAAAGACTTGAATGAAGAGCAAAAAGAGGATAGTTTTTCTTTTCTGCAGGAGACGATCAAGCCGGAACCGATCACCGGAAAACAGGTGAGAAAACAGCTTCTGAAACTGGCTGTTTACGGAATCGTGGTAGGTGCGTTTGCCTGTCTGGGTTTCTATGCCCTGAATCCGTGGGTACAGAACTTATTTCCGGGATCTCCGAAAACTGTGACCATTCCGGAAGACAGTGAAGAGACGCATCCGGAAGAAGACGAGGCGCAGGAGCAGGATTCGCAGGAGAAAAATCTGAGAGCAGAAGATTATGAAGCCATGATGCAGAGTGTTTACCAGATTGCAGCAGAGGCCGCAAAAAGTGTGGTCACGGTCCGGGGTGAGCAGGATGCGGCGAATCTTACAAAGGATGTAAATAATGAAGATATGGGATGTACAGGGCTGATCGCAGCAGACAATGGACAGGAGCTTTTGATCCTCAGCAACAATTCTGTCTGCGGGGAATCCACTGTCTGGAATGTGCAGTTTTCAGATGGCAGCACCTGTGAAGCATCGCTGAAAAAGCAGGATAAAAACAGTCATCTGGCGGTGTTTGGTGTCAGAAGAAATCTGATTTCTGAAAGCACGTGGAATGAGATAAAAACAGCGGTTCTCGGAAATTCAAATATAGTGGCAGAGGGAGATCCGGTGATCGCCCTTGGAGATACATTTGGATATTCAGATGGAACAGGATATGGTATGATCAGTTCTAACGCACATGAAAAAGCAATTCCGGATCATACATTCAGCGTTCTGGCGACAGATATTCCGTCAGCGGATTTTAGTTCCGGTGTTCTGTGTAATCTGGACGGGGAGATCATCGGACTCATTGATTCCGAGATCTGGACAGAGAATCAGGGGCATACTGCCAATGCATATGGTATTTCTGATTTAAAACCGATCATGGAACTGCTTTTAAACAGTCAGTTGGTTCCCTATGCAGGGATTTACGGAGTGACGGTCAGCAGTGATATTTCCGAATCAAAGCAGGTGCCGTCCGGAATGTATGTGACCCAGATACAGGCGAACTCTCCGGCAATGGCAGCGGGAATCCAGAGCGGTGATGTAATCCAGTCTGTGGACGGCGAGGAGATTGCCTCTATGGCTCAGTATGAAAAGGTACTTCAGAAGTGTAAAGCGGGAGATACGATCCGGATTCAGGGAAAACGTCTCGGTGCAGGAGGATACGTGGAGATTTCGTTTCAGCTGGTACTTGACAGCCGTGAGTAAAGAATAGCAAAAATAGAGAGGAAACAAAATTATTATGAGATATATCAAGGATTTACATGAAGGCGAGACAATCAGGAATGTATACCTGTGTAAAGGAAGACGTTCCGCGGAGACAAGAAACGGAAAGCCTTATGACAATCTGATTTTACAGGATAAGACGGGAACACTGGATGGAAAAGTATGGGATCCGAATTCTCAGGGGATCGCAGAGTATGATGAGAAGGATTTCATCGAAGTATTTGGTGATGTGATAAGTTATAACGGAAGTCTGCAGATGAACATCCGTCAGATCAGAAAAGCAGAAGAGGGTGAATACAATCCGGCGGATTATATGCCGACTTCTGAGAAGAGTGTGGACAGTATGTATGAAGAGCTGCTCGGATTTATCCGTGGAATTTCCAACACGTGGCTGCGTCAGCTGCTGGAATATTATTTTGTGAAAGATGAGGAGTTTATCCGCGTGTTTAAAGGACATTCTGCGGCAAAAACAGTTCATCACGGATTTGCAGGAGGACTTCTGGAGCATACGTTAAGTGTTGTGAAGATGTGTCGGTATTTTGCGGTACACCTATGAAATCTTGAACAGAGATCTTCTTTATACGGTCGGCAATGTGCCACGATATTGGAAAAGCAAAAGAGCTTTCTGCATTTCCGGATAATGATTATACGGATGACGGACAGCTTTCTGGGGTCACATCATCATTGGTGTTGAGATGATGAATGATGCGATAGAGAGATTCCGGGATTTCCGGAAAAACTGGGAAGTGAATTG
>ENA-OQKD01000151-OQKD01000151.1-human-gut-metagenome-genome-assembly--contig:-NODE-151-length-19370-cov-3.387621_pt1 | contig 19370 bp, 22 predicted proteins | sample MGYA00242775_ERZ504792 | MGnify/ENA primary metagenome ERZ504792 (study PRJEB26092, sample SAMD00036401) | human gut metagenome | host: Homo sapiens | study: EMG produced TPA metagenomics assembly of...
GATTCAGTCATTGTTGCACGGTCTGAAGCTTTGACAGTTCTCGTATAATCATTGGTAGAACAAGATCTCCTCTGCCAGATAAAAAACTGCTCTTATCTCCCTGCTCAAATGACAGACACGGGTATTTCTCCAATTGGCTGAAATTGATGGATTTCTCCTTTGCCAGCGGTGATTCTTCCATAATATACATATGCCTGGCAGTCTATGAGATGATGAAATTCCAGATTCGCGGAATGAGAAGTTTCAGCAGTGCCTTGCGATTGAAATCACTGAGATAAAGTACACCGACTTCGCTCTTCATAGTGCTGACATCGCTGATTACGTCTGCAGTTTTTGTCTCTCTGATAGCAAATTCATATTCCGACATGTCAAATTCCTGCGCCATGTCTACAAATGCTTTTACTGCAAAAGAATAATGCTGGGTGGATACACCGAATTTCTTCTTATAAGAACCACCCTCGCTGTATTTCTCAAGAACACTCTCATACTGGCCGTAAATCTGGCGGGCATACATCAGGAATTCGGTTCCGTCGTTGGTCAGAGTGACACCGCGGCCACTGCGGTTGAATATAGTGATGCCAAGTTCCTTTTCCAGTTCTTTCACTGCATTTGTCAGAGATGGCTGAGAAATATACAACGCCTCAGCAGCTTTATTAAGCGAACCTGTCTCTGATATTGTAATGATGTAATTCATCTGTGTTAGTGTCATAATCTCTCCTTATTTCCTGTACTCAAGCAAATATCTGCAATCCACTCCGCGATTCATCTGTACCGATACAATTGCAGGCAGATAACAATCCGAATAATTTTTTGTTTTTATTGTAGTAAATGCTGCGTTTTTTTACAATAATAATTTTTCTGCCAAACAAAAAAGAAAACCGTGGATACAGATGTGCTATGTCCACGATTCTCTCTATTCTTCTAATATTTTTATTCTATTCTGATTTTTATGGAATTGCTATCACTATAAATCTGTTTATTCTATCTGTAGTGAATCCCACCCCAGTAAATATTATCTTTCACGATCGTTTCCGGTGGCAGTTCCACGCCGTCTAATGCCCATTTCTTATATTCTGCAAATCCCACACGGTCAATGATATACCCCACATGTTCTTTTCCGCCCGGTGCATTAGGGTCAATGTATTCTTTTACGAATTTATAAGTGTTCAAGATCACCTTAATGATCGTATCTTCATCTGCCCAGATCAGGAAATCTTCTCCCAGTCTTGGATTTCGTTTTCCGGTTCTTCCCATAAGAGTGAGACGGTAATATTTCTTCTCGCTTCTTGTCCATGCTCTGGTAGGGCACTTTGTCACGCAGACTCCACATCCTACACACTTCTCCTCATTGCGCACAATCCGGTAATTCTCCATTTTCAGCGCATCTACAGAAAGTTTATCACAGCCTTTCACACAGGCTCCGCAAGACACACAACGGTCCGGATCATACTGCGGTTCTGTCATTCCGATAATTCCAAAATCATGCATTCTCGCCTTGATACAATCATTTGCACAACCTGTAAGCGCAACTTTAAAGTGCAGGTCATTCGGGAAAATAGCCTCTTCGATTCTCTTTGCAAAAGCTGCTGTATTATAATTCCCAAAAGGACAGACACGATTTCCGATACATGCACAGACATTTCTCGTTCCTGATGCCGGATAGCCTGTTCCCGGCTCAGATTGATTAATTTGAAGGTTCTCAATGATCGGCTGAAGCATCTCATTCACTTTATCCATATCTTCCATATGAATTCCTTCGATTTCAAATCCCTGACGGGTAGTCAGATGAATCTGTCCGTTACCATATTTTCTGGCAATATCCACAACCTGCTGCATAACATCTGCATTACAGCATCCTCCCGGAACACGGACTCTTGATGCCGTAATCCCACGAACTTTTGACACACGGAAGGCATTTTTCTTAAGTTTCTTTGTATTAATATCCATCATTCATCCTCCCCTTAATCAAACAGTTTCTTTCCTTCTGAATAGCAGAAAACCGGCCCATCCAGACAAATATATGTATCGTTCATCCTACAGTGACCACACTTTCCAAGACCACAGCACATCTTTCTCTCCTGAGAAATCCAGATCTGCTCCTCTTTCATTCCAAGCTTGAGAAGCTCTGCCACTGCAAATTTCATCATAATCGGCGGTCCTACCACAATCGCAGCGGTTTCACTGATTTCTCCAAGTTCCAGTTCCGGAATATATTTCGTAACAAGTCCCGTTCGATAAGCAGAATCATCTGAAGAATCTACAGTCAGAATCAGATCCATCTGGTTTTCCCATCTCTTCAGATCCTCTTTAAACAGAATATCTGCCGGAGATTTAAATCCCAGGATTGTATGCAATTTCTTTACTTCATCCTCATGTTCACCAAAATAACTGATTACACCACGCACCGGAGACACACCTGTACCGCCGGCTACAACGATCAGCTCTTTTCCCTGATAATCTTCTTTCTGAAAACCATTTCCATAAGGCCCGCGCATGAAAAAGCTGCTGCCCTCTTTCAGTTCAAAAATCTCTCCTGTTACCCTGCCAACTTTACGGATTGTCAGATCCACATAATTCGCTCCAATTCCGCTGACAGAAATTGGTGCTTCGCCATATTTCGGAATAGAAACCTCAAAGAACTGTCCAGGTTTCACATCACCCACATAAGTCATACGGAAAGTATATTCCGTTTCTGTATGTTTGATAATTTTCTGAATTTTAGATAAGAAAGGAATATATTCGTTCGTCATCTTATTTTCCCTCCTTTTCTTTCAGCTTCTGCAGACATGCAATATAGGAAATGTACTCCGGACAGACATTCTCACAGCGGCCGCAGCCTACACACATATGATAGCCAAAACGTTTCTTATAATCTGAAATCTTATGTAACACTTTAAAACGCATTCTGTCACCCTGACTCTGGCGGAAGCTGTGACCTCCGGCAATGTCGGAATATCCGTCCACCTGACAGGAAGCCCATACACGGCGGCGCTCTCCGGCTTTCGGATTATCTTTATAAAAAATATCCTGCATGGTAAAACAGGTACAGGTCGGACAGACAAAGTTACAACGGCCACATCCTATACAGCGGCCGGAATATTCCTGCCACATAGAGTCCTGATGAATATTCTCAGGCAGACTCCCCGGAATTGTTACCTGAATCTGATTCTTTTCCACAAATGCAGGTGCCTCTTCTGTGTTCTGTCCACATTCCGGGAGTAAACTTTCCAGTTCTCCACTTTTTACTTCCACATAGCATCCGTTCGCATCCTGAAAAGCATAGATATCATACCCATCGCAACGATTAGTTCCCATACTCACACAGAAACAGTTCTCTCCTGATTCTTTACATCCCATGACAGCAAAGACCGTGTTCTCACGCATTCTCCTGTAGTAAAAATCCTCTGCCCCATTTCTCAGATACATCTCATCAAGCCGCTTCAGCGCATGAAAATCACAGCTCTTCAGAAAGATTATTCTTGGTCTGGCAGGCCCATCTGCTGTTTTCATTTCATTTTCTGTAAAATAAAGAATCGTCTCAGAAATCGGAAACAGTGCCTCTTTAAAACTGTAGTCAGATTTTCTGTCCCAGACAAGTTCTTCCCAGCTTTCAAGTTGTCCATAACGAACTACATCTGTATCTGAGAAGCAGCCGGTTCCCTGATAAAGCTTTGGTCCGTACACATCATAAGATTCCTGCAGAATGTCAAAAAACTGCTGCATCTCAACCCTGTTGAATTGTTTTCCCATCAGATACCCCTTTCTCGCATTCATATGTAAAATTACAGTATTGCATTACCATCTGTGGATTTCCATTTCCATACAATACCGTATTCACATTTTATAAAATTCAGCAAGACCATCAAAATCTGTCAGAATGAAACGTTTACTGCCATAGCGGATCAATCCTCTATCGGTCAGCACTTTACAGGCACGGGATACATTCTCTCTCGGAACACCTACCAGATCAGCCATTAACGTAATCGTAAGATCAATATCTACCATTACTCCCTCTTCTGTCTTTACGCCAAAATCCCGTCCAAGTTTCCATAACTTGGCAGCAATCTTGCGCTCTGTCTGCATATTTCCGGTAGTATTCTTCAACTGATGCCCCATACGCCAGAGGTTTCTTTCATATTCACGCAGAACAGCATATGTCAACTCATGACACTGATCCATAAGTCCCAGAAAAAATTTTTCCGGTACTTTCAGTACCTGTACCGGACAGACGGCTTCTCCAAAAAGCGCATTCGGCTTCCGGCTCACAATACTCTGATTCAGCAACCGTCCTTTTCCCAGAATAAAAATCACCTTTCGGTTTCCATGCTTTGTCAGATTATAAAGCATCACCTCTCCGGAAATCACAAAATATACGGATTCTGTTCTGGTGCGGGAATGAAAAATTACTTCTTTCTTTTTATAAGAAACAACTGTGCTCTCATTCAGAAGATTCTGAAGTACATCCTGTGGAATTCCCCTGAAAAAATCCAGCTTTTCCAGTTCTCTGATCGTTATCTGTTCCATTGTTCCAACCTCGCTGACATGTTTTAACCCAAATCTGTTTTTTCATTACAGATTGCCGTTCATTCTGATCATGTCCTGCAATTCCTCTTTATTATAGTGAGAAAGTTTATCGGTTTCTGTGATGTATATCACATTTTAGAAAATTTATAAAATTGAAGAATCAGTCAGCACCTGATCAGTGCGTAGCACGAATTCTATATGAGCAAGCCGCAAAGCGGATTGCGAATCTTCCTGACAATATAAGATTATTTTTCAGGATGATACATCATATGTTCTTTCTCCAGTTCTTTATAAAGCTGGATGCAGCTCCAATTCTGGTTATGCTCCGTCAGAACTGCTTTGTAATCCACTGGTGTTCCTGCTTTTCTCAATGTAAATAAAACCTGATCAAATAAATTACCTGTAATCCCTGCAATGACCAGCATTTCTTTCTCCATCTGCTCCTGTAGGATCAGCGCAGTCGGGATTTCTGTCTGCGAAATCTCTTTCACTCCCGCCAGATAGCCAACTGGCTGGCAGTAGTCCTGCGGTTCTACTGTTTTCAAACGGATTTTGAATGGCAGTAATGCCATTTTTAGTTTGCGGAGTTTCTGCTGGTCTTTGAAATTTATTAATAAAATAGTTGGTTTCATCTGAATTTTCCTTTCTGTCAGCTGGGCTTTGATGCTTTTTCTGATCTCTTATATAAACCTCAGCGTGCTTTACTTTTTTATTCTCCATAATATCATAGAAAATCCGCCAAATTCAATACCTCTCATTGTAATTCACACGTTATTGTGGTAAAGTAGTCTCATGCTATTTTTTTCCTGATTCTGGAAGAATTATCAGGAAAAAGAAGGAGGGAACAAATGAAAAATTTCTATTCGTGGTATAAGAAGCATATTACCACAGCAATCTTTATCGGCCTGATCCTTGGTATCTTCACCGGACTGTTTCTGGCAGGCAGATTCGAGCCAGTTCTTACTGTTACAAGTCTCATCGGAAGCATTTACATGAATGCCCTGAACATGATGATCTTTCCACTGGTCTTCTGTTCCATTATCATGGGTATCTCCAGTATCGGAAATGCCCGTACAACCGGTAAGATCACAGGCGGTGCCATGATCTTTTTCCTGTGCACAACAGCGCTTGCCAGTCTGGCTGGACTGATCATCCCGCGACTAATCCATCTTGGAGAAGGTGTCAAATTCGAAATGGCAACTTCCGACATCCAGGCAACTGAAATGACCAGTATTCTGGATACCATCAAGAACCTGATCCCATCCAACCCGGTTGCAGCTTTTGCAAACGGAAACATGCTTCAGGTACTTGTATTCGCAGTAATCGTAGGTTTCACACTTATCGCTATCGGTGAAAAAGGCAAAGCACTTCTGAACGTAATCGATTCCTGCAATGAAGTCTGTCTGAAAGTAATCAGCACAGTTATGTACTTCACCCCAATCGGTGTATTCTGTACCATCGTTCCGGTTGTAGAAGCCAACGGTACAGAAACCATTATTTCACTGGCAACTCAGCTGATCATCCTGTATGTGGCATTCTTCGGATTTGCCCTCATCGTTTACGGCGGTTCCGTGAAATTCATCGGCAAAGAAAGCCCTGTAAAATTCTTCAAAGCAATGCTTCCTGCAGCTCTGAACGCATTCGGAACCTGCTCCAGTTCAGCAACCATTCCGATCAGCAAGAAGCGTATGGAAGAAGAAATGGGCGTATCCAACAAGATCACAAGTATCGCCATTCCTCTTGGTGCTACCGTAAATATGGATGCCGTATCCATCCTGATGTCCTTTATGATTATGTTCTTTGCAAATGCATGCGGCATCAACGTAAGCATCTCCATGATGATCGTAATCCTTCTGGCAAACGTACTCCTGTCAGTCGGAACCCCGGGAATCCCGGGCGGCGCCATCGCATCTTTCGCAGCACTTGCAACCATGGCAGGTCTGCCTGCAGGAGTTATGGGTGTTTATATCAGTATCAATACTCTGTGTGATATGGGAGCTACCTGCGTTAACGTTATCGGTGATATGGCGGGATGTGTGGTTCTGAAAGAGAAGATTAAATTAGAGGACTAATCATAATGAATAAAAAACGTTGTTGTATCTTTTCATATTGGAAATGAAAAGTACAACAACGTTTTTAATTTGTAAATTTTCTTTACTCTGTTTTAGAGATACTGACTAAATTCCACTTTCTCCTTATTCGGTCCCTCAATCGTAAAGAATTTCACGCCATTCTCCCAGAACGGAAGAAAATGAATGGTATCCTGCGTAGAATTTAATCCAGCTTCATTGATATACTGGAAGATCTCTTCAATGTCTCTTACATCAAGTGCAACATGATCGATCGCTCCATCCTCCATTTTCGCTGCATGGTTCTCATAAGTCTCCACTACCAGAGTTCCCAGTTTCAGGAAAACAACCTTCTCATTCGCTTCCTCATTTACAGTCTCAAAGGCTGTTTCAAAGCCAAGCTTGTGGTAAAACTCTACTGTTTTGTCAATGTCATTTGTCGGAATTCCGATATGCTGTACTCCTGTTGAATAGTTCTTTAAATCCATAATCTTTTGCCCCTTTCAGCTAATCTTTATTACCCATTATAATAAACTTTTTTACACTTCATTTAAAGTATTATTTGATCATGCTACTGCTTCAACAATATATTTCTCTTCAAGACAAAAGAATTTTCTTCTTTTATTTATATTTTGTGCAAAATTCCCATGACATAGAATCCCAATACCTGATAAAATAAATACGACATAAAATATCGCTTACACATTGTCAGACGGGTAGGCGGCATTTTTGCGTTTATATGGAGTTTTTTATTATTTTATGAGGAGGGCTTAACTATGCCAAAAACAAAATTTCAGGAATTTATTTTCACCCTTATCCACATCCGGCTGTATGATCTTTATCATGGGCGTTTATAACGTCGCCATCCACACCGGCGGACTTCAGGCGGCTACATTCAGTCACGCACTGCATTCTTTTCCGCTGGAATGGTTCATCGGATTCCTCTGCGCATTCTTCATCGCCGGCAAAACATCCAAATATTTCGCGTTCCGCGTAGCCAAACCAACTGACCGCCCGATCTTCATCATCTTCTGCATCCAGACCTTCACCGTCTGCACAATGGTACCGCTGATAAACCTGCTTGGAACCATCGAATCTTCAGGAATCACTTCAAACCTGATCTTCATCTGGCTCCAGACCATCTGCCTGAACTTCATACCTATTGCATAAAACCATCTCTTACCTGAATTTTTGAGTATGGTTTTCTAATTCTCTTAGAAATCAGACCTGTTGATCATACATATTATATATTTTTTCCAATGTTTTTAAATCACAGCATCTGGATTTTATTTTCTTATCATATTCCGATAAACTTTCTTCACTTTCAAAAATTAATCTTCTTAATTTTACAGCAGTTCTTATAATCGCAGCTTCATCTGATTCTATTGCTTTATATTGATTCTGTAATAAACGTCTATATTTTTCATTTGGTTCATTATCAATATCTATAAGTAAAAGTGCACGATCCGGAACTGGAATCATATTATTAAAGTTAATCGCACCATATGTACCATTATTTATCTTTCTGAAATCTTTAGTATTTTTCATATTAAGGTGTTTGGATTTCGGAGACGTAAACGGTGCATAATATTTAATCTCATTGATCTCAATTACCACACCTACATATGGACGGCTTTCCTGCTTATTTTCCTCTACCTTTGTATCATATTTCCGTAAATATTGTATATATGTATCTTTAACATGATAAAATTTCATCATTCTCCTTTTAAAAAGAGAGGGCGATCTCTCGCCCTCTGACTTTTTAGGTTCTCTCTTTATGGTGGAGACTCACCAGCTTTTTCAGGTTCCCTCTTTATGGTGGAGACTCACCAGCTTTTTTAGGTTCTCTCTTTATGGTGGAGACTCACCAGCTTTTAAAAGTTCAAATTTCTTTGTTCTTTCATTTATATTATACTCATAAAAATCATTACCATCAACATTTTTTCATCGCAATTTTCGACAAATCACACTTTTTAATACTTAGTAGATTTATCCTACATTTCAGAATACTTTGCTGTTAATCCACCTATATTTTAGAAATCTTTTTTACGTGATTGAGCTATATCAATTTTTATTTTTTATAAAACATCTCTCCAGCCATAACCAGCATCGCAATTCCCACCATTACTAACGGTAAAAATCCATCGATATAACCTTTCCATTTTTCCAGATCATAATAAATCATATAACAATACAAACTTCCAACAAACACTGCCAGCGTCAAGACACAAAACACCACAGAAATCCCGGCAGAAAACAGACCACTGGCATACAACGTATTAACCGTAACCAGATTCAACACAGCCCATCCAACGATCAAAAATAGCTCCGTTGTCACCATACGATGAAAAACAAGATTACTGATTACCAACAAGACAACATAACCGATCACACCACCTGCCAGAATCCATCCTCCAGGAACTCCCTTTCGGATTCCCTCCGTCTGAAAAATCCCCTGAACCATCCAGTTCACCGCCATACTCCCACAAACTGCCGTCACCACCAGCAAAATACCCGACAGCCACAACGGCGCATGCCTCTCCGGATAAAAAGCCACACCCCACCACAGCAGATAACACCCTGCGCAGGCTGCAAGCATTAACACCCCGTGAAATAATGTATTCATAGCTGATCCATAATCAGAAAACATTGCCTCATCTTCTTTCCCTACCTTTATATGTAACTACAATTGTAATCCTTTCCCACTATATAATCAACCGCAGAATCCCCCGTCCATCTTTAATTCCAGTAAAATCCATGCTATATTTTACATATACATATTTCTTATAGAAAGGACTCATATATCTATGGACTTCTACAAACGCGCCTCCATCATCTGTCAAAACATCCCATACGGCACAGTCGCAACCTACGGTCAGATTGCCCTCCTCTGCCAGAACCAAAAAACTCCCGACAGGTAGGCTACGCCCTCCGTACCGGCAAACTCGGCAAAAACATCCCCGCCCATAGAATCCTGAACGCCTCCGGCATTCTAAGCGGCGCCACCTCTTTCGAAACCTACGACCAGCAAAAAATCCTTCTCGAAAGTGAAGGAGTAACTGTCATCCGCACAGACAAGGGATAGAAAACCGACCTCAAAAAATATCAGTGGAAAACTACCCTTGACGATGCTTTGTATTTTGAAAGTGTATTTAAGCAAAATAACATATAAACAAAACAAGTAAGTTCTCTGCTTATTGTTTTTTACAGTTAAAACAGAAAACTTACTTGTTTATACCATCATTTATTCCAGTATCTCTCCAGCTTTATAACATTCTGCAATATAATCACGTGACTGATAATAAAAATCCGTATTATAGTCCGATATACTTTCATCTATCCAGGAATGATATACTTCCCATACCCCTTTCATAATCTCCTGATCTTGATAACAATCTTCAATCACCCGTTCATAAACTTCACCGATCGTCCAATAATCCGGAACACGATACCTGCACTCTCCAACATTATCAAACTCACCCTCTGGAATCTGACATTCTTCTACAAATTCTGATGCAACCTTCTCAATTGGTTCACAATGAAAAACATCTGCATAGTCATAAATCCTCTCCAATGTTTCTCTCCCCATCAAATCCAGAACCATGCAACGTCTCTGTTTCCGAATACGCCCTACATATTCAATCAAACTGCACATATAAAATAAATTGCTGTTATTTCTTGTTCCCATAAACTTCCTCACTTCCCATAAACGTTAATGTATCTAATGCAGAAATCGTATGAAAACTAATCTGATGCGTTGGATGATTAAACTTTGCAAGCTCCCAGAATGCAGCCCTCGTTATTTTCCCATCCACAAAAGCTTGTACATAATTAAAAATGGTATCATCTGCCATAGGACCTTCTACAATATCATAAGTATGCGCTTTCCCCGTTCTGCAGGCCGCAATAAAATCAAGCCATTCATCTGTCATTTTTTCAAACTTCAAATACTTCAATGCCGGATTCGGAATATAATCATAACTATTCACATATCCCTTTTTCCCATATCTGGTCGCCCACCGCTCCGCCTGTTCCTTATAAACAGTACAATAAAAACCGAATAAAAATCTTTATTAAAAACCGCTCTTCTCACCTCAGGAAATCTGACGATTTCTTTACTTCCATGAAACAGTACCATCTAAATTATGACCTCCCCTTCCTAATTTTATAATCACTGTATGTACTCATGTCATAAGTATATATCATCCCCTACCCTTTCCGCAACCACCCCAAGAAGAAATTGGCTCCGCCCAATTTCTTCCAACAAGCTCATTCCTCTAGCACATCCAATAGTCAGCGCAAAGCAGCATCTCTCTGCAGGTGAATTTGGAGGGGGCTTAGTAACTCTTAGGTGGGGGAAATCCGCGTTATGAAGAAAAATAGCAACTTGTCTGAGCGAAGTTTGCAACGGAGCGAGTTTTGCATTTTTCTTCATGCTTTTAGCGGATTTCACGCGCCTTAGAGTTACTTAGCCCCCGGAACTGAGCCTGCAGAGAGATGCTGCTTCGCGCGTCCCCCCATTGCTCCGTGTACGCCCCACACCTACAACCTTCTCCCAAATACTTACAAAACCTCTTGACATCCCACAAAAACAGCGTTAAAATTGCTTTAGCTAATTAACCAGCTAAACCCATAACAACCAAATTCAACGAAGGGAACCAGTAAAAACAGTCAAATCTGCCCCCAGAGAGCTGCAGTCCGGTGCAATGCAGTGACAGACCTGTTTCGAATATCATCCCCGAGAAGGAACGCCGAACCCAAAGACATCGGCATCACAACCATTGCCACAGTCACAGTAAGCATTCCCGGCCGCCCCCCGTTACAGGAGCCGCGTATATCGGTACGTTGCAGAATCGTACTTGTTTCAAAGGTGAAACAGGGTGGTTACGGAATATCATATGTCCGTCCCTGCGTGGGGCGGACTTTTTTTATGTCAAAAATGCCCTGACATACGAGACATACCTTTCCTTCCAGACTGCCAGATCTGAAACCGAAACACTACTTCTGCTTTTCGAAAACAGCAGAATTCACCACAGATGAAAAATGTAACTATTACAGATCCCTTGTAACCTTTACACTCCACCTGCCCTGAATCTGCTCCACATTCCGAAAAACAGCAGCAAAAATTTTGAGAGGAGTAGAGAGCATGAAAATCTACAAAAAAATCATGAACGCACTGGCCGCAGTAGAAAAGATCGTCCTTGTGATCTCCACACTGCTCATCCTGGTGCTGACTGTCGGAAATGTATTTTCCCGTAAAGTCATCCACCGCTCATGGTCTTTCACAGAAGAACTCGTAGTAGCGGTATTCGTTCTGATCACACTGCTCGCAGCAGCACTTGCCTGCCGCGAAGGCGAACTGGTCAGTCTGACACTCATCACAGACCGTCTTCCGGAAAAACTGAAAAAACCATCAGTAATCCTGATCACCGTCCTGAGCCTCATCTTTTCCGCCATCCTTTTCAAATATGGCATGGATAAAGTAATCACTCAGCTGGAAAACGGAAAAAGAACATTCGTATTAAACTGGCCTGAATGGATCTTCTGGTCCTTCGTGCCGATCGGTGCAGGATGCATGATCTTACATTTCATCGAATTCTGCCTGGACTTCTGTACTAAAGATAAAAAGGAGGACAAATAAATGATCAGTGCAATCTTATTTATCTCCTTCTTCATATTCCTGATCCTGGGTATACCGATTGGAATCTGCCTCGGACTTTCCTCCGTATGTGCAATTCTCTACTCAGGTACATCCCTGACGATCGTAGCAACAAACATGTACTCAGGAATCAGCAAATTCCTGCTCCTGGCAATCCCGTTCTTCGTACTGTCAGGAAACATCATGGCAAAAGCCGGTATCTCTAAACGACTGATCAAATTCGTTGATACCTGCGTAGGCCACAAAAAAGGCGGTATCGCCATTGTATGTGTTATCGTAGCCTGCTTCTTCGGTGCGATCTCCGGTTCCGGCCCTGCAACAGTTGCAGCCCTTGGTGCCGTACTGATCCCGGCCATGGTAGAACAGGGCGGTTTCTCCGCACCATTCTCCACAGCATTGATGGCTACTTCGAGTTCCATCGCCATCGTCATCCCGCCAAGTATCGCATTCGTTGTATACGCATCTATCACAGGCGTATCCATAGCAGATATGTTCATGGCAGGTATCGTACCTGGACTCCTTATGGGTGTGGCACTGGTAATCGTAGTAATGCTTGAAGCAAAGAAACACAACATCAAACCATCCAGAGAAAAAGCCTCCGGCAAAGAACGCTGGGATGCTTTCAAAGATGCTTTCTGGGGATTCTTGATGCCAATCATTATCCTCGGCGGTATCTACGGCGGTATCTTCACACCAACCGAAGCCGCAGCTGTATCCGTTGTATACGGACTTTTCGTAGGTATGGTCATCTACCGCGAAGTTTCTATCCGCGATATGTTTGACATCCTCGTAGACTCAGCAAAAACAACCGGTGGAATCATGCTCATCGTTGCCAGTGCATCACTGTTCTCTTTTGTATGTACGAAATTCGGTATCGCAGAAGCAGCTTCCACATTACTTGGAAACATCGCACATAACCAGTTTACATTCCTGCTGATCGTAAACATCATCTTCCTGATCGCAGGATGCTTCATCGATGCAAACTCCGCTATGTACATCTTCGTTCCGATCATGCTTCCTGTATGCAAAGCACTCGGATATGACGTAGTAGCATTCGGTGTTATGGCAACTGTAAACCTTGCGATCGGACAGGTAACTCCTCCTGTAGGTGTAAACCTTTTCGTAGCAATCAGTATCAAGATCAAAAAAGGTCTGGAAGTTACTCTTCAGGAAATCTCAAAGGCAGTTGTGCCAATGATCGCAGCTTCTGTTGCAGTTCTTCTGATCGTTACATACATCCCGATCACTTCTACTTTCCTTCCGAAAGCTCTCGCAAAAGAAGGCTCTTACACAGGTGATCAGTCCTCCTCTTCCTCTGACACAACAGCCAAGGACGCAGGAGACGGCAATAACTCATTCGACACAATCGCAGATTACAGTGACCTCGACTGGCCGGAAATGACCTGGAACTTCGCATGCTCCACGACTGAGACAAGTACATGGGCTGACGGTGGACGTAAGTTCGGTGAACTTATGGAAAAAGCCACAGGCGGCAAAGTCAAAGTCAATATTTACGCAGCTGACCAGCTGACAAATGGTAACCAGTCCGAAGGTATTCAGGCTCTGATGAATGGTGACCCGGTTCAGATCTCCATGCATTCCAACCTGATCTACTCCGCATTTGACCCTCGTTTCAATGTCGTATCTCTTCCATTTATCTATGATTCTTATGATGATGCAGATGCGAAATTCGACGGTGAAGCAGGTGAGAAGCTGAAAGAAACCCTCAGTGAATACGGACTCCACTGCATGGGTATCGCAGAAAACTGGTTTCCGTGAACTGACTAACAGCAAACATGAAGTGAAGTCTGTTGATGATATGAAGAACCTCAAAGTTCGTGTAGCTGGTTCCAACCTCTTAATGGAATGCTACAAGAGATGGGGCGCTGATGCCACTAACATGAACTGGTCTGAAACTTACACAGCACTTCAGCAGAACACAGTTGAAGGTGAGGAAAACCCACTGCCAGCTATCGACGCAGCAAGTGTTCAGGAAGTTCAGCCTTACTGCTCTATGTGGGATGCTATTTATGACTGTCTGTTCTTCTGCATTAACGAAGACATCTACAACGACCTGACACCAGAACAGCAGGCAGTTGTTGACGAGTGTGGACAGAAAGCAGTTGAGTATGAACGTTACATCAATCGTTCCAGCGACAACGATATCAAAGAACGTTGGGAATCCAAAAATGGCGTGACATTCACAGAGAAATCCGATATGGATATCGATTCCTTCAAGGAATCTGTTGACGGTGTAGACGAATGGTTCGTGAACGAACTCAAGAGCCAGGGTTACGACGACGCTCAGGATCTGGTTGATCTGTTTACCAAATAATCCAAACGGTTACAAAACTCCATAAAAATAAAAACACAGAGTGGTTAGGTTTTTACTTAACTGCTCTGTGTTTTTTATAATTTCAAATTTTCAGGTAAACTTAATTTTATCCTCCTGCAGCCCTTCCCGATCACGATCAGAACCTCCTGTCCTACATGGAGTGGGCGGATCGTAATTTCATTCTTGGTGGCATTTAATTCGATCCAGTGCTGTCCATTTTCCTGCGTCTGATCAGACTCTTCAGAACTCTCCCCATCATCTACTCTCATAAATCCCTTCATACGGAACACATGCCCGCATGCCGGATCAGACATGATTTTCTCGGCAGCTTCCCGTAACTCTTTTTCCGTCATTTTTACATTCATAAAGTACAGAGAACTAAATGCATCCTCTACCTCAAACTCCGGTTTTCGGTAGCTTGCCATCTCATATCCACAGGATGCGATCCGGTCAAAGTCCTCTTTCGACATCTCATCCCAGTTCTTGTGGATAATATTGTTGGTAACTCCTGCTTCACCACTGCCATCAAAATCTTTTCCAAATCTTCTGCTGCAATGCACCTTTTCCAGGGCACGATTCACATGCTCAATCGTCCCCTGGATTTCCTCCGGCGTTGCATCCTGGCTTTTGCTCATTACAATGCATCCTGCATCCGCCACTTCCGAAGCCAGAATAAAATCCGCCTCATCTGACAGATCATTCTCCAGCTTCGAATCCACGATCGCGATCACATTTCCAATCTGATACCAGCGATTCAGTGGCTCCTCATGGAGAATATCAAAGAACTCATCCACATCAAAAATTCCCGACGGTTCTACGATCACACGGTCATAACCACACATTCCCATAGCGATCAACTTCGTCTTAAAACGTCTTCTATGGCAGTCCTTATCACATCCCCCGGAAATCATCTCCAACTCACAATTATCCCCCATCAGATCCTGAAGCAACATCATATCCACATTCACAGCCCCATAATCATTCTCTAGAATCCCTATATTATTTCCTGTATCCACCAGATACTGCGCATACTTCCTGATAAATGTCGTCTTCCCTGAACCCAGAAAACCGGTAATTAAATCTATCTTTACCATTTTACGTCTCTCCTTTGTTGTTATAAACCCTATAACTATCATAAGAATAGGATTATCTTCTTCGCTGCCTACTTATTACTTTTTTGTAATTAAAGTAAAGTACTTCCTTGATTTAATTAAAATCTTTTTTCAAATCATAGCATTATAACATAAAAAACGCAACGCCTACAGACGTTACGTTTTCTCAATAAAAATAGTGTCATTACTGTTTTTTAGCAATTGAAGCATCATGCTTAGTTAATTGTTTAATTTTTCTATTATATAAGCAGCACCTTATTTCATATTCATCTTATTTTTCTTCCGTTTCCACAAATAGACAGATAATATCACAGCCGCATAGTCAGTCAGCGCCTGTGCATAGATTACACCATTCAATCCAGAAACTGCATTGAGCAGATACAACAGAGGGATTAAAAGCAACCCCCTGACGAAGTACAGACAGTACAGTTGCAGGAAGGGCATCTCCCACTGACTGCATACAGTTCATGTTTACAAAGAGAATTCCTATCACCGGTCCAGAAAACATATATGCAATGAGCATCTTCACTCCATAGTAAATGACCTCTTCATCACTGATAAACATCTGAATAATCGGCTGACGCAAAACGAAAAACAGAAGAGTGGCAAGGATTCCCACGATCAGGCAGCACTTCTTTGTAAAGCGTTCTACTTCTATAAATCGTTTTCTGTCACCGGAGCCATAATTATATCCAAACAGCGGCTGTACACCATTTGCCAGTCCCATCTGCAGGAACGTGATAAACATATTTGCTTTAAACACAATTCCAATAGCTGCAACCGGTGCATTTCCATATACGACAAGGATCTGATTCAGTACAATTGTAGAAACGCTCATTAATGCCGAAAAGATTGCAGTCGGCAATCCAATAGAACAGACTCTGGACATTACCTGATTTTTAACTGTAAAGTTCTTCAGTCTGATTGAAAAGCACTTACTTCTCTTCCGGAAGTACCAGAGTTAATATATACTTGCAAGAACATTTCCAATCGTTGTAGCAATCGCCGCACCTGCTGCCCCCATTCCAAATCCGCTGATAAATACCGGATCCAATACAATGTTAGCAACTGTGCCGATCATGCTTCCGATCATCGCTTCTTTGCTGGCACCCTCTGCACGAACTACAAAGCTTGCTGCTGCAGACCAGATAATAAACGGTGCACCGTAAGAAATATGTAAGGTATATCCTCTGGCAAATGCATATGTCTGTTCATTAGCCCCAAACAAATGCAGGATTGGCTGCATAAAAAGCACCAGAATTAAACCAAATACCACACCAACTGCCAATGATGCCCAGGTTACAAAGGAAGATGTATTCTTTACTCTCTTGTCATTCTTCTCTCCCATTGCCATAGATGCCACTGCACTGCCGCCCATTCCGAACATGTTTGCAAAGGCCATCAGCAAAATAAAGATAGGATTTGTCAAACTGACCGCCGCTACCTGCAGCGGATCTCCGGTCTGCCCTACAAAGAATGTATCAGCCATATTATAGACTACCGTGACCAGACTGCTGATCACGCTTGGAATCGCCATCTTTGCTACGGCTTTCGATACTTTCATACTACTCATTAACTCATTTTCAGCCACTGTTTTTATCACTCCTTTTCTCAATTTTTCTTTTACTGCACATACATGTATAATCAAGCAGATATTTTCAATCTGTCAGAGTATATCTGAAATTTGGGGGTCTGCATCAAAATTCTCACTATTAATTCTGTCTGTCCAGATTATCCAGCATCCTCTGTGCGATTCGCAGAAACTCCTGCTTCTCTCCCTCCGAAATTCCTTCCAGCAGCAAATTCTCTGAACCTTCAATCTCATCTTTTAATGTCCCTCTTATCGCTTCCGCTTTTTCCGTAAAAATTATCCTCTTATACCTTCCGTCCTGCTCTTCCGGCACACGACAAATCAACCCGTCTTTTTCCAGATTCTTCAGAACTTCTGTAGCCGTAGATGGTCTCAGTCCAAATTCCTTCTCTATTTCCTTCTGATAAACAGAATGGTTCTCCGATTCTACAAGGATATAATTCAGAATATTTCCCTTTGCTCCACTGATTCCTATAGACTCCTGAACGGTCCGGGATCTTCTGCGAAGACGATTGGAAATCTGATTAATCATTTTTCCTGTCTGCATGACTACGTCACATCCTTTTTCATGATTTTTAGGTTTATTGACTTAATCTTTGTTTTATGCCAATAACGTGTTCTCATATATTACTTCGGTTCCTAAGTATTCTAGAACTATTTGTCTGATTTGTCAATTATGTATTTCTATAAGAAAGAACCCTGCCTGCAGGATTGTCCACTTGCTATCATACAAGAAAGAATCCTGCCCGGAGGGCTCTTATCTTAATTAATTATCATTCAAATAGATTTATGATTTTATAGGAAATATTAATATTTTCACCCGGATAATTCGTTTCATATTCCTCAATCAATCGCTCTGCTGTCTGCTCACTTTTTTTCTCGGAGCTCTCTGCAGGCAATACTGCAAACTGCCTTGTTCCTAATTCTGTAAAAACATCTCCATGCTCAAGATCTTTCAATAATATATCTACAAATTTATTTCTCCCATTCCTCAGAGTGAATCCCTGTTTCTTTTCCTGTTTTTCCAAATCACCAGCAACAAGCGTAAACAGAATCAGATATTCTTCGTTTTCGCTCCCTTTATTCCTTCCGATCAGAAATAAACACAGCTGTTCAAAGATTTCCTGCGCACAATAACGACCTCCCTGTTTTTCTCTGGCAAATTTCATAAGTGATCTTAATATTTTCATGGGATCCGGTTCATTAGATATACTGGAAGATATAATATCTTTGTACAGGGAATTCAGGCGCTCCGGAAAATATCCCTGCAGTTGTTTTTTCCATACACGCCGGGCATTTTCCCACTCTTTTAATGCTTCACCTGTCTTTTTCTGTAAGATCAATGTCTTGATCAGCCAGAATCTGATATCTTCATCCAATGGTTCTACTGGCATTGCATATCTGCATAGCTGTACAAGTTCTTTATATTTATTCTCTTTTTCCAGAATCCCGGCCAGATTTTTCACTGCTTCCAGAAAAACGGATGTATAATATGTATCAATTCCCATCATCCAGTATTCATCTGTAAGTACTCCAGTAAGAGGCCTCCAGGAATAAAGAAGTTCTTTATATAATATTTTCTTTTGTTCCAGATCAGGACAATTCCTGGCATTTTCATATTGCTGTTTAAAAATTTCTACATCTACGATCACAGGAATTTCCGGATTCCAGGCATAATTTTTGTATCCTGTTGTAATATAAGGATATGGACCTATTGCTTTCAATATTTTTCTTACACGATAGACAAGATTCTTTACATATCCATCCACATTTTCAAAATTCCCTTCCGTCTCCTGCCGAATCAGAAATTCTTCCAATTCCTGAATTGTAACAATTCTTTTTCTGTTCAGAACCAGAAATGTCAACAATTTAATTCCCCTCACTGAGCGAATATCTTTCTCTCTTAATGTTACATCTCCTGAAGATATCTGAAAAGTTCCCATTAAATTTTAATTCTGACCGGTTCCATATCTTGCCCTCATTTGTACTATTATATTCCATCAGACGGATAGAATCATCCGCACGTTGTTACTTACTCATAACCAGTTAACTGCTCTGCAGTTCAGTTAAATCCTGTAAA
>ENA-OQKD01000152-OQKD01000152.1-human-gut-metagenome-genome-assembly--contig:-NODE-152-length-19366-cov-3.258901_pt1 | contig 19366 bp, 20 predicted proteins | sample MGYA00242775_ERZ504792 | MGnify/ENA primary metagenome ERZ504792 (study PRJEB26092, sample SAMD00036401) | human gut metagenome | host: Homo sapiens | study: EMG produced TPA metagenomics assembly of...
AGGATAATGAGGGTGCAGAGAAGATACTGGGAAACTGTTTTTCTGCACTGGTGATTACCGCTGTTGTTTTGACAGCTCTGGTGCTTGTATTTAAGCGTCCTTTACTGATGATGTTTGGCGCCAGTGAAAATACGCTGGGATACGCAGAAAGCTATCTGAACATTTATGCGGTTGGAACGATTTTTGTACAGCTGACACTTGGACTCAATGCATTTATCGCCGCACAGGGCTTTTCTAAGATCAGTATGATGACAGTTGTGATCGGTGCAGTGACAAATATTGTGCTGGATCCGATCTTCATTTTTGGATTCCATATGGGCGTGCGGGGAGCCGCTCTGGCAACGGTGCTCTCTCAGGCAATCAGCGCAGTCTGGGCAATCCGCTTCCTTTCTGGAAAAGATACGGTGCTGAGATTGAAAAAAGAGAATTTCAGAATTCGAAAAGATGTGATGGTTCCATGTATCGGGCTTGGGTTTGCGCCGTTTATCATGCAGTCTACAGAGAGTATTCTGGTATTGTGCTTTAACTCTTCTTTATTAAAATATGGTGGAGACCTGGCAGTAGGCGCCATGACCATCCTTTCCAGTGTGATGCAGTTTGCCATGCTGCCTCTGCAGGGGTTGACCCAGGGAGGACAGCCGATCATCAGTTATAACTTTGGAGCCAACAATCCAGAACGTGTGAGAAAAGGATTCCGTCTGCTGTTGTTGTCGTCAGTGATTTATGCGGCCTGTATCTGGGCAGTAGCAGAACTGCTTCCGGGTGTATTTGTTACGATCTTTACCAATGACTTGCAGCTGGCAGAATTTGCAAGATGGGCGATGCGTATTTATATGGCGGCAGTGGTACTGATGGGAGCACAGATTGCCTGTCAGCAGACGTTTATTGCGTTTGGAAATTCTAAAATTTCAGCGTTTTTGGCAATGTTTCGAAAGATCATCGTGTTGATTCCGCTGATCTATATCCTGCCGGTATTTCTGGAAGACAATGTACAGGCAGTGTTCCTGGCAGAGCCGATCGCAGACGTGATCGCGGTTGCGACAACATTGATCTTGTTTCGAAAAAACTTCAAAAAAGTACTGGCGGAAATGAAACAAAAATCAGAAACGCAAGATATCTGATTTTTTAAGCAAAATCGCCATGGAGGGTGATCGCCAGTCGTTACGAAAAGAAAACCACATGGATTTTATGAAATACAGTGTATTTCACAGAAGGTCATGCGGTTTTTTCTGATTTCAGGATAAAAAAGAAACAGATGGGAAAACTAAGACAGAAAGGATCGGGAGGGCAAATCATGTTAGAAAAAGTAGATTTGACAATGAAAATGGAAAAAAGTGAATATAAGGCAAAAATGACTGCTTTGAAGCTGCAGATGGGAAAACTTCAGAGGCAGTGTAAGGAAATGGGGCTTCCGATCATGATAGTATTTGAAGGATTTGATGCCGCAGGAAAAGGAATGCAGATCGGAAAACTGATTCAGAGTCTGGATCCGAGGGGATTTGAAGTATTTACGGTGAAAGAGGAGACAAAAGAGGAAGCGATGCATCCTTTTTTGTGGCGGTTCTGGACGAAGACACCGCCAAGAGGCCGGATGGCAGTATATGATGGAAGCTGGTATTTTAAGGTGCTCAGTGACCGGTTTGAAAAGAAGATGCGAGAATCGGAAATAGAAAACTGCTATCGCTCCATCTGTTCCTTTGAAAAACAGATTACGGAGGACGGGACACTTCTGATTAAATTGTTTTTGGATATCGATCAAAAGGAACAGAAAAAACGGTTTGATAAACTCATGGAGTCTAAAGACACGGCGTGGCGTGTGACAAAGGCAGATCTGAAGAAAAATGAAAAGTATGATCAGTATCAGGACATGATAGAAGAAATGCTGCAGAGGACAGATACGGAATATGCCCCCTGGACGATTGTGGAGGCTACAGACAGACGCTATGCAACAGTCAAAATCTACACCGTGATCACGCAGATGCTGACAGCAGGGATTGACAACAGGCGCAGGGAGATTGCAAGGGAGACGGCGGCAGAGGTGATCCGGGAAGCGGAAAAAGAGGCGTCTGAGAATAGAAGTCTGATAGATGGAGCAACAAAAGGGTTTCAGGAATCTGTGCTGGCAAAAGTGGACTTAAGTTTGTGTTGTGACAGGAAAACGTATCGGAAAAAGCTCAAAGAATATCAGAAAAAGATCGAGAAGCTGCATGGAGAGCTGTATCAGAAGCGCATTCCGGTGGTAATCGGGTTTGAAGGCTGGGATGCTGCCGGAAAAGGAGGAGCGATCAAGCGGCTGACAGAAAAGATGGATGCCAGGGGATATGTGGTGAATCCTACAGCGGCGCCGAATGATCTGGAGAAAGCACATCATTATCTCTGGAGATTCTGGAAAAACATGCCAAAGGACGGGCATATCGCAATTTTTGACAGAACCTGGTACGGCAGGGTGATGGTAGAGCGGATAGAAGGGTTTTGTACGCAGGAAGAGTGGAAACGGGCGTATAAGGAGATCAATGATATGGAAAAGGATCTCGCGGACGCAGGGGCTGTAGTTTTGAAATTCTGGATGCAGATTGACAAAAAAGAGCAGGAAAAGCGATTCAGACAGCGGCAGGAAAATCCGGAAAAGCAGTGGAAGATCACAGAAGAAGACTGGAGAAACCGTGAAAAATGGGAGCAGTATGAGGAGGCGGTCAATGAGATGCTGATCCGGACTTCCACAGAATATGCTCCATGGATCGTGGTAGAGGGAAATGATAAATATTACGCCAGATTAAAAGTGCTTGAGACGGTGATCGATGCACTGGAAAAAAGAATTTCAAAAAAATAAAGGAAAAGAGATGTGACCGCAGAATATAATAAGTGTAGGGGATTTTAAATGCTCAAAAATGAAAGAGAAGTAAGAGGCAGACATGTATTATTCGGAAGAAGTAATCGAAGAAGTAAGAACAAAAAATGATATTGTGGATGTGATCTCAGGATATGTGAGACTGCAGAAAAAAGGTAGTTCCTATTTCGGACTCTGTCCGTTTCACAATGAAAAGTCCCCCTCTTTTTCCGTAAGCAGAGAAAAGCAGATGTATTACTGCTTTGGCTGTGGAGCGGGAGGAAATGTATTTACATTTCTGATGGATTATGAGAATTTTTCATTTGTGGAAGCACTGAAGTTTCTGGCGGACAGGGCAGGTGTTGTACTCCCTGAGATGGAGTATTCAAAAGAAGCAAAAGCCAGGGCAGACAGAAAGACACAGCTTCTTGAGATCAACAAGCTGGCAGCGCAGTATTTTTATGTGCAGCTGAAGTCTGAACAGGGAAAGACGGCGCATGCATATCTGACCGGCAGGCAGTTGTCAGAGGAGACGATCAAGGCATTTGGTCTCGGATATTCCAGCAAGTACAGCGATGATCTCTTTCGTTACCTCAGAAAAAGGGGGTATACGGAAGATCTGATCCGTCAGGCGGGGCTGATCAATACCGATGAGAAAAATGGTGTTTATGACAAATTCTGGAATCGGGTGATGTTTCCGATCATGGATGTGAACAACCGGGTCATCGGATTTGGCGGGCGTGTGATGGGAGACGCAAAGCCAAAGTATCTGAATTCACCGGAGACAGAGATCTTTGACAAGAGCCGTAATCTGTACGGACTGAACCGGGCGCGCACATCAAGAAAGCCGTATTTTCTGGTGTGTGAGGGCTATATGGATGTGATCGCGCTGCATCAGGCGGGATTTACCAATGCAGTGGCATCACTGGGAACTGCATTGACGACCGGGCATGCGGCATTGATCAAGCGGTATGTTCAGGAAGTATATCTGACCTATGACAGCGATGAGGCAGGGACGAGAGCGGCGCTTCGGGCAGTTCCGATCTTGAAGGAGGCCGGGATCACTGCAAAGGTGATCCGGATGGATCCATATAAGGATCCGGATGAATTTATCAAGAATCTGGGCGCTGAGGAATTTGAACGCAGGATCGGAAATGCGAGAAACGGATTTATGTTCGGACTGGAGATGCTGGAGAAAGAGTATGATATGAATTCTCCGGAAGGAAAGACTGCATTTTTCCAGGAGGCTGCAAGGCGTCTGATCGGCTTTGAGGATGAACTGGAGCGGAACAATTATATTGAAGCGGTTGCGGGTACATATCGGGCCACAGTTGAGAGCCTGCAAAAACTGGTGGCAAAGACGGCGGTGAGAGAAGGAATGGCAAAGCCGGTGGAGCGTCCGAAGCAGGCCACAGGCAGCGAGAAGCCGAAAGAAGACGGGGTGAAGATTTCCCAGAAAATTCTGCTTACCTGGATGATCGAGGACAGAAGACTGTTTGGAATCATTCAGAAGTATATCAGTCCGGAGGATTTTCCGGAACCTCTGTACCATACAGTGGCAGAATTTTTATATCACCAGTATGAGGAAGGAGAATTAAATCCCGCCAAGATCCTGAATCATTTTACAAAGGAAGAAGAACACCGGGAAGCAGCTTCGTTGTTTCATACGAAGATCCAGAAGCTGACGACCAAAGAGGAACGGGAAAAAGCACTGCAGGAGACAATCGTAAAAGTCAAGACACACAGTATCGATTACAGGACCATGCATCTGGAACCGACAGATATCATCGGACTTCAGAAGCTGATGGAGGAAAAGCGAAAACTGGATGACTTGAAGAAACTGCATATTTCTATTGAATAAGGATAAAATAAAACAAGACAGTCTGCGTTTGCTGCAGACAGAGGAAGGATGGACACATGGAAGAAAACATTCAGAAGTTTACGGAGAGACTCAGAGAACTGGTAGCACAGGGAAAGAAAAACGAAAAGTATACTGGAGATCCAGGAGATCAATGACTTTTTTGCGGATATGGAACTGGAAGCAGAACAGATGGAAAAGGTATTTGAGTATCTGGAAGCCAACAATATTGATGTATTGCGTATCAGCAGTGACGATGATCTGGACGTAGACATGGACGTGATCATGGCAGAAGAAGCGGATGATGTAGATATGGAGAATATTGACCTGTCAGTTCCGGACGGTGTCAGCATTGAAGATCCGGTCAGAATGTATTTAAAAGAGATCGGAAAAGTTCCGCTCTTAAGTGCAGACAGAGAGATTGAGCTGGCGCAGAGAATGGAAGAAGGAGATGAAGATGCAAAGAAAGAGCTTGCAGAAGCGAACCTTCGTCTTGTAGTCAGCATTGCAAAACGTTATGTAGGACGCGGAATGCTGTTTCTGGATCTGATCCAGGAGGGAAATTTAGGACTGATCAAAGCAGTGGAAAAATTTGATTATCACAAAGGATACAAATTCAGTACGTATGCTACCTGGTGGATCCGTCAGGCGATCACAAGAGCAATCGCAGATCAGGCAAGAACGATTCGTATTCCGGTGCATATGGTGGAGACGATCAACAAACTGATCCGTGTGTCCAGACAACTTCTGCAGGAGCTCGGAAGAGAGCCGCTGCCGGAAGAGATCGCAAAAGAACTGGATATGCCGGTAGAACGTGTGCGTGAGATTTTGAAGATTTCCCAGGAGCCGGTATCTTTGGAGACACCAATTGGTGAGGAAGAAGACAGTCATCTGGGAGATTTTATCCAGGACGATAACGTACCGGTACCGGCAGAGGCAGCAGCGCAGACACTGCTCAAAGAGCAGCTTGATGAAGTGCTGGATACACTCACAGAAAGAGAACAGAAAGTGCTTCGCCTTCGTTTCGGAATGAATGACGGACGTGCCAGAACGCTGGAGGAAGTTGGAAAAGAATTTGATGTTACCCGTGAACGTATCCGCCAGATTGAGGCAAAAGCACTCCGGAAGCTGCGTCATCCAAGCCGCAGCCGCAAACTGAGAGACTATCTGGACTAAGATATGAGGAATGAATTATCAAAAAGACTGCAGGCAGTGGCTGACCTTGTGACAGTCAGGGAGTGTGTGGCAGATATCGGAACGGATCACGCCTATATTCCGATTTATCTGACAGAGCATAAAAAGTAAAAAAGCGTTTGCAATGGATGTGAACGAAGGTCCGCTGATCCGGGCAGAAGAGCATGTAAGAGAAGCCGGATTAAAAGAGCAGATCAAGATGCGCAGATCCAATGGCCTGGAAAAACTGTCTCCGGGAGAAGTGGAAGCCGTCATTATCGCAGGTATGGGCGGCGGACTTGTGATGAGGATTCTGACAGAGGGACAGGCTGTGGCAGAGACATTACAAGAGTGCATTTTGCAGCCCCAGTCGGAAATCGCAAAGGTGCGGGAATTTCTTCTGCAGAACGGCTATCAGATCGTGCAGGAAGAGATGGTACTGGATGAAGGAAAGTACTATCCGATGATGCGTGTGGTTCCTTCAAAGGAAAGCGAAAGAGAGAAGTGGGATGAAACCCAGCTTCGATACGGAAAATTACTTTTGGAGATGCGCCACCCCATACTGGAGCAGTATTTAAAGAGAGAAGAACAGTTAAAAGCAGAGATTCTGGAAAAACTGGATCATCAGAGAGGGGAACATATCACAAAGAGACAGGCAGAACTCAAAGAGGAGCTTGTCTGCATCAGGAAAGGACTGAAGTATTATGCAGTGTAAAGACATTATGGCAATGATTGAGGGTACATATCCCAAGAGTGCTGCTCTGGGATTTGACAATGTAGGGCTGCAGGCGGGAAGAAGTGAAAAAGAAGTCCGTCGGATTTATCTGGCGCTGGATGCAACAGATGCGGTCATTGAGGAGGCGATTGCGCAGGAAGCGGACATGCTCATTACCCATCACCCGCTGATTTTTTCGCCGCTTAAGCATATTACGGATGAAGATTTTATCGGCCGCAGGCTGTTAAAGCTGATCCGCAGTGATATTTCCTATTATGCAATGCATACCAATTATGATGTGCTTGGCATGGCAGAGCTTTCCGGACAGATTCTGGGACTGACAGATACCGAAGTGCTGGATGTGACCATGAATACACAGACAAAAGAAGAGGGGATCGGAAGAGTGGGATCCCTTCCAAAAGAGATGACACTGGAAGAATGCTGTGTTTATGTGAAGCATAAATTAAAACTGGGATCGGTCAAGGTGTTTGGAGATATGAAGCAGCCGGTAAAAAGACTTGCGGTTTCTCCGGGATCCGGGAAAAGTGCCATTGCTCCGGCTGTCTCAAAAGGAGCGGATGTTCTTGTAACCGGAGATATCGGACACCATGAAGGTCTGGATGCGGCGGCACAGGGCGTTTCGGTGATTGATGCGGGACATTATGGGACAGAGTATATTTTTATGGAAGATATGAAACGGTTTCTGGAAGAGAGACTTCCTGCAGCTAAAATCATCACCGCACCGGTCGTGCATCCGTTTCAGGTATTGTAAGATTCCAGACGGGAGGGCAGGCTTATGGAGAAAGAATTTTGTACCGTTCAGACAGGGGACAAGGTAAAGTGTTACGAGAGAGGAATTGCCTACAAGAAGATCGCAGAAGAATTTCAGGAAGAATACCCGGCCAAAATCGTACTGGCATTGGTGGACGGGACACGTCTTCAGGAATTGAACAAACGATTAAAGCAGGATTGTAAAATCGAATTTGTGACAGTGAAAGACCCGATCGGTTATGAGACTTATCGTCGAAGTCTCTGTTTTATGCTTGTCAAAGCAGTTCATGATGTCGGAGGACATGACAAGATCCGCAATGTGAAGATCCATTTTTCCGTTAGCAATGGGTATTACTGTACAATTGACGGAGATGTCGTTCTGGATCAGAAGTTTCTGGATCAGATTGATGCAAGGATGCATGAACTTGCAGAAGCCCAAATTCCGATCGAGAAGCGTTCTGTGCATACATCGGATGCAGTAGAGCTTTTTGGCAGACACGGGATGTATGACAAGGAAAGGCTGTTTGGATACCGGAGGGTTTCCAAGGTAAATATCTACCGGATGAATGAGTTTGAGGATTATTACTATGGATATATGGTGCCGGATTCCGGGTATTTAAAGAATTTTGCGCTGCATCTGTATGATGAAGGATTTGTACTCCAGATGCCGTTCCGAAAGGAGCCGGATGTAGTCCCGGCCTTTGAACCGCGTGAAAAGCTGTTTCAGGTATTAAAGAGCAGTGTGCAGTGGGGCGACCTTCAGAATATTGAGACAGTCGGAGCACTTAATGACATGGTCACAAAATATGATATGCGTGAGATCGTACTTGTGCAGGAGGCTTATCAGGAACGGCAGATCGCACAGATCGCCGCGCAGATTGCCGCGAAGCCGGAAACAAAGCTGGTGATGATCGCAGGACCGTCTTCATCCGGAAAAACAACGTTTTCGCACAGGCTCTCCATTCAGCTTCGGACGCAGGGAATGAGACCGCATCCGATCGCAGTGGACAATTATTTTGTGGATCGGGAAAAAACACCCCGGGATGAGGATGACAATTACAATTTTGAATGTCTGGAGGCCATTGACATCGAGCAGTTCAATAAGGATATGCAGGCACTTTTAGCCGGAGAGGCGGTGCATCTTCCAATCTTTGATTTTAAGAAAGGAAGCAGGAGCTATGACACGACTCCGACACAGCTGAAGGAACAGGATATTCTTGTGATCGAAGGAATTCACTGTTTGAATCCGGAGCTTTCCCGTCAGCTTTCATCAGACCGGAAGTTTAAGATTTACATCAGTGCTCTGACACAGTTGAATATTGATGAGCACAACCGGATTCCTTCTACAGACGGAAGACTGATCCGGCGGCTGGTGCGGGATGCCAGAACAAGAGGAACTTCTGCACAGAAAACGCTTGCAATGTGGTCGTCAGTCAGAAGAGGGGAGGAAGAGAATATTTTTCCGTATCAGGAAGAAGCGGATGTGATGTTTAATTCTTCCCTGTTGTATGAACTGGCTGTTTTAAAACAGTATGTGGAGCCTCTTTTGTTCGGAGTGGAAAAGGATTCACCGGAATATCTTGAGGCGAAAAGACTTTTGAAATTTTTTGACTATTTTATCGGAATCGGAAGTGACTATGTTCCGGCAAATTCGCTGCTCAGAGAATTTATCGGAGGCGGGTGCTTCCCGGTATAAGAGAAAAGAAGGGAAGAGACATGGGACAGAATCGTAAAAAGATCAATGGAAAAGAGCTTGTACTGGATATTTCTTATGATATTGTGGGAAGTGTATTATATGCCCTTGGGATTTATACGTTTGCAAAAACGGCAGATTTTGCACCGGGCGGATTATCCGGTCTGGCGCTGATCATGAATCATTTATGGAGATTTCCGATTGGTATTACAACCCTTGCCCTAAATATTCCGCTTATCATTTTGAGCTTTAAGCTGGTAGGGCGGAGGTTTATGTTCAAATCAGCAAGAACCATGATTGTTTGTACGATATTTCTGGATCTTATTTTTCCGTATACAAAGCCTTATACAGGGGAGCCGTTTATGGCGGCACTGTTTTCCGGTGTCTGCCTGGGAGCAGCGCTTGCGTTGTTCTATATGCGGGGATCCTCCTCCGGCGGTACCGATTTTCTGACTATGTCGATCAAAGCGATCAAGCCGCATTTGTCAATCGGATTTGTAACCATGGCGATCGATCTTTTGATTATTCTGCTTGGATGGCCGGTATTCGGAAATGTGGACGCAGTTCTCTATGGTCTGATCTCGGCATTTGTGACATCTGTCGTGATCGATAAGATCATGTATGGCATGGGAGCCGGTAAACTGATCCTGATTATTACGATAAAGGCGGATGAGGTTTCCAAAAAGATTGATCAGATCAGCGGAAGAGGTTCCACAGCAATCCGGGCGATCGGAACCTATACAAAAGAGGAAAAGGATGTGCTGCTCTGTGCCTGCTCCAGCTCTCAGGCGTACTCCGTCAGAAGTGCTGCACATGAGGTGGATCCGGATGCATTTGTGATGCTGACAGAGACGAGCGAGGTGTTCGGTGAAGGATTTATGGATACAAGAAAATAAAAGATAAGACAAAATGAGCGTGTTTGCCACATGGTTTGGAACACGCTCATTTTTATTTATCGGACGTAAGTCCGCCCGCCGCAGGCATGCATTACGGGATGCCCGGAGGGGGATACTATTTGGATTTTACTTCCCGCCACAATTGGTTGTAGATTGCATCGTATTTGTCCCCGAGGAAACGGAATGTTTCGCAGTTGACAAGATCTTCCGGTTCCGGAAACGCAATCTTGCTGTTGCGGATGGCCGGATCTTCGATGAGTTCTCGTGCTCCGGTATTCGGAGTGGAGTAGGTAATGTAGTCGAAGTTCATTTTGGCAATATCAGGCCGGCAGAGGAAGTTGATAAATTTTTCTGCATTTTCTTTGTGCTGTGCATTTTTCGGAATTACCCAGGAATCAATCCAGAGATTCGATCCTTCTTTTGGAATTACGTACTTCAGATTTGGATTCTCTGCCTGTGTATAGATGGCTTCTCCCGAATAAATGACACCGATGGCGGCTTCGTTTCCGATCATTTTGTCACGCACCTGATCAATAACATATGCCTGCACAAGAGGTTTCTGATCAATGAGAAGCTGCTTTGCTTCCTCCAGTTCATTTAAATCTGTGGAGTTGAGCGAGGCGCCGATGTATTTTAATGCCACTGCAAATGCATCACGAACACTGTCCTGCATCAGAATGTTGTCTTTATATTTTTCATCCCAGAGTACGGACCAGCTGTCGATCGGTTCATCTACCATTGTCTTGTTGTATAAGATACCGACAGTTCCCCAGCAGTAAGGGACAGAGTAAAGGTTGTCCGGGTCAAACTGGCGGGACTGTTCCAGATAAGTGTCGCCGATGTATTTGATATTCGGAATATGGTCAAAATTGATCTTGGCAAGCAGATCATTTTCAATCATACGCTGGATCATATAGTCGGAAGGACAGACCACGTCATAAGCGATGGCGCCGGACTGCACTTTGGGATACATGATTTCATTTGTCTCGTATTCTTCATAAACGACCTGGATACCGGTTCCTTTTCAAACATCGGGATTACGTTCGGATCTAAATATTCGCCCCAGTTGTATACGATCAGCTGATTGTCTCCGCCGGTCACTCCGTTTTTGGATCCGTAATAAAATCCGCCGGCGGCAATGACAAGGATCATGGCAGCCGGTACTACGCGCTTGAAGATGATATGGCTGATGCTCTGATGCCTTCTGCGCTTAGAAGCGGCTGATGGGGAAGACTTCTTCTGCTCCGGTGTAAAGTTGATCAAAAACAGCAGAACAAGTACTGTCATAAACATGATTGTGGAAAGTGCATACATTTCCGGTTTGATTCCTTTACGCACTTCACTGTAGATCTTGGTGGAAAGGGTATCCACCCCCGGTCCTTTCGTAAAATGTGTGATTACAAAATCATCCAGTGACATTGTGAATGCCAGAAGAAAACCGGAAATGATCCCCGGCATGATATCCGGCAGTACGACTTTGAAAAATGCGTAGATCGGAGAAGCTCCCAGATCCAGTGCAGCTTCATAAGTACTCTTTTTTGTCTGCTTTAATTTTGGCATGACACTCAATATTACATAAGGAATATTGAATGTAATGTGTGCCAGCAGTACCGTGGAAAATCCAAGGGTAAAACGAAATGCAACAAAGAGCAGCATCAGGGAAATTCCGGTTACGATATCTGCGTTGAGCATCGGGATGTTGGTTACGCCCATCATAAAGGTGCGCATCTTCGGTTTCATTGCCTGAATCCCGAGAGAGGCTACGGTTCCGATCAAGGTTGCAATCAGTGCAGAAAGCAATGCGATGATCAGAGTCGTATAAAGTGCATTCATAATATCCGGATTCTGGAACAGTGAAATGTACCATTTCCCGGTAAACCCACCCCATTTTGCCCGGGTTTTGGAATTATTGAAGGATAGAACGACCAGTGTTATGATCGGTGCATATAATAAAATGAGGATCAGGATCAAGTAAATCCGTTTGGCTGTATTCTTCATCAAAATGCGGTTCCCTCCCCTTCTTTATCGTATTTTGCAATCATTGCCATGCTGGCAATAATAAAGATCATCAGATTTTCCCATTTTCATAACTACAAATAAAGTGCCAGCATTATGAATTAGTCATTTCTAACTCAAATACTAGCACCCTACTATAAAGATGTCAAATACTCCTGTTTTTAATCCCCAAAGATTTTATTCTAAAGATACTTTCCAAGCATATTTTCCACACACTTTTCTATCATATTCATACTTTCCACACATATCTCTTTCTTCATACCTGCCGCAATTCCCACAGCCAGAAGTTCTTTCCTGCCCGGATTTCGCCCATTTCCGTCAACTGTTGTTGTGTGTTCCCCATAATATGTGTTGCTATAAGTAAGGTCATATGCCGGACTTAAAGACCATCTGTCATTTTCTTCATCATATAAATATGTGAAATTCTTCGAATGATCATCTCTGTTATGTGCAAAAACATTAAAACACATCCTGCTAAAACATTTCTTCTATGTCTTTCTCATCATCTCTCGTCAATATTTTGTCAGTTTCATCAGGCTGCGATAGTCCAGACTTGGCTGTTCAAAGTCTAATTCCAGCAAAGCCGCTGCCGTCAGCATATGAATTCTCTTTTTCCCATTTTTATCTGATATTCTGTCAAAACGCTTAATTCCAAAATAGCCCTCACATTTCTCTGATGGAAAAAGCCTTGTTTCACTCATTGTAATGCCACACTCTTTCGCACAGCACGAATAATCATACTCCATTTTTCCATCCACATGAGCCGGAAATTTAATGATCCATTCCTCTCCATCAATTGTAGTCATAATTTTCGGTCTGGCTCCACCACTTGTACCACCCAGTCGATATAATTCGTCCAGTTTATCAGAATATTCCGTATTTAATATTTTCTGGCACTGCTCTGCTAATTCATCTAAATTCACATCTCCATATTTCTCATTGATTTCCTTCTCCGGATAATAAGTAAGCGCACCCATACCTGACTTTCCAACGATTGCCAGCCGATCCAGTACCGTCAGTTTATCTGGATTTTGTTTATGCGCACGCAGCAAACGATTTAATAATAATCTCCCCCAATTATCAGGTAAACTGTCTGCGAATACGCCAAATAATCCGTCAAAGTAATCTTTTGTCGGGACAAAAACCTGTTCTTTAAGAGGAAGTGAAAATGGACTGATCGGAAAGCCATTTTCAAGCCATTCTTCACTGTATTGAAATGCCGCTTTATGACCAGCTGTCATAGCCAATGTTCCCACAAGTTTCCCATCATAAAGTACCTGTAATGCATTATCTTGTTTCATTTATGACCTCCTGAATATTCTTATATGGCACCTGTGTAAAAATATTTCTAAGTTCATCTGCAATGTCCAATGCCATGGCAATCTTTGTCAGTGATATCAATGATATCTGTCCTGTTGTTTCAAATCTTTTAATTGAACCGTAGCTTACTCCGCTCATGGAAGATAATCTTTCCTGAGAAATAGAACGTCGTTTTCTGATGTTACGCACTCTTTGTGCAAGTTTCTGATCCAGTTCCTCTGCTGTTTCCCATACAAGCTGCTCCATTGTTTCTCCTTACTTTATAGATAATATTTTATCTAAAATCACACTATTCCATTCAAAATAGCTAATATCTTATCTGATATCATTCTATCATTTATTTGTTCATAAATCAATCTTCCATTTGCTTCTTTGTTATATAATCTATCCCAAAAAAAGAAATGGATTTCCCCCTCATATTGTCAAACAGATAAAATCATCCGCTGCACTACTTGTACCTTTCAAGGAAAAACCCATTTCTTAATATTAATGCTTCTCTATATTCATTTTATTTCTTATTCCAGTTTGCCATACTGTTCCCCTGCTGTTCAGAGAATCCTTGAGGTCCGTGTACTGGGATTTTCCAGAATCTTCTCCTGATACTTAGACCTGGTTATACCAGAGACATAAACCACTCTACAGTTTTCGGATCATAATGTGAGAAGAACAGGCTCTCACCGCCGTCTAATGCTTCAATAGCTGCCATTTCTTCATCAGTCAGTTTGAAATCAAAAAGTTCAAAGTTCTGCTGCATTCTGTCTTTATGAACAGACTTCGGAATAATTACCACATCACTCTGAAGCAGGAATCTCAGAGCAGTCTGTGCAGCAGTTTTTCCATATTTTGCACCAATTTCTGTCAGTACAGGATTGGTAAACATATCTTTACGACCTTCTGCAAACGGTCCCCAGGACTCAATCTGGCAGCCGTATTTTTTCAGATATTCTTTTGCAACTTTCTGTTGCTGGAATACATGAGTCTCAACCTGGTTTACTGCAGGTTTCACTGTTGCAAAATGCTCAATATCAAGATAACGGTCAGGACCGAAATTAGATACACCGATCGCACGAAGTTTTCCCTCTTTGTACAATTCTTCCATTGCACGGTATGTTCCATAATAATCTCCAAAACGGCTGATGGATCAGAAGAAGATCCAGATAATCTGTATGCAGCTTCTTCATAGATTCTTCAATAGATGATTTTGCCTTTTCATACCCTGCATTGGTGATCCAGACTTTAGTTGTAAGGAAAAACTCCTCTCTTGGCAGACCGCATTCACTGAGAGCTTCTCCTACACCTTCTTCATTATAATAAGCCTGGGCGGTATCAATACTGCGGTAACCTACTTCAATCGCGTCCAGCACACAACGTTTTGTATCTTCCGGCGGAGTCTGATATACACCATATCCAAGTTTCGGCATTTTAATTCCATTATTTAATGTTACATATTCCATGATCATATACCTCCGATTTCTAAAAAATTATCACTGTTTATTGCACTTTCAGCAATCATAATGCTTTAGCGCAAACAGTAATATTCTGGTCTCAAAACATCTTTTTTACAGTTTTACTTTACATCCTCCATCTTGAAATGTACACTATTTATATCGCAATCTACTTTTCATAAAATGAAACGTAAAGCAGGAGGTACTTATGTTAGACTTATATGAACTGGAACAGTTTACTGCATTCGCAGATCTTGGCACACTGTCCAAAGTTGCTGATAAATTCCATATTTCCACACCGTCCATTACCCGTTCCATGCAGCATTTGGAAGAAAGTTTTGGCGTATCTCTTTTCTCCCGCAGCAAAAACAGGATTGAATTAAATGAAACAGGAAAATTCGCCGTAGAATACGCACGTAAACTTCTGCAGGATGCAGAACAGACAATCTCTCAGGTACAAACCTTCGATACCCGCCGAAAAACCATTGTCGTTAAATCCTGCGCTCCCGCCCCCTTATGGAAACTGCTGCCGCAGCTGAATGCAGAAAAACCCGGACTTATGGTATCCTCTGCAATCTGTCAGAATGAAGAAGTATTAACTGCATTATCAGATGGTTCCTGCGATATTGGAATTCTTCCATTTCCTCAGGAAAATGCACAGGAATATATGAAAGAGCAGCTTTTCGTATGTGTCCCGCCAGAACACGAACTGGCTTCTCACAACTCTCTTACTTTCTCAGAAATCAACGGCTTCAATTTTCTCCTGCGCACAGAACTCGGTTTCTGGGATACTCTTTGCCGCAAAAAAACTGCCCGCCTCCAAATTTCTGGTACAGACAGACACCGATGCATTCAACGAACTTGTACTTAATTCCTCACTCCCCTGCTTTACCACAGACTATGGGATAAATCAGCGACTTTTTCAGTCAAAACGCATTAATATCCCATTGACTGATTCCGAGGCAAATGTAACATTTTATATCAGCAATAAAAATTTTATTAAATCTTCTTGACTTAGAGTATACTTTATGCATTACACTAAAATTATTATTGTATACAAAGGGGGAAATCAATAATGAAAACACGCAGATTAGGTAAAACCGGACTGGAAGTCAGTGAAATCGGCTTCGGCGGAGAATGGCTGGAGCGCCATCCGGAAGAAGAAGGAATCGAACTGATCCACTACGCCTCCTCTAAAGGAATCAACATCCTTGACTGCTGGATGGCAGATCCGAAGTCCAGAGATATCATCGGAAAAGGAATCAAGGATAACCGCAGCGAATGGTTTATCCAGGGACATATCGGTTCCACCTGGAAAGACAACCAGTACTACCGCACCAGAGATATGAAGTATGTCCGTCCTGCATTCGAAGATCTGTTAAAAAGATTACAGACAGACTATATTGATCTCGGTATGATCCACTACATAGATTCCGAAGAAGAATGGGAAAATATCCAGCATTCTGATTACATGGACTATGTCATGGAATTAAAAATACCGGCGTGATCCATCATATCGGCATAAGTTCACACAATCCAAAAGTAGCCATCAAAGCTGCTGAATCCGGATTTGTAGAAATGATTCTTTTCAGCATCAACCCGGCATTCGATATGCTTCCGGCAAGTGAAAATATTGATACCATGTTTGCAGAAGAATTTGATGCAAATCTGAAAGGAATTGATCCTGAACGTGCCCGCTTATACAAAGTATGTGAACAGAATGACGTAGGAATCACCGTTATGAAGGGCTTCGCAGGTGGCAGACTCTTTGACGAGAAACGTTCTCCGTTTGGAGTAACTCTTACCCCAGTCCAGTGCGTCCACTACGCCCTGACCAGACCTGCAGTCTGTTCCATTATGTGCGGCTATGATACTAAGGAACAGGTAGACGCAGCAGTCGCATATGAAACTTCTTCCGAAGAAGAAAAAGACTACGCATCCGTACTTGCCAATGCACCTCTGCACTCCTACCGAGGAGAGTGCACCTACTGCGGTCACTGCAAACCTTGTGTATCCGACCTGGACATCGCCATGATCAACAAATTCTACGACCTGGCAACCATGCAGCCAAAAGTACCTGCAACTGTCCAGTCTCACTACGAACTTCTGGAACACAAAGCATCTGAATGTATCGGATGTCAGGCATGCGAATCCCGCTGTCCGTTCGGTGTTCCGATTGCAGAACGAATGAGGAAAACTGCGGAATTATTTGGATGCTAAAACTAACCAAATATTATCTCTGTAGTCTAATATCCGGTTCTGCTTTAATGATATCAAAAATAATAAAGAGACTTACATATTACCTGTAAAAATAGTTTTTTTCAGTCTTTTGGCTATATCAGACTTTAATCCAATCGACCTCTTTATTCTTCTACCTCGAAAGTGCACTGATTATCTGTTATTAATCGAAACGGTGATATTGATTATTCCATCTTCCAGTTTTTCTCTTGATTATTTTCATTTTTGAATATAACATCAGTATAGATAGTCTGATCGTCACTCGCTCCTTCTGAGATACTGTAAATAGTGATGTCTTTCTCTTTGGGGTCAATGATGTTGAAAGAAATGGAAGCATTGTTGTCCACTCGGACATCTATGCTGACTATCGCTTTCTCGTCTTCGTTGCGGGCAGGATAATAAGAAGCCTTATCATCTGAGTCATAGCGCTGTCCCGTATATACCCAGCCATCTATCAGGCAACCAAAGGTATTGGCTCCTGTTTGAGTGGCAGGGGGCATGATGGTAGGATCTGCTGAAAAGTCTTCTCTATCACAGGAACAGCATAATGCGATTGTTAATACTATTGTAATAAGATATTTAATCATGGCTTGAATTTTTTAAAAATGATAATTGATACCTACTGAGAATCCTAATTGTGAAATGTCGTCCGCCCCCTTCATTGGATAGTGTGGCTGCACCATCCATTCCTTATCATGATAACGAACAGAATACTCGCCGGAATATGCCAGGATATAGTTTATCCTTGCACTGACTCCCCAATGGGTGAAAGCACGGTATTCTCCACCTATGCCAAAGTTCGCCGCCCATTTATTCATGGATACTTTCCGTGGCTTATCATATACCGTACTGTTATCTTGATATAACTGATATCCGGTTCCGGTAGTAAAATACAAGCTGAATTGCTGTTTCAGCCAATGCAGGGAGAACTGTGGAGCAAAATAATGTGTTTGAATTTTATCACTGCTGTTTGGCATGTCGTTAGTATACCGGCTGCCTTGATAAAGTACTCCGAATCCCACCCGTATGGCAGGCTTGTTTCCTATCAGATAAGTATAACTTCCTGACCAGCCTATGCCATTGCGTAAACTTGAAGAGTGTACAGCTACTCCTATCAGCTTTCCGGTGTAAAAGGTAGGCCCTGTTTGGAGGGACAGGATAGAACGTTCGCTAGTGCCGAATTGTGCGTATAGCACTGATGAATACAGCAGCATGGCTGTTGGTAAAAAACATAATTTACATTTCATAATAGTTGTGTTTGTCTAGTTAAGCATTATAAATACAAAAATAGTAAATCATTGAATATAATGATCTTATTAGCCTATTTATTTTAAACCGAGCATGAAAAATGTGATAGATTAACGCTTATCCGAATCTGTCTTAGGGTGGAAAATAACTGTTATGTAATGATTTGACTTCTTTTGCTACTGAATATTATGTAAATATAGGTACCGAATCGTGAACGAAAGTTATTGTTTGAACATTTTCCTATGGAAATTTGTTATAAAGGAAAATATGATATACATTTGGAAAAAGTTTCCTAGGGAAATAATTAAAGAAGATGATGTAACAGAGTCTGGTTTTAATCATAAAAAGAGAAGATTATGAAAAAAGAGTTTATAAGAAGGTATGGATGGACATTGCTTGGCATTGTGGCAGGAATGGTAGGAGGATACTTATATTGGCGTTATGTGGGTTGTTCCACGGGAACTTGCCCTATCACTTCTTCTCCTGTCAACAGTTCCATTTGGGGGGCGGCAATGGGAGGATTATTGCTCAGTTCATTTATACCGGAACGTAAAGAAATAAAGAAGGAGGAATAAGTATGAATAAGACAATTTTATTTTTCTAGCCCTTATGCTGGTTACCACTACAGCTTGCGGCAGAGGAAACAGTAATAATAACCCTGTAAAAGAAGAAACTATGACAACAGAAGGAGATGGAAAAGTCATACATTTGACTAAAGCTGATTTTTTGGCGAAAGTATATAATTTCGAGAAAACCCGAAAGAGTGGAAATATGAAGGTGACAAACCGGCTATAAGGAGGAAAATATTTTGGTTGCGTTGCTAACAAAGAGTACAATGCCGATTGTAAAATGGGTGGCTGAAGTAATGGGCTGGCTGATGAACGGCATTTACAGTATCGGGGTCACAAACCTTGGCCTCTGTATTATTTTATTTACGATCATTATTTATATGTTCATGACGCCGCTGCAGATCAAGCAGCAGAAGTTCTCTAAGATGAATGCCGTCATGTCCCCGGAATTACAGAAAATAAATAAGAAATATAAAAGGCAAAAAAGACCAGAACTCACAGATGAAGATGCAGGAAGAGACCATGGCCGTATATGAAAAAAATACGGTAGTTTCTCCCACCGGAAGCTGTCTGCAGATGGTGATCCAGATGCCTATA
>ENA-OQKD01000154-OQKD01000154.1-human-gut-metagenome-genome-assembly--contig:-NODE-154-length-19318-cov-2.470116_pt1 | contig 19318 bp, 24 predicted proteins | sample MGYA00242775_ERZ504792 | MGnify/ENA primary metagenome ERZ504792 (study PRJEB26092, sample SAMD00036401) | human gut metagenome | host: Homo sapiens | study: EMG produced TPA metagenomics assembly of...
AATTAAATTCGGAGCAGAAAATGCACTGATTCCTGATGCAAATGTGACAATCGCAGACGACAGCACCGCCGGTGTGATGACCGGCCAGATCACATCCCGAAAAATCTTCCACCACGAAGCTCCCATACTCCGCGCCGCCTCAATTCCGGAATTGTCCACATATTTCAGCGCCACATACACATTCAGGTAAAAATACACATACTGTGTATAAGTGATGACAAACACAATCGCGCCAAGCCCCTGAAATTCATACGGTATCTTCTCCAAATGCAATGCATATTGAACTGCTTTCGTTAAAAATTCCACTCTCACCGTAGAGCTGAATAAACGAAATCACAGTGATGACTCCCGGAATCATCATCGGACTTAAGAGCAGAATGTGAATAACCTTTTTCCATTTTCCCACCAGAAATGTCATATACATTGCCAGCATAATGCCGATTACGCCGCAAGTAAACACGGACAGTACACCGAGCACAACCGTGTTCCCAATCACCTTTCTCTGATTTGGATTTGAGAAAAATTGTCCGAACACCTGCAGACTATAACCGTCTTCCGTCTGCACCGCCTGAAGAACTGTCTGAAAAAACAGCATCAAAATATAGCCGACAATCAAAAAACCGAGTACCGCATACCAAATCCAACGAAAAATCCCCACCTTTTTATTCTTCATACCGCTTCACTACTCCGTCCTTATTTTTCAACTGCAGACAAACATTGTCGCCCACCTGCCATACTTTCATGCCTGCTCCCTCATTCATCTGCACCACGCGATAGTCCTGATTTTCCGCCTGAATTGTATAATCGTAATACATTCCTCCGAATTTCACTTCTGTAATGCAGCCTGAAATTCCGCACTTTCCATCTCCACTGATTGAAAATTCCTCCGGGCGGACAAAAATATAAGGTCTGTCCACCTCTCCCACAATTCCGAAAAACTCATAATCTCCCCGAACAATTTTATTGGACACCCCGACAAAATTTGCGACAAACTCCTGATTCGGCCTGTTATAAATCTCTTCCGGCTCTCCTACCTGCAGCACCTCTCCGTCCCGCATCACAGCGATTTTATCGGAAATCGCCAACGCTTCCTGCTGATCATGTGTGATGAACAATGTCGTGATACCAATCTTTTTCTGAATTGCTCGAATTTCTTCCCGCATTCTCACACGCAGAGCCACATCCAGATTGGACATTGGCTCGTCCAAAAGCAACATACTCGGCTCAATCACAAGCGCTCTCGCAATCGCCACACGCTGCTGCTGTCCTCCGGACAATTCCTGAATTCTCCGATGCTCAAATTCCTTCAAAACCGGCAGTTCCATATAATAGTCACATTTCTCTTTGATTTTCTGTTTCGGGTATTTCCGAATCTTCACTCCATACGCAATGTTGTCCCGCACCGTCATATTCGGAAACAGGGCATAGTTTTGAAATACAATTCCCATGTTTCTCTTCTCCGGCTGCAGCACCGTAATGTCTTGCTCCCCGATACACACCTGTCCTTCCGTCGGCTGTATAAATCCGGCCAAAATGCGCAAAAGCGTTGTCTTTCCACATCCGGAAGGTCCAAGCAACGTGAAAAATTCCCCTTTTTTATCGTCAGATTCACATTCTTCAAAACCGAATTCTCTTTTTTATCATAAGAATGTGAAATGTTCTTCAAAAAAATATCGCTCATCGTAACTCCTTTTTCTACATACAGAAATAGTGGAGAATACCCCCACTATTTCAAAACTTTGTACTTTATTTACTCGGCTGCAATCGCTTTGCTTGCATCAAGAATGTCTGTCTCCCATTTTTCTAACCAGTCTGTCTGATTTGCACTGATCACTGACCAATCTAATTTCATCGGCTCATATCCTGTCTGCATCCATTCCGGGGCATTTTCTAAAGCCGCATCTAAAGCCGGCATACGGTTGAATGAATTTGCCACCAGCTCTTCTCCCTCTTTGCTTCCCACAAACTCGATAAATTCTGCCGCCGCATTTGGGTGTGGCGCATCTTTGATTGCCGCGATACAGTCTGTGATTGTGATTGCCCCGCTTGTTGCATCGATGATCTCCAAAGGCATCTTGTTGTTGTCTCTATTGTCGATCACATTGTCCAAAACTGCCATAGAAATCGCAGCCTCACCTTTTCCGATCGCCTGGAACATCATACTTCCACTGTTATAATAGTTCTTTGTATTTGCATTTCAGTTTTGTCACATAATCCCACGCCGCATCCTCACCGTCTTTTTCAGAATAGAATGAAACTAACGCTGCAATTGTAGATCTCATAGAAGAAGATAAGGAATCACGGGAAATGATTTTTCCCTGATATTCTTCTTTCACAAGGTCGCTCCAGTCCTTCGGCGCTTCCTCAGCGCTCATCAACTCTTTGTTGTAGAACATAACAACCGGAGTTTTATATGTTCCATACCAATATCCTTTTGCATCTTTATAATCATCTGCAAGCTCGTCCGCCCATGACGGTGTTGTCGGCTCATAGCATCCTTCTTCCTGAAGAAGCATATATGTCGCTGTGTCTCCCCCGAACATGATATCTGCCTGCGGATTCTCTTTCTCACTGCGGACACGGTCTGCAAGTTCTCCTTTCAAATTGATAAACTCTACTTCCACACCTGTCTCTTCCGTAAATGCGTCACAGATTGTCTCCAACATTTCCTCAGAGTGTGTCGAATAAATGACAAGAGAATCCTCTAACTCTGTTTTCCCGTTCTTTGCTGTGTCATCTTTTTTCTCGTCCTTCTTGTCCCCACATGCTGTCAAAGAGAATACCATCACACCAGCCAGCAATGCTGCCAATACTTTTCTTTTCATAGTAACCTCCAAAAAATTTCATTTCTTTTGACCTTTCCTTTAGCCAACGGTTACTATTATACTTATTTTCCATATTCTTTGCTAATTGTTTTTTTATATAAGATATATTGACTTTATCTATAAGTTATGCGTTTCTATCAGATAAGAACTATGCCAAAAATTCTTCTAAAATCCGGCGCACCTGCACTTCCTGCAGTCTTTTTTCTTCCACTGCATCTTTTTCTTCTTTTGCTGGTTCTTCGCGCTCCATGGCATATACCTGTTCCTGCTCGGAAACCGGCTCTTCCTGAACTTCTTCCACCGCTGCCACGACCACTTCTTCCTCAGCCTCCGGCTGGAATGTTTCTTCCATTTCCAGTACGCTTGTCTGACTTACGTTCTTTTCCTTATACAGTTTTGCATAACGATGGGCACAGACATTTTCCAAATAGTCAATCATATAGTTTTCTGCCATCTGCTGATAATAATTTTCATCGCTCAATATATGTACCATGCACAATATCACTGCACCGATTCCTGTCCATGCTGCATATTGGAATACCTGCTCTTCCAGTCCATATAGATAATATACCGCCACAGTTCCTGCCGTCCCCAATACCGCTACAATCCAAATTGTCTTTTTTTCTAAGTTTCGGAATGTATGAAGTCTGATTCCAAAAACCCGATATTCATAGACATATTTTTTCACAAACGCTTCTACATTTTGCACCTTGTCGCTGACCATACTGGCATGTTCGAATTTTGCCCGCACAAGTCTCATCAGCTTATGATTGCTTTTACTCATTCTGCTGGCCGCTTTCACCATTCTTCTCAACGTAAAATGGGCAATCAGCTTGCTTAAAACTCCAATCGCCGCTCCTGCTCCCATCGCATAAAAAATAATTTGATTTTCCACTAATGTCTCTAACATAATAAAAGAGCCCTCCTTCTTTATACTTGCATGTACACTTTGTGTCATGACTGAACTGTTGGCTTTATTATACAGCAAATAAAGAAGTTGGGTTCTTGAATCGTTTTACATATTTCAACAACAAATCACGCGAATTTCCGCATGATTTGTCACATGTTTTTTATAATCGTGGCAACAAACTCTTCACAAGCCTTACAGAATGTGTGATTGCCTGCTTTTCAAACCTCCGGATAGTCCATCGTCGCACTGTTGTCGGCTTTGTCCGAAATTGCTCGGATAATGACGCACGAAACGTTTATTTAAGTAAGCTGCATGCGCAATCGCAGACCCCCTCCATCTCTGTACATTTCGCTCCGAAATTAGATACTAATTTCTCTTTCACCTCCGCGGAAGACACGAACTGATCTCCACTCACAATACGTCCTACGAATGTGTGGATATCCGGATTCGCCTCTTCGTTGGCAGCTTTCGCTTTTTCTACCAATTCCGAATCTGCCGGAAACGAAAATGTATCCATCCGCGGCACCTGTCCGATTGGATCTCCAAAAATGCTTGCATCCATATCATGCTCTACCGCATCCGTAGAAATTACCATATCTCCGATATCAATATTGGCATCTAAAGAACCGGCAATTCCTGTGTTGATCAATGTATCCACTCCAAATTTATCTACTAAAATCTGTGTGCAGATTGCAGCATTGACTTTTCCAATCCCGCTTCTGACAACAACAACTGCTTTTCCACACAATGTTCCCTTACAGAAATCCATAGACGCAAATGTGACATTTTCTTCAATTGTCATAGCCTCTTTTAACGCGGCTACTTCCTCCTCCATCGCTCCTATAATACCTATCATAACTGTTTCCTCATTTCTATAATCTCATCTTAAAATCTTCGTATCCGAACTGTCGAACCACCCGGCATTCTCCATCCTTATCTTCCAATACAATTGCCGGCAGACGCATTCCATTGAATGTATTGTTTTTGACCATCGTGTAGATTGCCATATCTTCAAATGTGAGTGTATCACCTCTTTTTAGCGGCTCCGCAAATGAATAGTCACCGATTACATCTCCCGCAAGGCAGGTCGGTCCTGCAAGGCGGTAAGTATATGCCTTCTCCTCCGCCTCATAGCCGTCCTGAAGCGGCGGACGGTATGGCATCTCAAGCACATCCGGCATATGACATGCTGCGGACGTGTCCAAAATCGCAATCTGTATGCTGTTTTCCACAATTTCTTCTACTTTCGTAAGCAGTACACCGGCATTTAAGGCTACCGCCTCTCCCGGTTCCAGAAAAAATCTCCAAGTCATAGTTTTTCTTTCATATCACAAATACACCGCTCCAATAATGCGATGTCATAGCCCTCTCTCGTGATATGATGTCCGCCGCCAAAATTCAGCCATTTCATCTTCGGCAGCCATTCCCCGAACTGTCTTTCCACTTCTTTCAGGGTGTCATGTAAAGGCTGCGCATCCTGCTCACACAACGTATGAAAATGCAGACCATCAACATATTCCAAAAGCTCCGGTCTGAATTTCTCAATCGTCACCCCAAGCCTCGATCCAGTGGCACATGGATCATAGATCTCGTGTCCCTCCTGTGTTGAATACTGTGGATTAATGCGAAGTCCTACACTTTTTCCCGCCTCAGCCGCTCTCTTTCCAAATCGTTCCAGCTGTTCAAAAGAATTAAATACAATGTGATCGCAGTAAGTTAAAATCTCATCAAATTCTTCTTCCTTATAGGCAGGTGAAAAAATATGCGTTTCCTTTCCAAACGGAATTCCCATCTCTTCCGCCCCAAGTCTTGCCTCGTACAAACCACTGGCTGTTGTTCCCGAAAGGTATTGCGCAATCAGTGGATACACCTCATACATGGAAAATGCTTTCTGGGCAAGCAGGATTTTACATCCGGTTCTGTCCATCACACCTTTTAGTATCTCAAGATTTTGTCTGAGCTGTTCTTCCTGAATGACATAACACGGTGTTGGAAGTTCATTTCTTCTCATCGGTTCTCCTCACCTTTTCTCTCTTCAAATTAATCAATCAATTCCGGATCTTCACTGATTTTCCATGGCAGTCCATATTTGTTCAGCGCTTCCATGAATGGATCCGGATCAAACTCTTCAATATTATATACACCTGCTTTGTTCCATGTTCCGTTCATGATCATCATCGCACCGATCATAGCCGGAACTCCTGTTGTGTAAGAGATTGCCTGAGAGCCCACCTCTTTGTAGCATTCCTGATGATCACATACATTGTAAATATAAAGTTTCTTTTCTTTTCCATCTTTTTTCCCGATGAAAATACATCCGATATTTGTCTTACCAACTGTACGAGGTCCCAATGACGCCGGATCCGGAAGTACTGCTTTTAAGAACTGAAGCGGAATAATCTCTTTTCCTTCATACATGATCGGTTCAATAGAAGTCATTCCTACGTTTTCCAAACATTTTAAATGTGTCAGGTAACTCTGTCCAAATGTCATAAAGAAACGGATTCTCTTAATTCCAGGTATATTCAATGCAAGAGATTCGATCTCTTCATGATGAAGAAGGTACATATCCTTCTCTCCAACTTCCGGGAAATTGTAAACACGTTTGATTTCCATCGGCTCTGTCTCTACCCAGTGACCATCTTCCCAGTAGGAACCTTTTGCAGACACCTCGCGAATGTTGATCTCCGGGTTGAAGTTTGTCGCAAACGGATAACCGTGGTCTCCCGCATTACAATCCATAATATCAATATAATTGATCTCATCAAAATAGTGTTTCAATGCATATGCAGAAAATACACTTGTCACTCCCGGGTCAAATCCACTTCCAAGAAGCGCTGTGATACCAGCCTCCTCAAATCTTTCACGATATGCCCACTGCCACTTGTATTCAAATTTTGCTGTATCTTCCGGCTCATAATTCGCTGTATCAATATAGTGTACTTTTGTCGCAAGACATGCGTCCATGATTGTCAGATCCTGATATGGAAGTGCAAGATTGAGCACTACTTCCGGTTTTTCTTTTTCAATCAACGCAATCAGCTCATCTACATTGTCAGCATCTACCTGTGCTGTTGTAATCTTTGTATTTGTCTTTCCTTCCAGTTTTTCTTTTAAAGCCTCACATTTTGAAACGGTACGGCTTGCAATACACATCTCTGTAAATACTTCACTTACCTGACAACATTTTTGAATTGCCACACTTGCTACACCGCCACAGCCAATAATTAATATTTTTCCCATTTTTTCTTCCTCCTGCTTTTATCCTGATTTATTTTGCCAATGCAATTAAAAATTCTCTCACAATCTTTCCTGCCACCGCAGTTGACACGCCGCTTTGATCATAGTGCGGACTAAGTTCGTTCACATCACATCCGATGACATTACAGCTTTCGCATACCTTTATAATCGCATCCAAAAGCTCTTTAAAACTCACTCCACCAGCCTCCGGCGTTCCTGTCCCCGGAAATACAGACGGATCTAACACATCCAGATCCACTGTGAAATACACCGGTTTCCCTTTTAATGCCTCTATCGCATCTTCCAACCCATTCAGGTCAAACGGATGCATCGTCACATGTCCTTCTTTCGACCACAGAAATTCTTCTCTGTCACCTGAGCGAATACCAAACTGATAAATTTTGCCGTCACCTACAAGTTCCCAGCACCGTCTCATCACACATGCATGTGACTCTTTCACATCCAGATATTCATCTCTAAGATCCGCATGCGCGTCAAAGTGTATGATATGAAGATTGGGGTATTTCTCAACCGCCGCTCTCATACTGCCAAGTGTCACCAAATGCTCTCCGCCGATCATAAACGGAACTTTACCATCCTTCAAAATCACACGGCATCGTTCTTCTATCATCTCAAGAGACTTCTTTGCACTTCCCATCGGCAGTTCCAGATCTCCGCTGTCAAACACACAATACTCTGTCAGTTCTTTGTCCTGATACGGACTGTATGTCTCCAGACCAAAAGACTCATTTCTGATCGCGGCACTTCCAAATCTTGTGCCTGGACGAAAAGACGTTGTCGAGTCAAACGGCGCTCCGTAAAGCACAATCTTTGCATCTTCATACTCAGACTCGCATCCTATAAACGTCACAATATTTTTATTCAACATCTTGTACTAATTCCTCCACATATGCCGGGAGTGCAAATACTCCTTCATGCAGTCTCGGCAAATAATATTTTGTCTGAATCCCACGCAGTTTCCACTGAATTCCATCCATATCATGAATCGGATGATATCTCTTTGAAGCGAACCCAAACAGCCAGTGTCCTGACGGATAGGAAGGGATATGTGCCTGATAAATCCTGCTGATTGGAAAGGATTCAATGATTCTCTTGTGCATTCTCTGACATTGGAATGCCTCCTCCTTGTAAAACGGGCTCTCATGCTGGTTGATCATAATACCATCTTCATGAAGCGCATTAAAACAATTTCCATAAAATTCTTTTGTGAAAAGCCCTTCCCCTGCGCCAAACGGATTCGGCGAATCAATGATGATCAAATCATACGCATCAGATTTTGAACGGATAAACCGTAATCCATCCTCATGATAAATATGCACACGCGGATCATTCAAACTGCATGCCATCTGTGGAAAATATTTTCGGCACACCTCCACAAGAAGTGGATCTGCCTCTACCACATCAATCTGCTCCACCGTATCATATTTCGCAAGTTCTCTTACAACACCGCCGTCTCCTCCGCCGATTACAAGTATCTTTTCCACTTGCGGATGCACTGCCATAGGCACATGACTGATCATCTCATGATAGATAAACTCGTCTTTTTCGGTGAGCATCAAATCTCCGTCTACAACAAGAATTTTGCCAAACTCTTTCGACTCAAGCACATCGATTCTCTGTATCTCACTCTGAGCCGAAAACACCTGATAATCCACTCTAATTGCCAGTTTTACATTGTCCGTATGTTCATCATGGAACCACATCTCCATCGCTTACACCTCCCTGTTATTTCAGCACGTTCAGATACTCTATCTGGGCATCTTCCGGTCCGGTCATAGAACATCCTTTTTCTTTTGCGTAAATAATATAATCTAAAATTTCTTTTGTAATCTCTTCCCCTGGCGCAAGAATCGGAATCCCCGGCGGGTAGCACATTACAAACTCACTGCAGACTCTTCCTACCGTATCGCTCAGCGGAAGAGACTCTTTTTCCGCATAAAATGATTCCTGCGGCGTGGTGACAACACGTGGGTCGATGTACTCTTGCGTCAACATTCCCGTTTTATCTTTTTGATAGCGTCTTTTTACTTCCGCCAAGGCACTCACAAGACGCTCCACTTCCTGCTTGCGGTCGCCGATGGACAGATATGCCAGAATGTTTCCGATATCTCCGAACTCAATCTGGATATCATACTCATCTCTCAAAATGTCATATACTTCGATTCCGGCAAGTCCCAGTTCCAGCGTATGAATCGAGAGCTTTGTCGTATCAAAATCAAAAATACTGCTCCCATTCACAAGCTCTTTGGAAAACGCATAATATCCGCCAATTTTATTAATCTCTTCTCTTGCATAGTCGGCAAGTGCAGCGACCTTTCCAAAAGCCTCTTTTCCGCGAAGCGCCAGATTTCTTCTGGAAATATCGAGACTGGACAGCAGCAGATATGAGCCACTCGTCGTCTGTGTCAGGTTAATGATCTGCCTTACATGCCCTTCTTTTACTCCTTCGCCAATGAGTAGAAATGAACTCTGTGTCAGGCTGCCACCGGATTTGTGCATACTGACAGATGCCATATCTGCCCCGGCTGCCATCGCCGAGATTGGCAAATTCTCTCCAAAGTAAAAATGCGTCCCATGCGCCTCATCCACAAGAACCTTCATATCCTGCTCATGCGCAAGTTTTACAATTGTCTTAAGATCCGAACAAATTCCATAATATGTCGGATTATTTACAAATACTGCCACTGCATCAGGATTTTCCCGAATCGCCTGCTCTACCTGTGACACTTTCATTCCAAGCGAAATTCCCAATTCTTTATCTACATCCGGATTCACATATACCGGATGCGCTCCACAAAGAACAAGAGCATTGATAACACTTCGATGTACATTTCGCGGAAGTATGATCTTATCGCCTTTTTTGCAGCAAGATAACACCATTGCCTGAACGGAAGAAGTTGTTCCGCCAACCATTAAAAATGCGTGTTTTGCTCCAAATGCATCTGCTGCCAGCTCCTCCGCCTCTTTGATGACCGATACCGGATGGCACAGATTATCGAGCGGTTTCATAGAATTCACGTCAATTCCAACACATTTTTCTCCAAGCAGTTCCACCAGTTCAGGATTGCCTCTTCCATGCTTATGCCCCGGAACATCAAACGGAACAATACGCATTCTTCGAAATCGTTCCAATGCCTCATATATCGGAGCTCTCTGCTGTAATTCTTTTTCCATCTTATCGTTCCTCTTTTCTATCAGGTTACTACAATTCCTTACCACGCGTAATTTTACATACAAAAAACGCAGGCAGGAATTTACATCATTCTTGCTTGCGTCTACTTCTTTATCACTTTCATGCGAACAATACAGTCCGAGACTGTCCTTCTTCACATTCCAGATATTTATGTTAGAGTCTATATAGCAAATATTTTACTTTTAATACTCTTATTGACCGTTTCACAAGTTGATGTGTTGTTCTCAACACCGGTTATAAAGTAACCAACTTATAAAATTTGAGCTTCTAACTCAATCAATAAGGCAGCATTCACTGCCAAAAATATTTGCATGAAACTCTAAACTTTTCTGCGTTCCATACGTTTTGTATTTTATAATATTTTTGCCCATACATCAAGCACTTTTCACAGTTTTTTTGAAAATATTCACAAATTGGTTGCTGTCTGCTCCTGTCAGTCCGTAGAAGAAACACTCCTTTGAGGGGTCATACTTGCACGTAAAAGAAAAAGTTTTGTTTCTTCTAGTTTTTTCATATCCCATTTGTTATAATATGTGAAACACTATTAATCTAATATCACATTCAGAGGAGGATAATTTCATGGAATACAGAACAAAGGGAGTCTGTTCCCGTATGATAAAATTAGAACTTGACGGAGACACCATTCGCTCCGTAGAATTTGTTGGCGGATGCTCCGGTAACACACAGGGTGTTGCCCGTTTAGTAGAAGGTATGAAAGTAGACGATGCAATCGCCCGCATTGAAGGTATCAAATGCGGCCCACGTCCAACTTCCTGCCCAGACCAGCTTGCTCAGGCATTAAGACAAGCTACCGGAAAATAAATTTCAAAATTATCTTATATATTTTTATAAATCAGGCAAAAAAGATTGCGCATCTTTGCACGAAGTGCATTTTTTGAATTACAGGATTCCAAAGGAATTTCTTATAATTCAAAAAGAAAAGGAATGGATGATTCCATTCCTTTTTTACCCGGGGGAACTATCGCAGCCACTGCAAATCCGTAGATTTTTAGCTCTATGAGCTATGTGGTTTTGTTCTTGATGTAAGCTCTCTCTATAATTTTTGTTAGTTTATGAGTTTCCTCATAATTACGCTTGCAGTGGCTGCGACAGTTCCCCCAGAGAGATGCTAAATTATATGACGGTTATCTCCAAAGACTACTTGTCATTGAACTACTTACATCAGTATGTGCGTAGTGAACACTTCTGACACGATAATAGTATCCTTTTCCCACCGTTAGGTTTTTACTGCTCCCTACCGTCCATGCATCATTTTCATTTGCTGTCCACGATGTTACTCGTACCCAATTACTTCCGGATAGTCGTTCTACAATTACATTCACTGAGACATCACACTTTATCGCAGCACTAGTAATTCCACCTGCAACAATTTTACCCGAACCAGCATCCTTGATAATAGATGTACCACTCGATAAATATACTCCCTTTGTTTCTGGTTGCATCTGACCAATAATAACATCTCCTGTCAGCAAATACGAAAAATCTTCTTGTCCTTTTTCATTCTCCTGAGCTGATACTCGTAAATCAACCATTCCTAAACTTGCCACACTCAAGCAAAATGCACTTGCTACTGCTATTATTTTCTTCTTCATTTTCTCCTCCTTCTATATCCCTATACTATATATACACATAAGTCGGAAAAAACTAACGCTATTTTTAAAAAAACTGTAAATTTTTATAATTTTTTAAATCTTCCTCTTCCATACCATTTCCAGTAATAAATATTGAATATTACCATATTCAAATGCTGCCACAATACGTTGTGTTTTATCATTTACTTTATAGCTTTTTATCTCAATATTACTCCCTTTGACTTCTATAGTAGATTTTGCTATTGCCTGATCTTCCCTGTCCACACCAATCGAACCTTCGTTATAATTAATATTCACCTCATATCTGAGACTCGTATTTTCCTCACCGCTATAAATCATTTGAATATTCTGCATCTCAGAATAGATAATTTCCTCTTCAAACTGCATATTTTGAGGGAGATAATCCATCCTCACCGGATCAAACCCAAACTCATCTTTTATCTTCTGATACGCTTCTTCCTCTTCACTTACTTTTGCGGCTACAATATCCTCATCATCAGAGTCAAAATTCGTCTGTTCTATGTCTCCTATGTTCCAATTAAATTTATGCAATATCCGCTCCGGTCCTCCAAAGCTTGTAATCCCCACCGCAAATGCTGACACAACTGCTGCGGCCAGCACCACATACTTTGCGCTCTTTGTTTCTTTTGTAATTTTTCCAAGCGATTAACTCCTGTGTCTCCGACATGCTCTTCCGGGCGTAATGTTCTTCTTTATACTGCTTAATCTGTTCATACAACTTCTGATCAATCTCAGAAGCGCTGTCAGATCTGCCACTTCCGGATCAGCCTCCACCTCTCGCATAATCTGATCCGCCTCTTTTTTCAGTTCTTCCTGCAAAAATCGTTTCATTTCCTCATCCATAATGTCTCCTTATGCAACCGTCAACAAATTCCTTACTGTTCACTCCACTACTTACGTTCTTTTCTCCATTCCTCTTGACCTTTGCCAAAATACTGTTTAATATTATTTTATAGAAAAAACTTCGGAGGAATGTTATGAAACGTATTATTCTTACCGGTGGTGGTACTGCCGGTCATGTTACACCTAATATTGCTTTACTGCCCCGTCTAAAAGAACTGGGATATGATATCCATTATATCGGTTCTTATACGGGTATTGAAAAAGATTTAATTAAACAATTTGAGATTCCTTATCACGGGATTTCCTCTGGTAAACTTCGCCGTTACTTCAGTGTGCAGAATTTTACAGACCCTTTTCGGGTTCTAAAAGGATTTCGCGAAGCAAATAAATTGATTAAAGAACTGAAGCCAGATGTTATCTTTTCCAAAGGCGGTTTCGTCTCCGTTCCGGTTGTCATGGCAGGAAAACGTCGTCACGTGCCAACCATCATTCATGAATCGGATATGACTCCGGGACTTGCGAACAAGATTTCGATTCCGTCCGCAACAAAAGTATGCTGCAACTTCCCGGAAACTTTAGAACATCTTCCAAAGGAGAAAGCAGTGCTTACCGGTTCACCGATTCGTCAGGAACTGTTAGAAGGGAGCAGATCTGCCGCACTTGAATTTTGCGGACTGACCGATGACAAACCTGTTATCTTAATTATTGGAGGCAGTCTTGGTTCTGTCGCTGTCAACAATGCTGTACGTTCTGTTCTTCCTGAATTATTAAAAGATTTTCATGTCATTCACCTTTGCGGAAAAGGAAAGATGGATGATTCTTTGAAATCTTTAAAAGGATATGTTCAGTTCGAATACATTCAAAATCAATTGAAAGACTTGTTCGCACTCACAGATGTTGTGATTTCAAGAGCTGGTGCTAATGCAATTTGCGAACTTCTTGCACTGCATAAGCCAAATCTTTAATCCGCTCTCTGCAAACGCAAGCCGCGGAGATCAGATTTTGAATGCACGTTCTTTTGAACGTCAAGGTTTCAGTATCGTTTTAAGAGGTAAGAGGAATTAAACCAAAGACACACTTTTAGATTCCATTCACAAATTGTATCAACACAGAAACACTTACATAGACGCTATGAAGCATTCTTCACAGCAAGATTCTATCAATACAATTATTAACTTAATTCAAGAAGCTGTCCACTAAATTATTGGAACAAATCAGCAAATGGTGTCGTTACGACACCATTTGCTTTCTCAGAACCAACTGACAACCTCTCTGTATTCATTTTCGTAATTCTTTCGTATCCATTGTCTGGCTCTATATAGTCTGCTATTCAATACTTCAACTGCAATTCCTAATTGTTCTGCTGCCTCTTGTTGCGATTTTCCAAAACAATACACTTGTGTAACTGCATCATACCATATTCTGTGGTCTTTATATAAACATTCAAAAATGCTATCTTCCAACTCCTCTGCCCTTCTCTTTTGCTCTGTTCTCAAATAGTATTCTTCCATATTGTTTATATTGCAAAATTTGTCTTTTGTCTCCTTTAGTACCTCAAATACTTCTCCTAATATCTCACGCTTTTTATCTCGATTGTAATTAAACGTAAAATTTCTAGCGGTTGTTACCAACCACGGATAAACATTATCTAAATTTACATTTTCAAAGTAAATATATAGTTGAAAAAATGTCTTTTGTGTAATTTCATTTGCCAAATCTTCACATTTTGCATAATGCATAGCCACTTTAAAGATTGAATCTTTATACGCCCGATAGATACTGTCGAATTTTTTATCTTTTGTCGATTTTGATTCCACAATAAATATCTCCCGTTTTTATTACTTCTCGTTCATTTTCTTTAAAATGTACTCTTTATCTTCCTCTGTCAAAGTACCCAGTTTCCACTTAATGTCAACTGTGTCGTCTTTGTATCTAGGAATCAAATGCATATGATAGTGAAATACACTTTGTCCGGCTGCTGCCCCATTGTTCTGCACGATATTATAGCCCTCACATCCTAAAATATCGCTCAGTTTCGTCACAATCTTTTTTGCAAGCACAAGTACTTTCGCTGCAATCTCATCATCCAATTCGTATAAATTTGCATAATGCTCCTTCGGAAGAATCAACGCATGTCCTTTCGAAGCTGGCTCAATGTCCAGAATGACTCTAAAGTCATCATCCTCATACAATGTTGCAGATGGAATCTCTCCTGCTGCAATTTTACAAAAAATACAATTTTCATCTCTCATTTTTTCTTCCTTCTTTCTTTTATTAATCCCTTTTAAATGTCTGTTATTGTCGTATTTTGTCGACGAGATTTGTTTGAATAACCGTCATACCAATGCTACACTTTCATATGAAAGGCGGTGCGATCTATGCAACTAAATAAAAACGAACAATTAGTCATAAGTAAAATTTCACATGAACTTCGAAACCCACTTACAATTATATATAGTACCCTTCAGCTCATAGAGTCCAGACATCCTGAGGCGAGAACATTTGACCATTGGCACGAACTGATGCAGGATGTAGAATTTATGTCAGTACTCTTAGATGATCTTTCCCGATTCAATCATGCCGGCGCCCTTAATTTTTCAACGTTCTCTTTCCGTCCATTTTGGGAATATATCTCCCTTTCTTTCGCCGCATCTGTCGCGGATACAAAATTGGAATATTTTTCCAAAATAGATTCTTCTATTAATCAGATTACAGGAGATAAAACAAAATTACAAGAAGTATTTTTAAATCTTTTGAGAAATGCTGCCGATGCAGCTTCCCCTGACGGAACCATCTCCATGACGGCCGAGCAGTCCAAAGATTCCATCATCATCCAGGTTCAAGACAACGGATGCGGTATCTCCAAAGAGCATCTGAGTTCCATCTTCGAACCATTTACTACATATAAGAAAAACGGTACCGGCCTTGGGCTTTCGATTTCTGAAAGTATCATACAAGCCCATGGCGGAACAATTGAGGTTGACTCTGCTCCACAAAAAGGATCAACGTTTCGGATTACGCTTCCAACAAAGCAGTGCTGTAACGAGAATTCCTGTCAGCAATCCTCCCACATGGGCCAGGTTGTCAACGCCCCCGCTTGTAAAACCGGTATATAAGCTGATAAGAATCATCACGATCATACCCTGTTTTGTGATATTTCCAACTCTTCCATGATTTAAAATCGCAAGACACAGCAAGGCTCCGGTCAGTCCAAAAATTGCACCGGACGCCCCTGCTGATACGCTATAATCCTGTCTCCATATATCTGCTGCCATGGACAATAGATTTCCTCCCAACCCGCTCAAAAGATATATCGTAAGAAATCTTGCTTTTCCGACAAACATCTCTACATTCCATCCGACCACCACAAGTGTAAGCATGTTATTCATCAGATGTGAAAAACCCAAAATGTAAAAACTATACACGTAAACAACCGGTAATATTCCTTATATTCCACTACATACGGGACATACATTGCTCCATGTTCCAACATATACATCCCATCTTCTGTTCTCCCTCCGAAAGAAAGAAGTAAAAAAACAATGACATTTACTGCAGCAATTCCAATTGTACAAACTGCTTTTTTCTGATTTCCCATAAAAATTTCCTTTCTATAAAATAAATATATCCTAATTATAGAAAGTTTGTACCTGAATTACAAGTCATCCTGTTCAATATGGATTTCGTCCCAATATCCCCATTTTCCTTTTTCTTTTTGTCCAAAAGCCGTTTTACCGGTTCCCAAAAATCTTTTTTCTCATGAATCTCCGGTATTCCCTGTTCTTCCATACGCTCTTCATAATTCACAGCCGGAATCATTCTTTCTTCTTTTTTCTCCTCCTGAACTGCTTCCACCAACTCGTTCATAATACGTTCAATACTATAATTTTCTTCCATTGATGCCTTATGAATACTGTAGGCAAAATGAACCCCTTCTTTCTCCCTATAGTTCACCTCACTTACAAAGTATTCTGTCAGTCTGTGAAACTCTTCTTTCAATTCACACTCACACCTCGGAAAATAACAGAAATAAAATTCCTCTTTCTCGCAATAAATATATTCCGGATCCAGCAATATGCAGTTTGCCTCCAACATAAATTTACGAATTGTTTTAATCGTACGAAGTAATGCATACACAAGATTTTTCATCTCCTCATAGCTTAAGTTTGCCTTTTCATGAATTGCCTTTAAGGATACCTTCCCGCTGATATCGTAATAATACTGACTGATATTATCTACATACCGAATATCTGTCTTCAAAAGTCCGGGAATTGTGTTTTCCTTCAGCATATAAATCTGATAATCTTCCGCCTCGCTCTCCACTCCTTCCAAAATTAAATATGCCTTCTTTAAATCATTCTTATAACACGCTTTCACTTGGTATCTCCTATCTTTTCTTCTATTTTTTTATTTTTCGCACATTTCGAATATACGTTTCCGGTTCTGTCTGTTTCACCGATGCACTAACGTTTATCTTCATCCGCCTCTTTTTCGCACTGCACGTGACCGTAATCTCTTCTTTTTCCACTTCTATGTTTTCTTTCACATTAGAAAAAACAATCAGCTTCCCTTTTATTCTTCTTCTAAAATATGCCTCTAACTCCTCTTTTTTATAACTCTTTCTTTCACTTCCTACCACAGCTGTCTCATATGCAGCCCCCGACAGAATATTCTTGTCATGAAAAATAAAATATGATATATACGCTTGCCATAAACACCATTAAAATAATCGGCACAACAAAAGATGCCTCTATTGTAAAAACTGCCATTTTGGTTCTTCTTCACAGCATGATCACCCCCAAATACGCTGCGGTCAAAAAACGGGCAAAACGGAACTGTGACATTCTCTTCCACTGTTTGATTACAATGCCTGCAAGTGAGACAAGTCCTGTAAGAAAAAATGCAGTTGTCGCAACTTCCAACATACTGATACCTCCCAGATATATCCCCATATTTCCAAGAAGCCAACTATCTCCATATCCAATCGCTTGGTTTGTATATTTACTGATGAGCCAGAATATCGCTCCCATCAATGCACCTCCTGCCATACCAGCTATTTCCTGTCTTATAAAAATCAAACGAATCATAATTACGGTAAGACTCATAATGATCAGCAGCACCGTCGGTATTTTCTTTGTGCGAAGATCACTTATACTACACCAAAGCAAAAACAAAAGCATAATAAAATCCTCTATTTTACACATCTTTTACACCCTCCTCTTCCAAAAACTTCGGATAAAGGCACTGCATATACCGTTCGTTTTAGTCTGCTGCACGAAAGTGATCCATGATATCGATTACCCGTATCTGTGATGTATACCATTTGCTTTCCAAATGTTTTTCTCATACACGATTCACATGGATAATATTTTCCTCCACTTTCATTTCTCAATTGTTCCACATCTGATATGGCAACCGACTTTATAGACAATTCCAAATACGTGCAATCTGCATCTTTATGATATACAATTCCGGTATCTGTAATATAGACAGTCTCATCACTTTGATTTCCAAATCCATTTCCGGCATAGCCATTCCACCCTTTCACCCGCATAGATTCTTCCTGTACAATTGCAGGGATACGAAACATTAAAATAGGAACTTCAACCTTATATATCAATGACAGATCCATAATTCCTGTACTTCCCCATGCCATTGACTTCCTACAGTCTATTCCATCCGAACCGCCAGAAATAACACTGTGATCCAGCCATGTTTCTCCCACATGTTCTACAATATGTTTTTCCAGCTTCCCTCGTATTACAAGCGGATTAACATATGCTTCCTCCGCGATTTCTTTTGCTGCACAATGGAGTGCAGATCTCATCACAGTCTGGACATTCATAATTTCCAGCAAATACACAAGGCTCAACACTGCAAAAAAGAATATTGGCACCACCAACGCAGCCTCCACCGTGACACTTCCTTCAGAGGTGAATGAAGATGCCCTTTTCGATAAAGAGATGACATTTATTTGGGAGAGATGTGTCAAAAAAGAGTCTTTCTCCTTTCTTTTTGTTTTTGATTCATTTTTATAGTTTCTTTGTGAGTATTATTGAATCGAAAGGACATCTTCATTCACCCCTTTTCTTTATTGATATCCAAAATATGTTGAAAATTCATATTGTACGCCACGCCGCAGTTTACATTTGCTTTCAATCTCTATACGCATCACACAGTTATCTGCCTTTAGGTCCAGATTCTGTTCTATTAAATTCCAAAGCCCGCATAGATAATGTCTCTTTATCTTTGCAGAATCAATAATCCTTTTAAATAATCCCGGTATGTCAGCCCTTCTCCTGTATCCTGATCCACATCTTGTATTCCCTGCTCTCCGATATTCAAAAGTTCTGACAGCTTCAGTTTCCAAGTCTCCTTACTTTTTACAAGCGGCACTTTCCTTCCCGCTACAAGAGTCCGAAGATCTGCAAGCCCCTCACCATACGCCCATGCCAACAGGATTGCATGCTTTACGACCTCTGTAATTCCCGGAACAGTAAGGAGCGTACATAAAGACAGCGCCAGAACTTCCGCCTCCGCTTTCTTTACCTCATCCGTAAGCAGATATGCATAATTGATTCCAAGTCGAATTGGCAATATTTTCTTTACAACGGCTTCTAGATTCTTCTGATCATTTTCATACCCTCCAATC
>ENA-OQKD01000155-OQKD01000155.1-human-gut-metagenome-genome-assembly--contig:-NODE-155-length-19312-cov-2.784728_pt1 | contig 19312 bp, 23 predicted proteins | sample MGYA00242775_ERZ504792 | MGnify/ENA primary metagenome ERZ504792 (study PRJEB26092, sample SAMD00036401) | human gut metagenome | host: Homo sapiens | study: EMG produced TPA metagenomics assembly of...
ATGTTATATTGAGAGAACAGCAGTATGCCAGTACAAAAAGTGAAGAACAAAGTCTTGAGATAGCAAAGAATTGCATTTTAGGGAAGGTGCATAATGCAAGATGGGTGTTGGAACGTGCTGTTCGGGATCATAGTTTTCAAATAGATGTAGAACGAGTAAAGGCGGCATCTGAGTATTTGAAAAATTCTTTGGGATATATTCAAAATAGCCAATCAAAAGATCAGTTAAGAGGATATGAAGGCGAAGCAGCGAGTATTTATTTTGGAGTGTTTGAACAATTGATATTACAGCAGTAAAAAGGATTTTAAATTTCAAGGTAGAAATAAAAGACCTCCAAAGGACAATGTAAATGCGTTACTGTCTTTTGTGTATACGTTGCTTACAAATCAGATTATATCGGCGCTGGAAAGCGTTGGTTTGGATCCGTATGTTGGATATCTTCATACAGAGCGTCCAGGTAGAGCATCATTGGCATTAGATTTAATCGAAGAATTAAGAGCAGTGCTGGCAGATAGATTTGTTCTATCACTGATTAATAAGAGGATAATTTCAGGTAAAAATTTTGTGACAAAAGAAAATGGAGCTGTATTGATGGATGATGATCTAAGAAAAAAATTGTTGACAGAATGGCAGAATAAAAAGAAAGAAACACTGACCCATCCGTATCTTAAAGAAAAGATAGAATGGGGAATGGTTCCTTATGTACAGGCCATGCTCTTGGCAAGATATTTGAGAGGGGATTTAGATGGTTATCCGGTATTTCTCTGGAAATGAGGCGAAAATGGGATGTTAGTGTTGATTACATATGATGTGAACACAGAAACAGCGGCTGGAAAGAGGAGATTGCGCCAAGTGGCAAAACAGTGTGTAAATTATGGGAGAAGAGTGCAAAATTCTGTATTCGAATGTATCTTAGATAATGCACAGTGTGTTATGCTTAAGGCAAAACTGACAGATATCATCGATGAAGAAGTTGATAGTTTGAGATTTTATTACTTGGGAAATCAATATAAAACAAAAGTCGAACATGTTGGTGTAGACAGAGGAATTTCGGCGGATGGAATTCTTATTATGTAACTGGGGTGCGGATGATAAGCAAACATAAAAATGCTGGGAGATTCGCACCTAAAAAAATGCACAAAAATTAGTTGAAGAGGTGAAAGTTAGAGAAATATGATGAGGAAAAGAGAATGATATTGGTAGAATTGAGTAATATTAAAGAATATAAAGCCTAAAATTAGGCAAAATTGCTGTCACTCCCTTCGCGGGAGTGTGGATTGAAATTATAACACAAGGAGGAAACTTGCAATAGTCTACAGTCACTCCCTTCGCGGGAGTGTGGATTGAAATTGTATAACCTTTACATTTCAAGTCATCGGTATAGTCACTCCCTTCGCGGGAGTGTGGATTGAAATTGGTAGAAGATAAATACCATCATTTACAAGAACAGTCACTCCCTTCGCGGGAGTGTGGATTGAAATAGTTTTAGCCAGTAATACTTTTTAGCCATAGTCGTCACTCCCTTCGCGGGAGTGTGGATTGAAATCAGGCGGGACTTTCGGATAATTGGATCCATTAAGTCACTCCCTTCGCGGGAGTGTGGTGGTATATGTGGTGGACGGGCTGCCGGAAGATGCCGATGATTTCCGGTATCCGGGAGATGCGATCGAACCGGAAATACAATCGGAGTTGGAACGTGCATTAAGCGGGGAAACGGTATTGCCGGAGAAGATTCTGGATACAGACTGGGGAAATATTTTTATTGCTTATTATCCGTTGTATAATGAATCAGGAGAAGTCATCGGTGCACTTGGAATAGAAGTTGCGGCAGATATAGAAGCCGAGGCGGTACATGACAAATCCATTATACAGAGACATGGCAAATACTGATTTTATGACAGAACTAAAGAACAGAAATTCTTATGAGACAGACCGGCAGAACCTGGATGCAAAGAAGAAATGGAATGGCCTGACAGTGGCAGTGATCGATGTGAACAATCTGAAGCTGGTAAATGATCGGCTGGGGCATGCTGTGGGTGATGATTGTATTGTGAATGCAGCACGGGTCCTGCAGAGTGTTGAATCTCAAAAAGTTACGGCGTATCGATACGGCGGAGATGAATTTATACTATTATTAGAAAATTATCCGGAACCGGAAAAGCTTCTTGTCCGTGTAAAAGAAAAGTTTGCAAAATACGGGGATAAATAGGAAGTGCCTGTTGCTCTGGCAGCAGGTTATGCATAGTTTGACGAAAATTTGGATCAGGAGATTGCAGATACACAGAGACGTGCAGATGAACAGATGTATCAGGATAAGATGAAAATCAAGAGATCGCAGGAAAAGCGGAATAATGTGGAGAATGGTCACTGATGTTAAAACATGAGTGGCCGTTTTTTTATCTTTTATGATACAATAACAGCATCAAAAAACAGGGAGATCACAATGACAATTGGAATTATAGAAGATGATAGTCTGTTGAATCAGGCATTGGAAATTGCGCTGCAAAATGCAGGATATTACACCATATCTGCACATACAAGAAAAGAAGCGCTTGATTTATTACGGGAAAAGGTGGATGTGTTTCTCATTGACATTGGTCTGCCGGATGGAAATGGAATCGAGTTGTATCAGGAATTACAAATGGAGAAAAGAATTCCGGCAATTTTTTTGACAGCGCGGGATGAAGAAAAAGAAATGCTGCTGGCATTTGATGCTGGTGCGCAGGATTACGTGGTGAAGCCATTTTCCATGAAGGTATTGATGAAGCGGCTGGAAGTGGTATTAAAGAGAAATCCTGAAGAAAGGTATATGGTAGGGGAATTGACGCTGTATCCGGATAGAAAACAGGTTTTTACAGGAAAAACAGAAATCTCTCTGACAGCCAAAGAATATCAGCTCCTGGAATATCTCATGCGGAATCAGGGGCAGGTGCTGACAAAAGAAAATATTCTGGAGACAATCTGGGGTGTGGACGGACAATTTGTAGTGGACAATACAGTCAGTGTCACGATCAATCGGCTGCGCAGGAAAATAGAACCGGATGGAGAACGGCAGGGATATATTCAGAATGTATTCGGACTGGGGTATCGGATTGGAGAGAAAGAGCGATGAGATGGGAAACTGTGGCGCTACTGGTTTTCGGATTTTTATGTGGGATGACGGTGATGTATATTCTGAACAGAAGACAGAGAATACAGGAATTCAATAAAATCGCAGAAATTACAGAAGATATTTTAAATGAAAGAAAGGTGCAGGCATTTTCAACAGGAGAAGAAACGCTGTACTCTAAATTGGAGCATCAGCTGGTGCGTGTGTAGGAAATGCTTCAGGGCAGGAGTGAGGAAGCGGAGAGAAGCAGGGATGAAATACAGAAACTGATCTCACAGATTGCGCATCAGATGCGCACACCGCTGATGAATATGGAAACATATATTGGTTTTCTGGAGGATGGGAAGGAACAGATGTCAGAGGAGTTGTTTTTTCAATCCGTTGACGCATTGAAGAACAGTCAGGGAAAATTAGGGTTTCTTGTGGAGAGTTTTATCCGAATGGCGCGGCTGGAGCAGCATATACTTCAGATAAAAAAAGAAGAGCCGGATCTTTTAAAAACAGTAAGAAATGGATTTGGACAGATACAAAGAAGGGCGGAGGAAAAAGAGATTCAGTTCCAGATTATTCTGCCGGAACAGGTGACTTGTCTGCATGATCCGAACTGGTTGGGAGAGGCGTTTTATAATATACTGGACAATGCAGTAAAATACAGTGAGTACAAAGGACTGATCAAGGTGGATGTCCAACAGAAGGAAAGGTTTGTGAAGATTCAGGTGCGGGATTATGGGATTGGGATTGAACCGGGAGAGGAAAATGCAGTTTTTCAGCGATTTTATCGGGGAAAACGTGTAACGACCCAGGATGGCTTTGGAATCGGGCTGTATCTGGCAAGAGAAATTGTCAGCAGGCATCAGGGCTTTCTTATGATCAGAAGAAAAGAAAAAGGAGTATTGATAGAAATAAATCTTCCTTCCGGATTGTTAGAAGTTTGTTAGATTTTGTATGTATACTAACAGCGAAAAAGGAGGAAGAAAATCATGGAAATGGTAAAAGCGATCGGGCTGAAGAAATATTATGTTACAGACACCTATGAAGTCCATGCATTGGATGGAGTGACATTTTCGGTGGAAGATGGCGAATTTCTTGCAATTGTGGGAACCTCAGGAAGTGGGAAAACAACGCTTTTAAATTTGCTTGGGGGTCTGGATGTTCCGACAGAAGGCGGTGTCTGGATCCGCGGAAAAAGCTTGAAAGATATGGAAGCAGAAGAGCGAACCATATTCCGCAGACGAAATATCGGATTTGTATTTCAGCAGTACAACCTGGTTCCCGTGCTCAGTGTGTATGAAAATATTGTACTTCCACTGCGGCTGGATGGAACAGGGATCGATCAGGAACTCTTTGAGGAAATCGTGATGCTGTTGGGAATTCAGAATCAACTGGAGCGGCTGCCCGGAACGCTTTCCGGAGGACAGCAGCAGAGAGTGGCGATCGCCAGGGCATTAATGACAAAACCTGCAGTTGTACTGGCAGATGAGCCTACGGGAAATCTGGATTCGGCAAACAGCAGTGAAGTGATCGGACTGCTGAAATCCTGTGCAGAGCGATTTCATCAGACAGTACTTGTGGTGACGCATCAGGAAGAAGTGGCTCAGATGGCAGATCGGATCATCCGTATTGAGGACGGAAAGTATCAGATGGAGGGATAAAGGATGGAGACAAAGACATTTATCCCGAATCAGAATCAGCAGGTGCTTGGGATGCTGGCACGTGAATTTGGAAAATGGAACCGGGGAAGAAACAGAATTCTTATGAGTGCAGTTACGCTTTGTATTGTGACCCTGACGATGGTATTTGGAATTGCCTCTGGAAAGACAAAAGCAGAGTATATAAAGGCTGTAAGGGCGGAAGGAACAACTGCTTCGGTCCGGATTGAACATGCAGACAATGGGATATATCAGAAAATCGAAGATCTTTCCTATGTGAAAGAAAAGTGGCCGCAGTATATCTGTGGGAGAGGCGACAGTTTCCGAAAAACATGTATGTAATCTGGAGGTGTTGGATACATCTGCGTGGAATAAACTGGTAAGTCCCGCATACACGGAGATTCATGGACATTATCCTGAGAAAAAGCAGGAACTCATGCTTTCTGCAAAAAGCCTGCAGCAGCTGGGGATTGAAACGCCGAAGCAGGGAATGAAGCTCTCATTGACAGTACAGATCGGATTGTTTCAGACAGCACAGGAGACATTTCTCTTAAGTGGATGGTATACGGATTATACAGATTCGCAGGCCTCGGTTGGATATGTATCCGAAGAAAAGGAAAAGAGTGGGGATATGATCTGCAGGAAACATCAGATATTTTGCTCGCACAGACGGACGGGATGGAATGGCAGAAAACAGAAGAACGGCTGTATCAGGATCTGGGAAGCAAGGAACTGAAGATTACAGCAGATAATACATTTGCTTACGAAGCGATCAATCGTCTGACAGGAGGCTATGAGCTGGCTGCATGTGGCGCGTTGGTTATTCTTTTCGGGATGTTTTTACTGATCTATAATGTGATGAAAATCTCTATGAACAGAGACATCCAACAGATGGGACTTTTGTATACGATCGGAACGACAAAACGGCAGATAAAAAGGATTTATTTTCGGCAGATCCTGACGGTACTGCTGCCGGGAGTTTTGCTTGGCAGTCTTTTTTCGGGGATGATCTTGCATCTTCTGATCCCGGAAATTCTGGGAAGCAGGTATTTAAACGGATATGGCGGCTCCGGAGAGTTCCAGGTATTTTCTCCTGCAATTTTGTTGACCGCGGTTGGTTTTGCGATGATTCTTACGCTTGGAACGGCGTGGCTTGTGATCCGCCATGTAGTCAGCACATCTTGCGTGGAGAGCAGCACAGCCATTTACGGAATCCGTCAACCTTCAAAAAGAAAGGTGAATTTGAAGAAGCGGACAAAAACAGGAGAAATCGGCTATATGGCATGGCAGAATGTAAGAAGATACAAAGGGAGATTTCTGCTTACGGTGATCTCGCTGTTTCTCGGCGTGGAAATGCTGCTCGCATCTGTGGTCATTACAGAAGGAGGCGACTATACCCATGTGATAGAAAAACGACCGGATTTTCTGATTGCCGGCATGTTCAGTGACTGGGGAATGGAGCAGGGATATGGGAAGGAATACCAGTCCCGGGATGCAGGATATGATCCGATGGAGACAGAAGGAGATAATTTTGAGCTGTTGTATGGAAATGAATATGAGGAGTTTTCACCGGTTTCTTCAGAAGTGCGGGATAGACTGCTGGAGCTGGATGGTGTGAATCGAGAGGATTCTTATGTTATGGAGGGAGCCTATCTGATGACTACAATTTCCGGAAAAGGAATCCGTCCGCTGGAGGAAAACGGGCAGTTATCGAAGGAAAAGGAAGACTCTATGCTGGAGGGATTTACAGAAGATACGGTTCAGATTCTTACGGATGAAGAAATGGAAAAGCTTGCACGTTATGTGAAAGAGAAAAATCTTCCGGTGGATATTGAGAGTTTGAAAGAAGGCGACGGAGTTGTAATTCTTCATGACCATCAGCTGAACCCGAAACAGGAAGAAGAAGCCAGAGAAAGTGTGGGAGAACCACTGTATTTTTCGACGATGTTGTCAGAGCGGGACTGGAGGCAGTGGAACCAGCTGAGTCCGAAAGAGCGGGATGAGCAGATAGAAGCAGAAAATATGCAGAGAAAACAGTCAGCAACATTTTGTCTGAGCGGATATCTGGACAACCGGGCAGAAGGATTCCCAGATATCCGTCAGACGTGGCATGGAAGCGAAGGAATTATTTATTTTCTGATCAGTGAGAAAGGCTTTGCAAAGATTCCGACAGAGAAAAAGACGCTTTATATGGAACTGAATGTAGAAAACAAAAAAGAAGCAGTGGTCCGGAAAGAAATTCAAAATATTTTGGAGGAAGAAAACAAAAGACGGAGAAACGTGTCCGCAACAGGAGTAGAGGATCAGAGTGGAGAAGCGGGAATCTTCTGTATCAGCAAGTCGGAATTACTGGAAAATGCGAAAGATGATATCCAGGGGAATCGGATTATTTTTGGAAGTATCAGTATTGTGCTGTTGATGGCAGGAATGACAAATTACTTAAATATCGTGGTCACAGGAATCTTTTCCAGAAAAAAGGAACTGGAGATCATGGAAAGAGTGGGGATGACGAAACGGCAGAAGCGTATGCTTTTCATGATGGAAGGCGGATACTATTTTTGTGCGGTGACAGTTCTGCTTGTGACAATTGGAAGTGTCATGTTACAATGGATCAAGACGTATATGGAAATAAAACTTTCGTATTTTGTATTTCAATATCCGTTGATCTGGCTGGTTGTCGGTCTGTGTTGTCTGGCAGGAATCAGTTTTGCGGTTCCCGCAGGACTGTATATGCTTGAAAAAAGTCACTGTGAACAATAACAAAAAAGGAAGGAGAATTTACATGTTTGAGAGAATTGATTACAGAGTGATCAGAATAGACGGAGAGTATGCGTATCTGCAAAAACTGGAAGATGAAAATGCAGAAGAAAAGTGTGTGGCAATGGCACTGCTCCCTCCGGAGATTCAGGAGGGCTGCCATATTGCATATGAGATGATGGAATATCGGATAATCTGCTTATAAATGATGTTTTTTACGATACTGTCCGGGCGATTCTCCATATTCACGAAGGAATAGTCTGGAAAAATAGTTTGCGTCAGAGATTCCTGATTGCAAACAGATTTCCTGGATGGGAAGAGTGGTGCTGACCAGAAGCCAGGCTGCGTGTTTTAAACGTTTTTTTAGAAGGAACTGTCTGGGGGTATGACCGGTTTCTTCTTTAAAACGTTTGATCAGATAATTGACGGAAACATCCAGTTCAGCAGCAAGATCAGAAATAAGAAAATCCTGCTGAAATGAGTGTTCCAAATGATAGAGAGTACTTAAAACAAGGTTGCTGTAAGAGTGGTTTTTAAATTCATGGATCGCATTGCAGTATTCCTGAATCAGTCGTTCATGCTCTTGGTTAATTGATTCAATATTCTTTGCGTCACGGATATTCTGGGCACTTTGACTAGTCAGCCAGTCACCGAGTTCAGCGGGAAGGCCAGCCTCCATTCCGGCAAGACGGATTGTGGTTCGTGTAACCGCAGCAGAGATTCTTGCACCTTCCAGAGTATATCCGATTCGTTTCTTTAAAAAATCGACAGAATTATGCAGGCTTTTCCAGTTTTTTAAAGCTGCAGTACGATTCCCGAGTCTTATGTTTTCCATAAATTCTAATTCCGTTTTGTAGCGCTCCTGTACCAGCATGGAATAAGGTTTATACAGGATATCAGTATCAGAAGCATTTTGGTTATAAAATGTGTGTGCATCAATACGAAGAATTTGTCTGGTAGTTGATTCATGTAACATATGTTTCAAAATGCAATGGGCAAGATGCAGAATACTGCTTTCTTGTGTAACTGGAAAGCGACTTCGGTATATGGGAAGATCTGTTTCAGATACTCCGTTTAGGCGAGTTAATTTTTCCAGTCTTTTGTAGTCCTGAGCTGTTAAGATTTCTGTGCAGTAAGGTCCGATTGCGACAGGAAGATCATCTACCCAGAAAAAACAGAAGCGAATCTGGAAACAGTCGGTATAACATAAGAGTTTATCATGATCAAGTGCATGAAAAAGCCATTTTAATGTATCTGTTTTTAAATAGTCCTGTTTATCGTGAAATTGCCAGGTTTTGCAGAAGTTGCGGAAATCTTTCTCAGAAGTGAGAAGGGTAACAGTAATATTAGAGACATCCTGAATGACCTGACAAAGTTCGGTTAATTTCATAATTTACTCCTTAAAATGATTTTATGCTATATTTGATGATTTTATTCTATCATATTTGTGGATGATATGATACTTTTTATGCAGAATTTGAGCTCAGATAAAATTACAGGAATAATAAAGGAGGACATCACAGATGGCCAAAAATTTTGAACAGTTGGCAAAAAATATCGTTGCGAATGTAGGTGGAGAGGAAAATGTGATTTCGTTGACACATTGTGTAACGAGACTTCGCTTTAAATTGAAAGATGAAGATAAAGCAGATGGAACAAAATTGTCTGCAATGCAGGGAGTTTTGAAGGTGCTGCAGTCTGGCGGACAGTATCAGGTCGTAATAGGAAAAGATGTCACAGACGTATATGATGCAGTGTTGCGGACTAGTCACATTACAGCGGCAGGTGAAGATGGACCGGCAAAGCAGGATACTGGTTCAAAAGAAGTAAAAAACAGAGAAGTAAAAAAGAAAAAATCGGTTCTGCTCTGGTAGATGTGATTTCCAGTATTTTTATGCCGTTTATGGGGGCATTTACAGGATGTGGTCTTTTAAAAGGATTGCTGGTACTTCTGACAACGATGGGAGTTTTGAGTACAGAAAGCAGCACTTACACATTCTTATATGCGGCGGGGGACAGTATTTTCTATTTTATGCCTATTTTTCTTGCATATACGGCTGGAAAGAAGTTCGGTGCCAAGCCGTTTATGTCAATGGTAATTGCGTGTACAATGGTGTATCCGACGGTTACGACATTGTATCAGTCAGGAGACGGAGCTGATTTTCTGGGAATTCCAGTACAGTTGATCAGTTATACAAGTTCTGTATTGCCGATTATTTTTGCATGCTTTTTTCAGGCAAAATTTGAAAAACTTTGTGACAAACTGATTCCGAAGCTAGTACGTGGTATTTTTACACCATTGTTGGTACTTTTAGTAGTAATTCCAGTTTCCCTGATCGTGATTGGACCTGTGACAGGTGTAATCGGAGATGTGCTGGCAGATGTGATCCAGAAAGTTTTGCAGGTAGCACCGGCAGTGGGAGGATTTGCATTTGCGGCATTGTGGCCGGTGATGATTATCTTTGGTGTCCACTGGGCATTTATTCCGATCGTTATGAACAATTATGCAGTGCTGGGGTATGACAATCTACTTCCGCTTACGGTAGGATGTAACTTTGGAATTGCGGCGGCAACATTGGCAATTTTCCTGAAAGCACGGAGTGTTGAAGAGAAAGAAATCGCAGGATCAGCAAGTATCAGTGCGCTGATCGGAGGAGTTACAGAGCCTGCGATTTACGGCGTATTGCTGAAATATAAACTTCCATTTATTATCGTATGTCTGGCAAATGGAATTGGCGGTAGCAATCTGTGGTAATCTTTCATGTGACAAGAACTGCGCAGATGACAGTAAACGTCTTACACTGCCGGCAGTTTATGCAATGTATGGACCATGGGCTATCGTTTCTGTTGCAATTTCAACTGTGGCTTCATTTCTGCTGGTGTTTTTATTTGGATGTAAAAATTTGAAGAAGGAGAATTAAAGTATGTTAGAATATTCCGAATTATATCCGATTCAGAATGGGCACAGAATGATGCAAAGTCTGGATGGAATGTGGAAATTTCAATTTGACCCAGAAGAAATTGGGGAAAAATCAGGATGGGAAAATGGATTGCCTGCTCCGGTTTCTATGCCCGTTCCGTCCAGTTTTGCAGATTTTTTTACAGACCATAAAGAGCGAGACTATTGTGGTGATTTCTGGTATGAAACAGAATTTTACCTTCCGGCAGAATGGCGCAATAAAAAAATCTGGCTACGTTTTGGAAGCATTACACATCGTGGGACAGTCTATTGTAATGGAATGGAGATCACAAGCCATGAAGGTGGATTTTTGCCGGTGCTGGCTGACATTTCAACAGTGGCAAAACCAGGGCAAGTCAATCAGGTTGTTGTAAAAATTAATAATGAATTGAATGAAACCAGTTTGCCGTGTGGTGCAACGAAAATATTGAATAACGGAAGAAAACTTGCGAAACCATATTTTGATTTTTTTAATTATTCTGGATTACAGAGAAGTGTGTGGGTGATTGCACTGCCAGAAGAAAGTGTCAAAGATTATAGTGTTGATTATGAACTGTGCGGAACAGATGCACTTGTGAAATATGAGGTAGTCACAACAGGAGAACATCCGGTTATAGTCAGATTGTTGGATGCAGAAGGGGAACTGGTAGCAGAGACGGAAGGAAAAGAGGGAATCCTGCAAGTTGCGAATGCTCATTTATGGGAAGTGAGAAATGCATATTGTACCAGATTGTAATCCTCATTACAGATGGAAATGGTGTGTTAGATGAGTATCGTGAAAAAATCGGAATTCGGACTGTTCGGATTGAGGGAACCCAAATTCTGTTAAATGATCGGCCGGTATATTTAAAAGGATTTGGAAAACATGAGGATTTTTCAATTCTTGGGAGAGGATTTCACTGGGGAATTGTCAAACGTGATTTTGAATGTCTGAAATGGACCAATGCAAACTGTTTTCGGACAAGTCATTATCCTTATGCAGAAGAATGGTATCAATTCGCAGATGAAGAAGGATTTTTGATCATTGATGAAGTTCCGGCAGTGGGAATGATGCGTTCTACCCGGAATTTTGTGGCAGCAGGTTCCGGAAATTATACATATTTCTTTGAAGCATTGACTGTTCCTGAACTTTTGAAATCCCACATTGCAGATACAGAGGAAATGATCACAAGAGATAAAAATCACCCATCGGTGATTGCATGGAGTTTGTTTAATGAGCCGGAAACCATCACAGATTATGCATATGAATATTTTAAGGAAGTATTTGCAGCAGCAGAAACATACGACTTTCAGAGTCGACCAATGACAGGGGCATTTGAGAAAAACAGCAAGCCGGAATTGTGTAAGTGCTATCCACTATGCGAGTTTTTATCTGTCTGAATCGCTAGTTATGGGTGGTATATCAGTGGGGGACCGGAAATTGAAGAGGCGGAAGATTATTCCGGGATGAAATGGATCGCTGGAAAGCAAAAGAACTGAATGTTCCATTTGTATTTACAGAGTTTGGGACAGATACAATGGCAGGATTACATAAATTACCGAGTATTATGTGGAGTGAAGAGTACCAGAAGGAATATCTGGAAATGAATTTCAGGGTATTTGACAGTTATGAATTTGTACAGGGAGAACTGGCATGGAATTTTGCAGATTTCCAGACAACAGAAGGAATCATGAGGGTAGATGGAAATCATAAAGGAGTTTTTACAAGAGACAGACAGCCAAAAGCGGCGGCAGTTGTGTTTAAAGACAGATGGGAGAAGAAAAATGAACTTTTTTGAGAGAATCAGAGGAACAAAAAAGAGAAAAGAGGCGCAGGAATCAGGAATCATATATTCACCATTAAAAGGAACTGTGATTCCGTTAAAAGAAATTCCAGATCCTGTTTTTGCAGAGGGAATTTTAGGATTTGGTTGCGGGATACAGCCGACGTCGGAAATGGTATATGCACCATTTGATGGAGCAATTGTACAAGTATCAGATACAAAACATGCAGTAGGACTAAAAAGTGCGGATGGAACAGAAGTTTTGATTCATGTAGGCATGGATACAGTAGAAATGAATGGGAATGGATTTACTACTTTTGTAAAGACAGGAGACAACGTGAAAAAAGGCGAAAAGCTGATAGAGTTTTCAATATCTGAAATAGAAGCGGCAGGATATTCGTCAGTTACAGCAGTTGTTGTATGCAGTGTAAGTGAAGCAGAAAAGATTAAAGTTCTTAAAGCAGATGAAATACAGACGGGAGAAGCATTGTTAAAAGTAGAATAATGGAAAGAGACGGCTGTACAGAAAGGAAGACAGAATGAAAAAGTTTTGTGATGGATTTTTATGGGGTGGAGCAACCGCAGCAAATCAATATGAAGGAGCGTGGAATCTTGATGGAAAAGGTCCATCTGTATCAGATATGTGTACGAATGGGACACACACGAATCCCAAAAGAGTGACCACTGTTTTAGAGGAGAATACACGATATCCAAGTCATGAAGCAACCGAGTTTTTATCATCGATACAAAGAAGATATTGCATTGTTTGCGGAGATGGGATTTAAAGTGTTTCGAATGTCCATTGCATGGAGCAGAATTTATCCTACGGGAATGGAAGAAACGCCAAATGAAGAAGGGCTTCGTTTTTATGATAAGGTATTTGATGAATGTAAAAAATATCAGATAGAGCCACTGGTGACGATTTCACATTATGAAATAGCCATTAATGCACTGGTTGAAAAATATAATGGATGGGAAAGCAGAGAATGTATCGGGCATTATGTAAGATATTGTAAAACAATTTTTGACAGGTATCAGGATAAAGTAAAATACTGGCTGACATTCAATGAAATTAATTCTGTCCTGCATCAGCCTCTGATCAGCGGTGGAATCCTGACTCCAAAGGAACAGCTCACAAAGCAGGATCTGTATCAGGCAATCCATCATGAACTGGTTGCATCAGCAAAAGCAGTAAAGCTGGCGCATGAGATTATGCCGGACAGTCAGGTTGGCTGCATGATTCTGGCAATGCCGACATACCCGCTGACACCAAAGCCGGAGGATGTACTGGCAGCAATGCAGGCAGAACAGAAAAACTATTTCTTTGCAGATGTTCAGGCGCGCGGTGCATATCCAAAATATCTGGACAGCTATCTGAAAGAACAGAATGTCAGGATCAAGACAAAAATCCTGACGGGAACTATTGCTGTCTATATCGGAATCGTCTGTTATCTGTCCACAAAATTTGCACAGGGATCCACAACTGTTGGTATGATCGTATCCATCAAATTTATGAATTACAGCCGCTTTCACACACATCTGTATTGTTTCCACACTGCCTTCATGATAAACTGTCTTTATAAATGATAAAAATCACGGAGCTGAAACACGCATGGAAAAACTACAGAATACCAAAGAACCTTCCAGGGATCCGGAACGTATGAAATACCGGCTTTCGGAAGCGATGAAAGAATGTATGAAATATGCGCCGGTAGAAAAAATCACAGTAAAAGAAATTGTTGAAGTATGCGGTACAACAAGGCAGACCTTTTACCGAAACTTTCAGGACAAATACGATTTGATCAACTGGTATTTTGATAAGATTCTTTTGAAATCTTTCGAGTACATGGGAAAGAGCGAAACAATCTACGAAGGACTTGTCAATAAATTTTATTATATCCAGCAGGAGAATCTGTTTTTTCGTACTGCCTTTAAGAATGATGATCAGAACTGCCTGAGGGATCACGACTTTCATCTGATCCTTCAATTTTATACAGACCAGATTGAACAGAAGACCGGAGAGAAAATTTCAGAGCATTTGCGTTTCTTACTGGAAATGTATTGCCAGGGTTCCATCTATATGACTGTACAGAGGGTTCTTGGAAAGTTGAAAGGAACTCCAGAAGAAATTGCACGCTCTCTGGTTGATGCTATGCCTCTGAAACTAATGGAAGTATTTAAGGTATTAAATCTATTGTAAAGTGACAAATTTGACAGTTTTTCACTTTCTATTTTTGTGAAAAATTGTTAAAATCAAAACAAAGGAGAGTGATACAAATGGCAAATAGAATTATGCTGAACGAAACATCTTATCATGGGGCAGGAGCAATCCAGGAAATTGCAGCAGAAGCAAAGGCAAGAGCTTTCAAAAAAGCATTCGTCTGCTCGGATCCGGATCTGATCAAATTCGGAGTCACAGGAAAGGTGACAGACGTTCTTGACAAAGCTGGGCTTGCTTATGAAATTTATTCTGACATCAAAGCAAACCCGACCATCGAAAATGTACAGAATGGTGTTGCCGCATTCAAAGCTGCCAAAGCAGATTACATTGTTGCAATTGGCGGCGGTTCTTCTATGGATACCGCAAAGGCAATCGGTATTATCATTGCAAATCCGGAATTTGAAGACGTAAGAAGTCTGGAGGGTGTGGCGCCTACACAAAACCCTGTATTCCAATCATTGCCGTTCCGACAACTGCAGGAACAGCTGCAGAAGTTACCATCAACTATGTGATCACAGATGTGGAAAGAAAAGAAAATTGGTCTGTGTGGATCCGCATGATATGCCGATCATTGCGATCGTTGATCCGGATATGATGTCCTCTATGCCAAAGGGACTGACTGCCTCTACCGGTATGGATGCACTGACACATGCCATCGAAGGTTATACAACCAAAGGAGCATGGGAGATGACAGATATGTTCCACTTAAAAGCGATCGAGATCATTTCCAGATCTTTGAGAAGTGCAGTAGCAAATGAAAAAGAAGGACGGGAAGGAATGGCTCTCGGACAGTATATCGCAGGGATGGGATTTTCCAATGTCGGCCTTGGAATTGCGCATTCCATGGCACATACATTAGGAGCTGTTTATGATACGCCTCATGGTGTCGCATGTGCGATGATGCTTCCAATTGTTATGGAATACAATGCAGATTGCTCCGGAGAAAAATATCGCGAAATCGCATGTGCTATGGGCGTGAAAGGTGTAGATGAGATGTCTGCTGACGAGTACAGAAAAGCTGCTGTGGATGCAGTACAGAAACTTTCTGTAGATGTAGGAATCCCAACAAAACTGGAAGCACTCAAAGAAGAAGATCTTCCGTTCCTTGCCGAATCTGCGCACGCAGATGCATGTGCACCAGGCAATCCAAAAGATGCCAGTGTAGAAGATCTGAAAAACTTATTCAGAAAACTGATGTAAACAGAACCAGACAGGACAGCCGTTGAAAGAGATGGCAATCCTGTCTTTTTTACTTTTAAAAGTTTATTAAGCTAAAGCGTTAATTTGCCAGTTCTTTAAAAAAATAAAGAAAACAGTGCAAAACCTATTGACAATTTATTAAAAAAGTATAAAATATCTATAAAACAGAGTGCACTCTATTATAAAGAAATGGGAGATGAAAATTTTATGGCAACTTTTATAACAGGGCTTGTAATACTTTTACTTGGAGGCTGGCTGTACGGGAAATTTGTAGAGCATGTCTTTAAACCTGACGATCGCGAGACTCCAGCCGTACGAATGAAAGACGGTATTGATTATGTTCCTATGAATAAATGGAAGAACGCATTGATCAACCTCTTAAATATCGCAGGTACTGGTCCGATTTTTGGGCCGATTCAGGGGATCTTGTTTGGACCAATCGCATTTATTACCATTCCAATCGGATGTGTGATCAGCGGTGCAACACATGACTATTTAAGCGGAATGATGTCACTTCGCCAGAATGGTGCACAAATGCCGGGAATCATCCGGAAATTTCTGGGAAATAAAACCTATCAGGTGTATAATATTTTCCTTTGTTTTCTGATGCTTCTTGTTGGTGCTGTTTTCACCTATACCCCGGGAGATCTATTCGCAGGACAGATTTGCGGATTTCAGGATGTCAATGTATGGACATGGGTAATTTACGGAGTGATCTTACTTTACTATCTGGTCGCAACTTTGTTCCCGATTGATAAGATCATTGGTAAGATTTATCCGATTTTCGGTGCGATTCTGCTCTTATCGGCAGTCGGAGTATTTGCTGGAATCTTTATTCAGGGATATCAGCTTGATAATATTGATTTCAGCCATGGTCTCAAAGGAATTTTTGATGTGTATCCGATCTTTGATGCAGAAGGAAATTCGGGAGCAGGAACAAAATTCATTCCTGTCTTTTTCGTAACAGTAGCCTGTGGAATTACATCTGGTTTTCACTCTACACAGTGTACTTTAATTGGACGCTCTGTAGAACATGAAAAAGAAGGACGCACAGTCTTTTATGGAATGATGATTCTGGAAGGCCTGATCGCCATGATCTGGGCAGCAGCAGCTATGGGACTTTACAACAGCGGTTCTACTGCCGGAGCTACCGCAGCAGTTGGCGAAGTTGCAAAAGGTCTGCTTGGTCCTGTGGGAGGAATCATCGCAATCCTCGGTGTGATTGTTCTTCCAATCACATCCGGCGATACAGCCCTTCGCTCCTGCCGTCTGATGGTTGCAGATTACCTGCACATTGATCAGAAAACCAGAAAAATCGTGTACTTGTGACATTGGGAATTTTTATTCCTGTCATTTTGATCCTTGTTTTTGCAAAAATGAATACAGAAGGATTTAATATCCTCTGGAGATATTTTGCATGGAGCAACCAGACCATCGGAGTTTTCGCATTTGCTGCAATTACTATTTATCTGATGGCGAAAAAGGGGGCAAAAAAAGGAATCTATCTGATTGCATTGATTCCAGGAAGTTTTTATATGTTCATCATATCTTCTTTCATTTTGAGTCAGAAAATTGGATTTGGTCTGCCAATGACAGTTGCTTATATTATCGCAGGTGTTTTGACCGCTCTCTATTTTGCCGGTCTGATCAAGCTTGGCAGAAAATATGCTGCCAGCCATGAGGAAGAGTAACCTTTTCTCTATGAAACTGTTTTCTTAATATTTACATAAAAGTTCCTTCTGCGTTATAATATTTATTATAAGCTCAAAAGAAAGAAGGAATTGAAAATGAAAGTTTTGATGTTAAATGGAAGCCCGAGAAAAGAAGGCTGCACGTATACCGCACTTATCCAGATTGCCGGGGTTTTAGAGAAAAACGGAATCGAAAGCGAAATTTTTCAGGCTGGAACCCCGGAACTTGAAAATGTAAGAGCAGCTGCCGAAAAGATGAAAGAGGCAGATGCTCTGATCGTCGGCTCTCCGGTATACTGGGCATCTCCAACCGGACAGATCATTGAATTTATGGATAAGTTCTGTTCTCTTGCCGGAAAAGATATGTTGCTGAAACCTGCTGCCGCCATTGCATCCGCAAGACGCGCCGGCACCACAGCAACCTTGGATGTCCTCTTAAAATACTTTTCATTCCACCAGATGCCAATCGTTTCTTCCAACTATTGGAATATGGTACACGGCAACACTCCGGATGAAGTACTTCAGGACAAAGAAGGAATTCAGATCATGCATGTTCTCGGCAAAAATATGGCATGGCTTCTGCATTGTCTGGAAGCCGGAAAAAATGCCGGAATTTCAAAACCGGAATCAGAAGAGAAGGTAAAGACAAACTTTATCCGTTAAATCTCTGATTTTTCAACACATCCCGGATCGTATTTCATCCGGGATGTGTTTTTTTCTCAAAAAATACGATTTTCCCACCTCTAAAATATTAAATGTCCTCTTTCACAGTCATGACTGCACTGGTAATAGGAACTCTCAGCATATGCTCATTTCTGATATCGGATGTTTTCTGCAGGCACCGGTCTAGATATCCATTCAAAATCGTCAGCGGTGTACGCAGATCATGGAGGAGTGCAGTGCTCAGATCCTGATTGGCCTTTCTGCTTGCTGTCTCCTGCCGGATATTTTTATCCCTTTCTTTTCTATTTTAAGCTGTTTGATCTGTGTATATTATAGCGAATTTAAAAAAAATACTATTTTTCTTAAGCATTTTTAAGATTTATTGATTTTCAAAGATTCCCGTGGTTGACGCAAAAACTTCAAAAAACGTGTCAACCACGGGCTTTTTGTCGAATAAAATGCAATCAAAAAAGAATTGATTTCAGGTAGAATAATCGAACCGTTTACAACACACTTACAACAAATTGATTTCTATTTTTTCAATCTCATTTCTTAAGTCTTCCAATGTCCGGTGACCATATGTGTCATTTGTAATATCACCTATCTTATGTCCAAGCATTCTTTTTCGATCATTCTCCGCGACTTTATATTTTTCGCACAATTTTGAAAATGTGTGCCGGCAATCATGCGGAGTATGCTTTTCAATTCCAAGTGTGGCCAGTTGAGTATACATCTTATCCCGGAATATATCGATTCTATCAGGCAGGAGCGCTCCATGTGTTTTCATCCGGCGTTTTACGAGATCTAAAATACCGGAATAAATAGGAACGATTCTGTTTTTCCCAGCATCCGTTTTGATACCGCCGAAAAAATAACGTTCTTTCAAATTTACATCTAAAGTCTTATATTCCGATATCCGAAAGCCGGAGTAGCACATGATCAAGATCATCTCAGACACTTCATTTTCTTTTGTTTCCCACAATTTCTTCAAATCTTCATCAGTAAATGGAATTCCATGTTCATCATCGTCATCCTGTGTAATTTCGACATAAGATGAATAATCTTTTGTACACAAATTATTTGACATAGCATATTTGTACATGTGGCAGTATAGATTTTGGATGTGTTCTATACTGGCGTGTCTGAGTGGACAAGCGTCCATTACTTCCTGCAGATCGTCTGTAACAAGCTCTGCGAAAATTCTGTTGTGTAGGGCAGCAGAGTTCTTGAATCCTGCGCGTAGCGTATATTCCAAGCTGGTACGTTTACTTTTTTTGCATCGTATTCATGCCCGAATTTC
>ENA-OQKD01000156-OQKD01000156.1-human-gut-metagenome-genome-assembly--contig:-NODE-156-length-19203-cov-3.719281_pt1 | contig 19203 bp, 21 predicted proteins | sample MGYA00242775_ERZ504792 | MGnify/ENA primary metagenome ERZ504792 (study PRJEB26092, sample SAMD00036401) | human gut metagenome | host: Homo sapiens | study: EMG produced TPA metagenomics assembly of...
TTTTGTTGGTGGTTTTTCGTGGACTTTGTGGACGGCATGAAAGGAGACAGGAAAATGAGCAAAACAGGATCAGAAAATGGCTTTAGAATGATTAAAGACGGAACAATAGAGCCGAAAAGGCAGCAGGACAAGACTCGGGCGAAGATGTTCCAGTTTATGAAGATGAAAAAGGGAGGACGCAGAAAATGACAGAATTTGAACAGTTGCAGATTGAACAGTTGAAGCGGATCGCGGACGTGCTGGAGGACATCAATGGCACGCTGATAGATATGAGCACACCTGTCGAGCAGTTGGCGGAATGTGTTGGAGTACATCCAGCGAGGTACGGCGGGTCAGCAGCGAGCTTCCTGCGGATCGCCGGGAGCGTAGACGCGGGAGTATAAAGAAATAAGCCCCATAGGGAGCGGCAACTCTCTATAGGGCAGCACAGCCGGAGCCATGCGGTAAAACACCAGTTACATAATAGCATGGATCTTCCGGGGAAAGGAAGAGGAAAATGAGAATTAAACTCTTGAACACAGAGCTCGGTATCGGGGTATGTAATACAGAAGATGTGCCTGCATGGGTGGCAAAGCACGGACCTGCGGCAGAGGTGGCGTTCTTTTACTTTCATCAGAGAGATTGGATCGTCCTGAATGAAGATAATCCGAACTTTGAACTGTATAAAATGGTCGTTGAGAACTATGAGGATTTCTCGGACATGGCTAAGAAAGGATTTGCGGAGGGATGTAAAAGAGATTTCCCCAAAGTAGCCCAGGCTCTTAAGGTTTTGGATTACGTCAACCGTTATTAGGCGGAATCTGTACCGGCATATGAAAGAGCGTGCAGCATAATAAAGTCCATGCCCTCCCCGGGGAGCTGCGCCAACAGCAGAACGGGGGCGGCAGAGGTACTACAAACGATACGAGAACGGCGCTCCGGCGTGCTGCAATACTGCCGGAGCAAATCAAAAGAATATAAAAGCTATCCTTGCCACTGAGACGCGGCAACGTCAGACGTGGCACGATAGATGAAGGGAGGCAGAGTATGAGCGTAAAAATCAGGATATCATATACAGACGAGCAAGAACTGGACAGAATTGTTCGGCTGTTGTCTACGGAAGTGAAGAGTTGGAAAAAGCAGCAGGCGAAGGGGAAGTATAAGAGGGCTTATGGAGAATTGAACCACGAGCAAAGCCCGAGCGAACTACGAGAGGGGGCTGATTCGTGAATGATTCAAATTTAATACCGAACACTGAGCGAAGCCCGGAGGAACTACGAGAAATGGGGAGAAAGGGCGGAATTGCATCGGGGAAGGCAAGGAGGCGGAAAAGAGATCTGCGGAAAATGATGCAGATGGTCGTTGATCTGTCAATTAAAAAATAATTGCTTTACTTTTCAATATTTGATATAATTGATTTAGAGCAAATAGAATAAATAGTACCCCGAGATACGGTTTTTTTCTTTCCTACCAAATGTACTGGAGTTTCCTTTTCTTCGTGTCGCGGAAGCCTTAGGGCGTGGGAATGACTGGACAAGCTTGAATAAAGCTGTTTAGTTGTTCCTGCGCTTTTTTTTATTTGCTCGATCTGCTTTTATATTACTCATCTTTTTTGTAAAGCCGACCGGGCGTTAAACGGGGAAAGGACATGGATGCATGGAAAATAATAATGTAAATACTGTAAACAATCAGGAACCGCAGCAGGCAGCACAGACAGGCGAAAGAACTTTCACCCAGGATGAAGTGAACCGCATTGTACAAGATAGACTTGCGCGGGTAAAGACACTAGATGAACCGGATCAGCGAGAACTTGACTTACAGAAGCGAGAGCGCGCACTGTATGCAAGGGAAGCCGTTGCGAATGCTGGGCTTGATAAAAATCTTGCAGATGAGTTTGTCGGAATGGATAAAGAAACTGTTGATAAATGTTTGAAGATTATAGCCCCATACGCTCAGAAAATGAAAGAGCCGTTTCTTAATGCTGTCGGCCCGACAAATGGGGGTGGCGGTGTCGGATCTGACAATGAAATTAGAGCAGCTATGGGACTCAAAAAGAGATAGGAGAGTAAGACATGGCTATTGAATTAGTAACCAAGTATTTGCCGTATGTAGATGAACTCTTTACGACAGAAAGTAAGAAGTCCCTTCTTAACAAATAATGATTTTGACTGGACAGGAGCACACACGGTGAAGACGTACAAGATTGGAACTACTACGATGACTGACTACGACCGTGCAGGGACCGGATCCGGGGCAGCAGGCTCACGGATGGAACAATAGGGAACCTGAGCGCGAGCACACAGCCCCATGTGATCACAAAGACCGTTCCTTACGTTCGTGATCGACAAGCTGGATTCTGATGAGACAGGCAAAGCACTTGAGGCTGCATCAGCATTGGCGCGGCAGTTAAGAGAAGTCGTGGTGCCGGAGGTTGATGCTTATGTATACGGTAAAATGTGCGCAGGGGCAGGGACGAAGCCCGCAGCCTTAACGCTGACAGCGGACAACATTTATACTGAGATCATCAAAGCTACTACTACGTTGGATGATGCAGAAGTAAACGAAGCGGGGCGCGTTCTTTTAGTCGTGCCGGAAGTGTATCAGCTGATGAAGCAGAGTAAAGAAATTGTATTGAATACGAACGTCGGGGAAGATATGCGCTTGAAAGGCGTTATCTCGAATCTGGACGGCATGAACGTGATCAAGGTATCCTCTAAGCGCGTACCGGAAAACTTCGGCTTTATGGTGGCGCATCCGTGCGCTACGGTTTGCCCGACAAAGCTTGCAGACTACAAGACGCATCAAGATCCGCCGGGAATCAGCGGATCATTGGTTGAGGGGCGTATCGTATATGATGCGTTTGTCCTGGATAACAAGAAAAAGGCGATCTACTACATGGAGAATAAAACTTCATAGTTTTTCTTCTCAAAAATAAAAAGGCACTCCGGGCGCGTAATGCGTTCGGGGTATTTTTTGGTAAAGGCGGTGTGGACATGGAAAAGAACAGCAAAACAAACGAAACGCTTGTGAACCTGATTCGATCGGGCACGGATCGGGCGGAAAATCTTCTGCAGCTTTGGAAACAGAACAAAGCTTTTATAGCAACACTTGCCCGGAAATATTCCGGCGGGGCAGAGATGGAGGACTTGGAGCAAGAGGGATTTATAGGCCTGTGTGAAGCGATTCCACACTATGACGAGGGGCGCGGGATGTCATTTATTGGTTATGCAGCGTTTTACATACAGAAGAATTTGCGGGCATGTGTGGAGAATAACCGCCCGGTGAAGTTGTCACGATCGGCAGCAGATGAAGCGCTACAATACAAGAAACTTGTCCGAGAATACACGAAGTATTACGGCTGTACCCCTTCTGATCGCGAGCTGTGCGCGTTTTTACATGTTGATCAAGATAAACTAGCCTTGATAAGAAAAGCAACGGAAACGGGGCATATCAGAAGCTTGAGCGAGGAGCTGCCAGGAATGGATGGAGATATCTGTCTAGGTGATACTATTGCATCAGATGAGGACTTAGAGCGGGATGCGATCCGGCGTATAGATCACGAGCACATGAAGCGTGAACTGTGGCTTGCCGTGGATCAGCTCCCGGATAGGTTGCCTGCTGCCATTCGCTTAAGATATGAGAGCGGGTTGACTTATAAGGAAATGGGGGAACGCTTGGGCGTCGATATGAATCAGGCGCGGAGTCTGGATCAAAAAGCTTTTAAGAAGTTGCGCATACCGTCCAGAGCGAAGAGATTTAGAGCATATCACGAGGAATACCTGAGCGCGTCACAGATTCATCATGTAGGTGTACGGCGGTTCAATGAGACATGGACGAGTGAAGTTGAAGGAGATGCTATTAGATGGACGGAAAAAGAAAGGGGGTGTTAAAATGAATAGAGGAAGGAAAGACGGCAATGAGATGAAGAATCATGAAGGGTATTACGATCCGACAGCGGGAAAGGCGATCAGGCGGGCGGCTCGTCATAAAAGAAGAAAAGGCATAAAATTGAGCCGGTTGACCTATCAGCTCCGGGAAGTTCAGGGCTTTCCGGTGTCACTAGTAAAATGATACTAATAAAATTTAAGACAGTGATACTAGTATGACACTATTAAAAAATATGCAGGGGGTTCCTGTAAATCACGGGCTGAAAGAAAATCCCGAAAATACGCTGTTTTTGACCTGTGAGTATCAGTGGTTTTTCGGCAAATTTTACGTTAATTAATAAAGTTATAAGATTTTTTCTTATTCCTTTTAAAAAATATGCGTTATCATGTTAATATTAGGAGAGAGTAGGAGAGGTGATTGATAATGTACAATATATTAGTATGTGACGATGACAAAGAAATAGTGGAAGCAATCGAAATTTATCTGACGCAGGAAGGATATCGTATACTGAAGGCGTATGACGGTACGGAAGCTCTTGAAATGCTTGAAAGAGAAGAGGTTCATCTGCTTCTTCTTGATGTGATGATGCCGAAACTTGACGGGATTCGGGCAACTTTGAAAATACGAGAGAAAAACAGTATTCCCATCATTATCCTTTCCGCAAAATCGGAAGATGCGGATAAGATACTCGGACTTAATGTAGGAGCGGACGATTATGTTACAAAGCCGTTTAGTCCTTTGGAACTTGTTGCGCGAGTGAAATCTCAGCTTCGCAGGTATACGCAGCTTGGCGGCACGGCTCAGAATGAAAATGATAAAATATATTCTGTCGGCGGCCTTAGGATTAATGACGATCTGAAAGAAGTGACAGTAGATGGGGAGTTAGTAAGATTGACTCCGATCGAATATAATATCCTCCTTCTTCTTATGAAGAATCAGGGGCGCGTTTTTTCGATCAATCAGATATATGAAATGATCTGGAATGAGGAAGCTATCGGGGCTGACAATACGGTTGCCGTTCATATACGGCATATAAGGGAGAAGATTGAGATTAATCCAAAAGAGCCGCGGTATTTGAAAGTTGTCTGGGGAGTCGGATATAAGATTGAGAAGGTGCAGTAGATAAGAAAAACAGGTAAAGAGAGGAATGTGAATGAAAGGATGGTACAGAAGGACTGCGATGAAAGCGGTCGTCCTGATCGTAGGCGTGTTAACCGGAGCGATGTTTTTCACATCTCTTATAGTAACAACGCGGCTGACCGGAACGCTGAATCCGGCAGAGACGGTAAAGTTAATAGGAGAGCCATATGAAGAATCTTCGGATTTTAGCAATACAGTAGAAAGCTATATGCTTCAGGTGCTTGAACAGTTTCAGTTAAAAACGCTGTTTGAGTCAGACGGAGCATACAATCCGGATAAAGTGATCGACGTAATGTCTTATTTTGGAGCGTCGGGAGCAGACGCTGAAAATCATTCCGGACTGGTATACAGACTGTCGGATCTGATAGAGTGGAGCAAGGCATACAGTGTAGAATCAGGCGGTGTATATGATAAAAACGCAGTAATCGTCTGCAAACAGCCAAGCGGAAAATACTATTATTACTATACGGAAGAGTTTCTGAATCAGCTTGAAACAGGAGAACTTCAACTCGTATTAGAAGATGATAGAATGGATGTTGAGTCATTTTTAAATGACTTAAGCAACGGAACGCTTACCTCATCCGGAGTGAGTGATAAAATAAGCATATATGATGCAGAAGGCAGTAAATTGTATACAGACTGTTGGAATTACGGGGATTCAGTCCGTGAGAATTATGCGCCCTTAGGAGCGGCTAATCTTCTCCAAGTTGTAAATGAACGCCCGGAGTTAAACGGAAAGCTTATGGTTATTTATGATCATCTGGCATCTGTTCTTACGAGTATAAATGATAAATACAGCCGATATAAGAGCGGGTGGGAACACCTGGAAGAGGGAAACACAAACTTTACTTATTTATATATAGATCAGGATACAAAAAAAGTTCGACAAATAAAAGCGAATATGCAAATCTTATGGCAAAAGGCGAGTCGGGAATAAAAACGAACATTGAAGAATGCATAGCGGACATGAAATCAGGAAAAAATGTGAAATACATTTTGTTTATCCGAAATTAAAAGATTTTGAAACAAATATGGATATATTACCGACAAATGAATGGGATATGGTGCGCTCTTATGATACCGACAAGACGTATGACAGTATTTTTGCGGTGGCAGTTGATACTTCTTATCCGGTCAAAGATATGTTCTATGAAAGAGACCGGATTTATGAAAAAATATCCCGCTGCTAAGAGGCGGGTTCGTGATCTTGTGTCTTAGCGGAATTTTGTTCCTTATCAGTTTTGTCATGTCAGGGTTGATGGCAGGAAGAAAAGATGGAGATAACGAAGTTCATTTAACAGGCTTTGACAGATGGAAAACAGAGATCGCGGCAGTTGCCGTGATCGGAGTATGGGCAGTAGGAACGGCAGTTATCGTAGGCATGGGAATGATCGACAGCGATAATGTCTACAATATGGTAGAAACTCTTGACTATTATGGAGCGCGCTATATGAGCGATATGCCGGAAGTTTTATTCTATGCTGTTTGTTCAGAAAGTAAGTTTTTTAGAGATTAGCGGGTGCATTTTTTATATGGAGCGTTTTACGTTTATCTGCTTTTTTCGCGGGTTATATGAGTCTTATCCGCAGAATGAAAGCGAAGAGTTTTGTGGAATGGAAGTCTGCTTTGTATGATTCTTCTTTTTGTCTAAAGAATAGTCGATTCGAGAATGACGTTGGCGACGTTCTTGGATCAGTGCATTTTTAGTCATCACTGGATACGTTTTTGTCAGAAATGTACCGATGGCGCTGGCAGCTCTGGCAGCAGACGGAGTGACGTTTTGGATTGTCGTGGAAGTATGCTTGCAAAAGTCAGGATCAAGAAAGGGATCGAACAGATCGCATCAGGCAATCTTGAGTATCGGATCGAACTAAAAGGACTGCGGGGAACGGAACGCAATATCGCCGAGAATGTCAATGATATCGGAAGCGGTCTGAACCGCGCGATTGATGAGGCGATGCGAAACGAACGTTTGAAAACGGATTTGATCACAAATGTATCGCATGACATCAAGACTCCGCTTACATCAATTATAAATTATGTGGATATTTTGAAGCGGTCTGATATTGCCGATGAAAAGATACTAGGGTATCTTGATATTCTTGAAGTAAAAGCGCAGAGACTTAAGACGCTGACAGAAGACGTTGTGGAAGCGTCGAAAGTAAGCAGCGGAAATATTACGTTAGAATATATGGATATTGATTTCCGTGAGATGGTACAGCAGACGGAAGGGGAAATGGCAGAAAAATTTGCCGCGCGAAACCTGTCGGTTGTATTGAACCTTCCGGAAGAAGCGGCGGTGATACATGTAGACGGACGCCGTATGTGGAGGGTGCTTGAAAATATCTTCGGCAATGCGGCAAAATATGCAATGCCGGGGACGAGAGTTTATGCAGATCTTTCGGTATCGGAGTCGGAAGTTAAGTTTTCTTTGAAAAATGTATCCGAGCAGCAGTTGAATATTTCGGCAGATGAGTTGACAGAGCGATTCATCAGAGGAGATATTTCCCGGAGTACGGAAGGAAGCGGACTCGGTCTTTCAATCGCCAAAAGTCTGACTGAAATGCAAGGAGGAGTTTTCGAGTTGTATCTTGACGGAGATCTGTTCAAAGTAGACATCAGATTTCCAAGGATAAAGCCGATGTAAAATATATATTGATTGGATTCGCCCCTTCCCTTTTTAAGGTAGGTTTTTCACCTTAGGGAAGGGGATTGTGTATCCTTTTTCTTACGAAGAAATAGCAGATTACCTGCAGTATGATCGTGATAAGCCATGATGCGGGATAAGAGATAAACAAAACATCCAATGATCTGTGGCGAGGGAAGATCATGAAGATCCAGACAATCCTCGTTCCGACTGTTCCGATGATAGAAAGAAGCATCGGAATTGCAGAATATCCCATTCCGCGCAACGCGCCGGGAAAGAGGTCCATCAGTCCGCACATAAAATAAGTTACGGTAGTATACAAAAGTATTTCCATTCCGCATTGAATGACTTTCGGATCTGAAGTATAGATTTTTAACAGTTCCGGTCCGAAGAGATATGAACCTCCGCCTAAGATTAATGAAACGACAACGGACAGCAGAATACAGTTCCGAAGAACTTTGTCCATTCGTTTCCATTTTCCCGCGCCGTAGTTCTGGCTTGTAAAACTCATACATGCCTGTGTGATCGAGTTGGCTGCGGCGTACAGAAATCCGAAGATATTATTTGCAGCTGTATAGCCCGCCATTGCGATAGAACCAAAAGAGTTTACCGAAGATTGAAGAAGTACGTTTGAGAAGTTGATAACCGTACTTTGTATGCCTGCGGGAATACCTACCTGAAAAATTTGTTTTAAATAGATCCACTTGATTGTCATTGCGGAAAATCGAAGTTGATAGCTTCCGTCCGAGCGATATAGACAGCGAAGGACAAGGAGACAGGAGATCATCTGTGCGATCACTGTGGCGATTGCAACTCCCGCGACTCCGAGGTGTAATACGATCACGAGGAAGAGGTTTAAAGCTGCGTTTACGATTCCCGCGATGATAAGGAAAAATAAAGGCCGTTTTGTATCTCCGACGGCACGCAGGATTGCCGCTCCGTAATTATAGAGCATAAAGAAGGGCATTCCGGCGAAATAAATCCGCATATAAAGGGCGGACTGGCCGATGACGTCTGAAGGAGTGTCCATAAGCAGCAGGGCTGCTTTTGAAAAGAAAAGTCCGACAAAGACCATGACGATTCCGCTGATCAAAGCGAAAGTAACTGCGGTATGTACTGTTTCAGACATCTGCTTTTCCTGTTTTGTCGCATAGAAACGGGCAGCCAGTACGTTCGCTCCGAGGGAAACTCCGATAAAAAGATTCGTAAATACATTGATTAGCGCTGTCGTAGAGCCGACTGCCGCCAGAGCGCGGCTTCCTGAAAATCTTCCGACAACGACGATATCTACTGCATTGAAAAGAAGCTGGAGAATACTGGAGAGCATGAGCGGAATGGAAAATGAAATCAGTTTGTCTAAAACAGTTCCATTGCACATGTCTATTTCATATTTGTTCTTTTTCGATTTTGAAGCTGTCATTTTAAATCCCCTCTTTATAAAGTATAAGCTTTGTTAAAAAACTATTACGGTTTCATTACAGATTATATTATGAATAGAAAACGGGAAATTTTCAAGATGAAGTTTTTAATAACTTTTCGAGAAATTTTCATGAGTAAAACAATGGAATTATCCACGATAAGCACGCAGCGCGGTTTTACGAATGGCGCGGGCTGAAGTGTTATTTTGTAAATGCATTTGTAAAAGAGAGGTATTTATCCAACCTTTACATTATTTGGTATGTATGCTATCCTTTTTAAAGACAAAACCAACTGAAGATTCAGAGGAGATATTTCTTCGGATCACAGGGGGATAAAGGAGAGAAAACTATGTCAGAGAAACAGAAATATTATATTACGACGGCGATTGCCTATACTTCCGGCAAGCCGCATATCGGAAACACATATGAGATCGTTTTGGCAGATGCGATTGCCCGTTATAAGAGAAGTCAGGGGTATGATGTATTTTTTCAGACAGGAACAGATGAGCATGGTCAGAAGATCGAACTGAAAGCAGAAGAAGCGGGCGTTACACCGAAAGAATTTGTAGACGGTGTTTCCGCTGAGATCAAGAAGATATGGGATCTGATGGATACGTCCTATGACAAATTCATTCGTACGACAGACGAAGACCATGAGAAGCAGGTACAGAAGATTTTCAAAAAGCTGTATGATCAGGGCGATATTTATAAAGGTCATTACGAAGGAATGTACTGTACGCCGTGCGAGTCTTTCTTTACAGAGTCACAGCTCGTAGACGGAAAATGTCCTGACTGCGGAAGAGAAGTGCAACCGGCGAAAGAAGAAGCGTATTTCTTCAAAATGAGTAAGTATGCAGACCGACTGATCGAGCATATTAATACACATCCTGAATTTATTCAGCCTGTTTCCAGAAAAAATGAGATGATGAACAACTTCCTTCTTCCGGGACTTCAGGATCTGTGCGTATCCAGAACTTCGTTTAAGTGGGGAATTCCGGTTGATTTTGACGATAAGCATGTCGTTTATGTATGGCTTGACGCGCTGACAAACTATATCACGGGAATCGGTTATGATGCAGACGGAGACAGCACGGAACAGTATGCAAAATTGTGGCCGGCTGACCTGCATTTGATCGGAAAAGACATTATCCGTTTCCATACGATCTACTGGCCGTATCTTTTTAATGGCGCTTGGGCTTCCGCTTCCGAAGCAAGTATTCGGTCATCCGTGGCTTCTTCAGGGAGACGGGAAGATGAGCAAATCCAAGGGAAATGTGCTTTATGCAGACGAGCTTGTGGATTTCTTTGGAGTAGATGCAGTTCGTTATTTTGTCCTGCACGAGATGCCGTTTGAAAATGACGGAGTGATCACATGGGAGCTTATGGTAGAACGTTTAAATTCCGATCTTGCCAATACATTAGGAAACCTTGTAAACCGTACAGTTTCTATGACAAATAAATACTTTGGCGGCGTTGTTTCCGATAAAGGAGCGGCGGAGGATGTCGATGCAGATCTGAAAGCGGTGATCGACAATACACCGAAAGCGGTTGATGCGAAAATGGACGGGCTGCGTGTGGCGGATGCGATCACAGAGATCTTTAATCTGTTCAAACGCTGCAACAAATATATCGATGAAACGATGCCGTGGGCGTTGGCAAAAGATGAAGAAAAGAAAGATCGTCTGGAAACAGTTCTTTGGAATCTGATCCAGGGAATCTCAGCAGGAGCGCGCCTTCTTGAATCCTTCATGCCGTCTACAAGCAAAAAGATTCTGGATCAGCTCGGAGACGGGCATGTGACGGAGAAACCGGAGATTCTTTTCCAAAGACTGGATCTGGAAGAAGTAATGAAAAAAGTAGAAGAACTTCATCCTCATATAGAAGAAGCAGAGGAAGAGGAAGATGTGATCGATATCGAGGCAAAGCCGGAGATTACGTTTGAACAGTTTGGAGCGATGCAGTTCCAAGTAGGAGAGATCATCGCTTGTGAGGCAGTGAAAAAATCAAAAAAACTCCTTTGTTCTCAGGTAAAGGTAGGAAGTCAGGTGAAACAGATCGTTTCAGGTATTAAAGCACATTATACACCGGAAGAGATGGTAGGGAAAAAAGTGATGGTACTTGTGAACCTGAAGCCTGCAAAGCTGGCGGGAGTACTCAGTGAAGGCATGCTTCTTTGTGCAGAAGATGCAGAAGGCAATCTGGCGCTTATGACTCCTGAGAAAGCAATGCCTGCGGGAGCGGAGATCTGCTAATAAGAATAGAGAAGAATAGATAAGATTAGATAAGATTAGATAAGATCAGAGAAACATAGAGAAAAAATATCTGTTGGCTGAACACAGACAGTTTCATCCCGCAGATAGTTTTTTATTCTATAGAAAATTTTGAGTTCTTATGGGATAACATCTTTCGGGAAGATATTGAAGTGGGATTGTCACTTTGTTCTTACAGAGAAAGTTAAAAATTTTGTGTTTTTAATGCAACAAAATGCTTATCAAGGTACTCTTATATATGAAAGCATATTTAAGTCAGTGCGAAAGAGATGAAAGGAGGGAGCTTATGTCCGCAGGAATAGTGGATATACAGCGTCAGCTTATTAAAAAAGCGAAGTTGGGAGATACGAAAGCCTTTTCGCAGTTGTATGCTGAGATTTATAAAGATCTGTATCGGTTTGCGCTTTATATGACGAAACATACGCAGGATGCAGAAGATGCGGTCAGTGAGGCAGTGATATCTGCATATGAAAATATATCCGGACTAAAGAAAGAAAATTCTTTCAAGAGTTGGATGTTTACGATTCTAAATAATGAGTGTAAAAAGATATTACGGAAAAACGGTAATACGTCGAATCAAGTGAGTGAAGAGGATGCCAAAAACCTCGGAGCAGAGGAAATAGATTTTGCACAGCGCCATGATGTAAAGAAGGCGTTTGAATCATTAGAGGAAGAGGAGCAGACGATAGTTGCATTTTCCGTATTCGGAGGATACAGAAGCGAAGAAATAGCCGAGATGCTGGGGAAGAACCCGGGAACGGTCCGATCAAGGAAGAGCCGTGCTTTCGGCAAGATGCGTGAAATGCTGGACTGAATGGCAGGCGTTTTGAAGATGGAGAAAATAGAAGATAATAAGAAGAAAAAATAACAAAAACCATCAAAATAACGAAAGGAGATTATCTATGTCAGAGAATAAAAAAGAAACGAAAAATCAGGATATGATTGAGAAAGAAATGAAAGAGAAGATGAAGCAAACTGTTGAAGATGAAAAGATCCCCGGTTCGCTTGAGCCGGAAGCGGTTGAAAAGATGTTGGAGACGAGAAAGAAGAAAAAGTCGAATAATCGCCGTTGGAAATATGCCTCAGTGGCAGCAGCGGCTTGCGTTTGTCTTGTAGTGGGAGCAGTCGGATATACGAATATGAACGCAGGAAAAAATGAACGGCCGGGAACGGTAACAGAAGGCAGATCAGAAGAAGATCAGGGAAAAATCGCACTGGCAAAAAATTATGATGAAATTAAAAAATATTTGAAAGAAAATGAGAAAAGGGCGAAAGGGCAGAACGGATTCGGCAGAGCAGACGCGGCCTATATGACGGACGGGGCCATGGCGGAATCTTCTGTAGCCGAATCGACAAAAGATATGGCAGGTGCCGATTATTCTGATACAAATATCAGACAAGAGGGAGTCGGCGAAGCGGACACTGTTAAGACTGACGGGAAGAATCTTTACATTCTAAATGATCAGACAGTAGAGATTGTAGATGTATCTCAAGCAGAGATGAAAGATCTGGCAAGTATCGAGATAGATGAAAATTGTTTTATAAGAGAGGTTTTTGTTTCCGATGGGCGGCTTGTGATATTGTATACCGAATCAAAATGTGAAGAAGGAAAGAAAGCAGAAGACGGAATTTATAAAGATTATACATGCGCGGCAGTTTATGATGTGACCGATCCGGCGAATCCGAGAGAAGCAGGAGTGATTTCTCAGAGCGGGCAGTATCATACAATGCGCGTGAAAGACGGATATGTTTATTTAGTCAGCGATTTTTACACATATTATGATTCGTCGGTATCAAACGAAAGCGATTATATCCCACAGATCCAGGGAAGTCTGCTCCGCGCGGAAGATATATATATGCCGCAGGGAACGACCGGAAGTCAGTACACGGTTATTTCTGCATTTGCGCTTTCCGACCCGACTGAGAAATTACAGACAAAGGCGATTTTCGGAAACGCGGGAATGTGTTATGTGAGCGAAAATAATATTTATATAACAGAGGAGTATTACGGAAAAAGCGAGACAGAGAATATCCAGACTTCGATCCGTAAGATCGCTTATGATAAGGGAACTTTAGATGCGGTAGGACAGACAAAGATCGACGGCGTTTTGAATGATTCCTTTAGTATCGATGAATATAACGGATATTTGCGAATTGCAGCGACAGTGATTCCCAGTGATTATAACAACCGGATCATGCCTGTTCCGTATGTGGAAGAAGGCGGATCGGATGTTATAGTTGAAGATGAAGTGGCAGTGGATAATGCATCTATAGAAACAAATGCGTTATATGTGTTGGATGAAAATCTGGAAATGACCGGAAGTATTCAGAATCTGGCGAAAGAGGAAACAATCCATTCAGCGAGATTTATGGGAGATATCGGATATTTTGTGACATTTAAGCAGATCGATCCGCTGTTTTCCGTGGACCTTTCAGATCCGTCAAATCCAAAGATCATCGGAGAATTGAAGATACCGGGATTTTCAGATTATCTGCATCCGTATGGCGATGGAAAACTGCTTGGAATCGGATTGAGCGTAGATGAAGAGGGCATGACGACAGAAGGTGTGAAGCTGTCTATGTTTGACATAAGTGATCCGGCAAATGTAAAGGAGATGTCAACCTATGTTTTAGAGAATGTGCTTAGCACAGACGCAGGATATAATTATAAGGCGGTATTTGCCGATGCAGAAAAGAATCTGTTTGGATTTATGGCGTACGGAGATTCGATCGAATATAAAATGTTTACTTACGATGAAGCGGAAGGTTTTAAAGAAGTATTTTCAAAAGATATTGTTAATTACGGAAATGTCCGAGGATTGTATATCGGAGAAACATTTTATCTTGTAGCCGGAAATACAGTCGAATCATTTACGTTAAACGGATTTGAAAAAATAGACGATCTTGTCCTGTAATAGACGATTGGCAGATGGAATGGATTTCCAAAGAAAATTCAGAATCCGTAACGGAACTTAGATAAAAATTTTGGGGAAAAGGCGCTGATATCATATTGACGTATCGGCGTCTTTTTTGAAGCCTTAAAAGCGAAGCGAAAATCAAACAAAATGAAAGAAAATCAAATCCCTTGCCGTAACGAAGAAGTATGAAAGAGTCATTTTTATACGACAGCTTAACTGATATTGTAAATATAACAAAAGCGGAATAAATATAAAAATTATAAATCAGTCTGTCGAAAGGGGAAGAAGATATGAAAGGATATAATACGGAAAAGGGTTATATGGGGTATGTAGAAGGAACGTGGATGCTTTTTAGCTGCGAAGCGGATTATTATGAATTCATGGAGTGAAAAGCCGTGAAGTGAGAAGTCAGAGATGGTTTCCGTAGTGGAAAACGCAGAAATATGATACTATATCATTATGACTAAAGTACGGGAGCGTTGTATTATGCCGAAGGGAGCAAATCAAAAGTTTAAGCTGTACCGTCTCGCACAGATCATGTGTGAAAAGACGGATGAAACACATTATCTGACAATGCCGGAGATTCAAAAAGAGTTGGAAAAGTATGATATTATCGCAGAGAGAAGAAGTCTGTATGAATCGTTGAAAGATTTAGAAGAATTCGGCATTGAAGTAGAAGGTGAGCGCAGCGGGAGAGGATACCGCTATCATGTGATAGGCAGACAATTTGAACTGGCTGAACTGAAACTTCTTGTTGATGCGATACAGTCGTCAAAATTTATTACAGAGAAGATGACGAACCGGTTGATAGGAAAACTGGAAACTCTTGTCAGTCAGCATGATGCGGCGGATCTTCGGCGGCAGGTGTTTGTTTCAGGGCGGATTAAGACGATGAATGAAACTGTTTATTACAGCGTCGATACGATTTATAATGCAATTTCACAAAACAAAAAATTAAATTTCAATATTATCAGTGGAATGTGAAAAAAGAACCGGAGCTTCGTCACGGAGGAGCGTATTACCATATCAGCCCGTGGGGGCTGCTATGGGATCATGAGAATTATTATCTGATCGGATATGATTCCCGGGCAGAGCAGATCCGGCATTACAGAGTCGATAAAATGCTTCATATTTTGCTGTCGGAAGAGATACGGGAGGGAAAGGAGGAGTTTCAAAAGATCGACATGGCGTCGTATTCAAAAAAGAGTTTTGGCATGTTCGGGGGAAAAGAACAGTCGGTAAAACTTCTTGTTGAAAATTCGCTGGCAGGTGTTATTGTAGATCGTTTCGGGAAAGATGTGATGATGATTCCGGCAGATGCCGATCATTTCACTGTGAGTGTAGACGTTCAGGTAAGCAGTCAGTTCATAAGCTGGGTATTTGCGCTTGGCAGTCAGGCAAAAATTGTCAGCCCGAAGAATGTTGTAAATCAGGTGCGCAAGGAGATTGAGAAACTTGCGGAGCAGTATGCGCTTCCTATAGAAAACAGAAGGGAGAATTGAAACATGGATGAGAAACTAAAACCTTTATTTACTCCGTGGCGTATCGGAAACTGCGAGATAAAAAACCGTATCGTATTGACTTCTATGGGAGGAACCGATCTGTTCGGATGGATGGAGAAAAACCATTTTGACAAAATGGGTGCGCGATTTCTTAGGGAGGCTGCAAAAAACAATGCGGGTCTTGTCCTTCCGGGGTGTCAGCCGGTATATAATCCTATGTTTGGACAATGGCTGTACAAGAATAAAAAGATGTATGAAGATCTGAAAGAGTGGATGCCGGAGTTTCATAAAACAGGAGCCAAACTTTTTGTTCAGTTGACAGCGGGTTTCGGCCGGTCGTTTACGATCAGCGAGATGATGGAAAAATTATATACGAATAAGGCGCTGCGCGTTTTATCAAAGCCGTTTATGGATCTGGATAAGATTACTGCGACGGCAAGCCCGTCTCCGAACCGCTGGTCGGATAAAGTTCCTTCAAGAGAGATGACAAGAGAAGAAATTCATGAGTTTGTGGAAGCGTTTGCAAAGTCGGCGAAACTTTTGCAGGATGCGGGAGTTGACGGAGTGGAAATACATGCGGTACATGAAGGATATCTTCTTGATCAGTTTACATTAAAATATGTAAATCATAGAACAGATGAATATGGAGGATCTTTTGAAAACAGATATCGCTTTGCTGTAGAGATCGTGCAGGCGATTAAAAAAGTATGTGGTGAAGATTTTCCTGTATCGCTAAGGTACAGTGTTCTTTCCAAGACAAAAGGATTCAGAAAAGGCGCTCTTCCGGGAGAGCAGTTTACGGAAGTCGGAAGAGATATGGAAGAATCTGAAAAAGCGGTGAAATATTTGCAAGATGCAGGTTATGACATGCTCAACTGCGATAATGGTACATATGATGCGTGGTATTGGGCGCATCCGCCTGTTTATATGCCGGAAAATTGTAATCTGGAAGATGTAGAACATATTAAACAGTTTGTTCGGATTCCGGTTGTATGTGCGGGGAGAATGAACCCGAAAACAGCGGCAGAATCGATCGCCGCAGGAAGATTGGACGGAGCGGGATTCGCGAGGCAGTTTTTGGCAGATCAGGAATGGGTCACAAAGATGATGGAAGATCGGGAAGAAGAGATTCGGCCTTGTATTTTATGCCATAACGGATGTTTTAATATGTGTCACTATAAAGGAGTGCCAAACGATCAGGAATTAAGTGACAGCCTGCATTTGTCAAGGTGTGCGGTTAATGCGGAAACGATGCAGTGGGATCGGCATTTTATAGAGAAAACAAAGAATCCAAGAAGAGTCTATATTATCGGCGGAGGAATCGGAGGGATGGAAGCTGCCAGAGTGTTAAAGCTTCGTGAGCATGATCCGGTTATTTATGAGAAGAACAACGTTCTTGGCGGCACGTTCATCCCGGCAAGTGCAGAATCTTATAAGGGGAAATTAAGAGAACTTTTGGCATGGTACAGAAGACAAATGAAAGAACTGGATGTGGAGGTTCATTTAGGTAAGGAGATTGACAGCGTTGAAAAGTTCGGCGATGCTCCGGTAATAATTGCAACCGGTTCTGTTCCGCGCGTGATGAAAAATATTCCGGGACATGAACGGATGATTGAGGCATGCGACTATCTGAACGGAAGGGATGTAGGAGAAAGAGTTGTAGTGATCGGAGGAGGCCTTACGGGAAGCGAGATTGCCTATGAGCTTGCGCTTCAGGGAAAGAGACCGGTTATTGTTGAGATGAAAAATGATCTTGTGGCGCAGAAAGGAGTTTGCCTTGCCAATAGTTCCTATTTGAGGGAATGGTTTGAGCTGCACGAAGTTCCGGTATATCTCGAAACAAAGTTAAAAGAAGTAAAAGAACATTCGGTGATCTGTACAGATAAAACCGGAAAAGAGATAGAGATTCCTTGTGACTCTGTGATCGGATCAGTCGGTTACCTGCCTAATCCGCTGGAAAGAAAAGGAAAGAATATTTACCTGGTCGGCGATTGTGAACAGGTTGGAAATTTACGGAGCGTGGTGTGGGGCGCTTACGAGACTGCGATGAAGATTTGCTGATATGACGATGCAGAATGATTGATAGAACAAGAATAGTGAGATATTAGAAAATGCAGCTTTCTCTTGTGAGGGTAAAGCTGCATTTTAATCTGAAAATAGATTTGTTTAAGCGAACAACTGTAAAATAATCTGAATGATCCAAAACAGACAATACAGAATCATTCCGACATTTAAGATGATCGTTGAGAAACGTTTTCCTTTCGGAATTGTGATCTCTCCGGGGGCACATTTGAATTTCTTAAAGTTGATCGCCCAAAATATGATGCCTGTAATGACAAGACCGAAAAGAAGCAGCATGTAAAAACAAATCAAAAGAAACTGAACCGGATGCTGCATAACGAGTCCGACGATGGCTGACGGGTTATTTTCCGCTAACAGAGAAAGCTGATTGAAAAATGTTGATTTCATTAAAAGCAGTCCCGGAATCGAGCCTAAAAAGTTGACTGTCATATGCAGGGCAACCGTGTAGATCAAGCGCCCGGTTTTTACATAAATGAATCCCCAGAACACACCGAGTGTAAATGCGTATACAAATTGATTAAAATTACCGTGGAATAACGCAAACATCAATCCTGACAGAAGGATAGCCGTTGCCTGTCCGTACTGTACTGTCCGGTCGATGATGAGTTTTCGGAAAACATATTCTTCGACGATGGGAGCGCAGATCACCATAAGGAAAAATGCTGTGAGCGGAGACAGTCCGGTAAGAATGTCCTGGATCGGGTTGTCTACGAGATCTCCTTTTAGTGTTCCGAAGATAGCTGTCGTAAATGTGCCTATTACATTCGTAACATACATAAGCGCATAGCACATAAAAAAGGCGATAATCCATTGCCCTGCCGTCATTTTCTTCTTGTGGATGACCATGCCGGGGATCGTGCGTACGATGATGACCAAAAGCGGCATTGCAATAAGATACATCGAAAGCGATGAGATGATCAGGGAAATATTCGGATTCACCATAAGCTGGGGTGCGATCAACTGAATCAATGTAATGACAGAAATCTGCACTCCCGAAATTATGATCGCTCCACAGAAATAAAAAAGTCCGATCTTGGAAAAATGACTCTTGTGTTTTTTTAAACGGATCGGACGGAGCCGGGATGATAAGTTCAGTGTTTTCCATATGAAATAACCTCCTCTTGCGTAAGATTAAAAATCAATAAAAAACTTTTACGTCTATTATCCCATTTTGCGAAGCAAAAATCAATAAAAACAGAACTTATATTTGCAGCCGGTGAGATGCTAAGGCAGCAAGGTGTAATTTAGAAATCGATGTATAAGGATATTTCAAATATGAAGAGGTAAAAATATTTAGCGCCCGAAAAAAGGTAGGGGTAAATAAAGTTTGACTGGACTTTGCAGAGTGGAGAGATAAAA
>ENA-OQKD01000162-OQKD01000162.1-human-gut-metagenome-genome-assembly--contig:-NODE-162-length-18795-cov-3.097279_pt1 | contig 18795 bp, 19 predicted proteins | sample MGYA00242775_ERZ504792 | MGnify/ENA primary metagenome ERZ504792 (study PRJEB26092, sample SAMD00036401) | human gut metagenome | host: Homo sapiens | study: EMG produced TPA metagenomics assembly of...
CAGACAGAGTCAAAGACAGAGTTTAAGTATGATAGAGAAGGTAACCTGATTACTGTTATCAATGCATTAGGTTTTCGAGACATCTTATACCTATGATGATAGTGGCAGAAGAACTAGCATAACAGATGCAGAAGGAAATACCACAAGTGTAAGCTATAACAACATGGGTAAAGTAGAACACATTTGTTACGCAAATGGCAGTCAGATGATTTACACATATGAAAAAGGTGGACGATTACAGCGCGTGGAAAATCCGGATGGATCAACAGAAGAGTATACCTATAGATAAGAATGGAAACCTACTTACCAGAATCAATGGTGTAGGTGATACCATATCGTTGAATACGATAAACTAAATAGAATCGTAGGGAATTATCAATCAGCTGGGTGGAAAACGTAGTTTTTCTTATGATGCAGTTGGCCATGTTACTAAGATTATAGACGAAAAAGGTAATCAGACGAATTATGAGTATTCACCAAATGGAAATCTTCTTAAAGTAACAGATGCTTTGGGAAATGAAACTTTCTATGAATATGATGTTATGGGAAATCTCACAAAGACTATTTGTACTGGAACAAATGGAGAAGAAGCGCAGCATACGTCATTTGAATGGGATTTAGAAGGGCATGTAACAAGCGTTACAGACCCATTGGGGGCTATCGAATCATATACTTATGATAAGAATGGAAACATGGTCTCCAAGAAAGACAAAGATGGATATCTAACACAGTTTACATATGGAACATCAGGAAAATTAGAAGAAGTATTATATGCAGATGGACAGACAGTCGCATTATCCTATGATGCACTTCGTCGTCTTCAGGAAGTAAAAGATATGCTGGGAACTACGTCCATTACTATGGATAAGATGGGACGAGCATTATCTGTAACAGACTCATATGGAAAAACAACTGGATATGAATGGGGGGCAATGGGAGAAAAACTTGCAGTGCTCTATCCGGATGGAAAACGTGCAGAGTACGAATATAATCAGGCAATGCAGTTAGTGGCACTTCATACAGGAAGTGACACTGTTCGTTATGCTTATGATGAAATTGGTCGTATTAACAAGAAGATGCTACCGAATGGCGTTGCTACAACCTATCATTATAATGCATTCGGCAGAGTAGATGAAATCGTACACAAGGGTGAAAGTATATCTGAAAGTTATAAGTATACATTTAATCTCTATGGAAATAAGATAGGTGCAGAAAAGAACCGTGCAGGTGTTGATGTAGATAATGGTTCATTCGCTTATATATATGATGAACTGAGCAGACTTACAGAAGTACATCAGAATAATGTATTGCTTCGCAAGTATAGCTACGATGCATTTGGAAATAGAACACAAAAGAGAGACTATTCAACAGGAACAGAAAACGTAACGAATTACGTATACAACATAAATAATCAGCTTGTATCAGAAGTAGATGCAGTTACATCAAAAATATATAGTTACGACTATAGAGGAAATCTTTTAAATATGAAATCAAATGATGAAGTGTTAAAAGCCTTTACTTTTGATGCAACAAACAGAATGACAGCATCTGTGGGAAGTTGTGGACGGTATTCAGAAGAATGCGACTTACGCATACAATGGTCTGGGACACAGAATGGAGCAGAACATCTATACCGGAATGATGCCTGAAAAGCCAGAGAAGAAAATCCAGTATACCATTGATATGACCCGCCAGTACTATAACCTTTTGCAGACAAATAGTGGAGAAAGTAATGCGGAGACTTATTATTGGGACGGAAACGTAGCTACAATGGAAACCTATGGAGAAGAAAGATTCTATCTTCAGGATGATTTGGGAAGTCCTATGCAGTTATTGAACGCAGATGGTATGAGCTATGAAGCATTTGCTTATGATGAGTTTGGGTTAGGCCTTGTAGATCAACCGCGAAATAGTCAGGCATTTGGATTTACAGGATACCAGATGGATGAAGTAGGTGGACTTTGTTTTGCACAAGCAAGACGATATGATCCACAGATAGGACGTTTTGTAAATGAGGATAAAGTGAGAGGTTTTTTAGAAACCCCATATACTATGAATCATTACGGATATTGTTGGAATAGTCCGTTGGATTTAATAGACTTAAATGGTATGTTTTGTTGTGGTCAAGCTTTTTTGTAACACTACGACCTAATTTCCTGCCACAGGGTTTATACAACTCCGTAGCGTGCCTCGTAAGGCGTTTTGTAGTTATTATAAGAATGCGGACGTACATGATTATATTGTACATACGCAAATTCTTCGATTGCTGTGTAGAGTTCTTTCTCTGTGTAATAATAATGCTGATAAATAAGATCATTTTTCAATGTATTGAAATATCTTTCCATAGGAGCATTATCATATGGATATCCAGCCTTACTCATGCTCTGAGTAATACCAAGATCCTCACAAAATCCTGTGAACTCTTTTGACGTGTACTGGCTTCCCTGATCCGAATGCACCAGAAGCTTGCTTAAGTCAATTCCTGGTTGAGAATGAATTGCTTTTTCTAGCGTTCTTTTCGCTAAATCAGCGGTTATGTTTCTGTCTGTTATACTTGCAATAACGCTTCGGTCATGTAAGTCTATAATCGTGCAATTATAACGCTTGCTGCCATCTGTCAGGAAAAGATAAGTAAAATCTGTACACCACTTTTGATTGATTTCATCTGCCCGAAAATTTTGATTCAGTTTGTTTTCGTATACTTTGTGAGCGACGCCATGTTCATACGTTGGTTTCTTTTTTCTTGAGATCGAGAACAACTGCATTTCAGTATTCATATATTTGTGAACCGTTAAGCGGCTAACATCGTATCCTTTACGAATAAGATATGCATGTATGGTTCTGTAACCATCAACCCCGCCATGAGAGTGATAGATTTCTCGAATAGACTTTTTGATTTCATCTTTCTGTTGATGATAATCAGCTTTTCGATTTTTAAGATAGTTGTAATAAGCATTTGGACAGATATTAAACATTCTGAGAAGCCATCTGAGCCCAAATTCCTTGTTATATTTCTGAATGAATCGATAAGCCTCTAATCGATTTCCTTCGCAAAGAATGCCGCTGCTTTTTTTAAGAAGTCATTTTCCTTTTGGAGTTCTGCAAGCTGCTTTTTGAGCTGGAGATTCTCCTTCATGTAATCATAATCGGCTTGGGCTTCGTCGTTTGTTTGGCATTCTTCACGGAATTGTTTGGTCCAAATAGAAATGCTTGCTTTGGATACACCGTATTCTTCAGCAAGACCTTTGAGGGATCTTCCCTCTTCGAGATGAAGACGGACTATCTTCTTCTTGAATTCTGGTTCATAGTATTGACTCATTTGTAACATACCTCGTTTCCTCCTAATATTATATCTCATTAGGTCGAGCTGTTACAACTATGTTATATCACAACAAATTTTATCATTTATGATGGCTGTAACAACATTGAGTTTGCCGTCTTTAATAATGCTGAAAAAGGCAGTAAAGCCTAAACTATTGACCCTTTTTGTTGCCATTTGTACGTTTGGCATTATTATTGTAGGTTATCTCTTTAATATTTTTAGTACATTATTTATTTAAAAGGAGCGAATAAGAAATGAAATATTTGGAAAGAAAAAGAAACAAAATCATGCTGTTGTGGTGGAACCTGCACATCAGAAACAATACAAAATGCAGAAAACAAGAAACAAGAGCAAGGTGTTAAAATACTGGGTTCCGGCTGTGCAAAATGTATGGAATTAGAAAAAGCAACCAGAGCAGCAATATCCGAACTTCAATTAGATTATGAGATTGAACACATTACAGATTTTGCAGAAATCGCTGGTTATGGAGTAATGTCTACACCTGCATTGGCGTTTAATGGTGAAGTAATATCCTATGGAAAAGTATTGACCGTAGACGAAGTAAAAGCATTATTGAGCAAATAATAAAACAAAGAAAGGTTGGTAATTCATTTATGAAAAAACCTAAAGTAGCCTTTGTCTGTGTTCATAATTCTTGCCGCAGTCAAATTGCGGAGGCATTGGGAAAGTATCTTTCTTCAAATGTTTTTGAGAGCTGTTCCGCAGGCACAGAAACAAAACCACAAATCAATCAGGATGCTGTTCGTATAATGAAAAAAATGTATCAGATAGATATGGAGAAACACAATATTCTAAGCTGTTATCAGAATACCGCAGGCAGATATGTGATTACAATGGGGTGCAATGTAAATTGTCCTGCAATACCATGTAAATATAGAGAGGATTGGGGGCTGGATGACCCTACTGGGAAAAATGATGATGAATTTTCAAAAACAATCCACTCAATCCATGAAAAAATACTTGAATTGACAGAGAAAATAAAGAATAATGAGCTGATTTCAATGTCATATGAAAAATCATACAATTACGACTGAGCAAGAGTTTTTCCGCGTTTTAAAATGCATTCCAAATCACCCTCGGTGATGGCATGTTACCCTGTATGTCTCGGAATTTTGGTGTATATATGCCAAAACATCTGGTGGGATAGTGCCGTGTGACAGTAACCATTATTTACGTTTTTAATAAAAATCAGATGCAAAATCCTTGTAATTTACAGTACAGAAGTATATAATAATTACTGTTCACAGGTTGCCGGGAACAGTAACCTATGATAAACAGTAAAACAAAATAAAGCAGACGGGAGCTTGTATGACAGGCTGAGAGGAAGGTATGACCTTCGACCGATAACCTGATTTGGATAATGCCAACGTAGGGATGCCTGAGCATAAGTGTATGTATAACGGGAAATTACCGAAGCTGGTAGTTTCTCGTTTTTTATTTACCGGGAAAGCAGTTCCTTTTCCATGGGATTTTGAAATGCGGGGCGGAACAGTCTGGTTTCTGCTTGAAAAGAGGTGAAAATATGGTAAAGATCAACGGCAAGCTTCTGGAGGCAGAGGGAAAAACTCTGACAGAATATCTGGAAGGCGCAGGCTATCAGATACCGCGTGTGGCAGTAGAAAAAAATGGAGAAATTGTGCCAAAGGCAGAGTATTCCCACACGGTTCTTAAAAATGGAGACAGCGTTGAAGTAGTGAGCTTTGTAGGAGGAGGCTGAATGATTCCAACCAGAGAAGAAATGGAACAGGCATTTAAGATGCGTCACGGAAAAGAACTGCAGGAGAAATTTTCTTCCGCAGTGGTGGCGGTCTGCGGACTGGGAGGACTGGGCTCACATATTGCCATTGCCCTTGCCAGAGCCGGAATCGGCAAGCTGATCCTGATTGATTTTGACTGTGTAGATGTCAGCAACCTTCACCGCCAGCAGTATAAAGCGGCACAGGTGGGAAAGCGCAAAACCAGAAGCGCTGAGAGAAAATCTCAGAGAAATCGCACCGTATCTGAGCACAGAAGTACATAATGTAAAAATCACCCGGGACAATGCAAAGGAGCTTTTAAAGGATGCGGATATTATCTGTGAGGCTTTTGATGATGCAGAAAGCAAAGCCATGCTTACTGATATGGTGCTCTGCAGCATGCAGGGAAAATATCTGGTAGCAGCATCGGGAATGGCAGGAATGGGAAGCGCCAACGATATCCGGACCAGGAAGATTACAGAGCATTTTTATCTCTGCGGGGATGAAATCAGCGAGATAAAAGAGCAGCACAGTCTTGTGGCTTCCAGAGTGATGGTGTGCGCAGCCCACCAGGCTCACGCAGTCCTGCGCATACTTGCCGGTAAATAATACTGCCGCTGTAATTTTGCAGCAACAGTAATAAATCAAAGCTTATTCCAGACAGCAGCTGTCAATGGGAAAGCGCACTGTAAATCGTGAGATATTTAACTGCGCAAAATACAGTGGAAAAACAATGTACAAAGAGAGGAAAGGGACAATGAATGATAAGCTGATCATAGGGGGACATGAATTTAACTCCCGTTTTATTCTCGGCTCAGGAAAGTATTCCCTGAAGCTGATCCAGGCGGCAGTAAAGGACGCCGGAGCAGAAATTATTACACTGGCAGTACGCCGGGCAAATACAAAGGACCAGGAAAAATATCCTGGATTTTATTCCGGAAGGGGTGAGCCTTCTTCCAAATACAAGCGGAGCAAGAAATGCAGAGGAAGCAGTAAGAATTGCCTGTCTTGCCCGGGAGCTTGGATGTGGGGATTTTGTAAAAATAGAGATCATGCGCGATTCTAAATATCTGCTTCCGGACAATCAGGAAACCGTAAAGGCAACAGAGATTCTGGCAGATAAAGGATTTGTGGTAATGCCGTATATGTATCCGGATCTGAACACTGCCCGCGACCTGGTAAATGCAGGAGCGGCGGCAGTGATGCCTCTGGCATCCCCTATTGGATCGAATAAAGGTCTGGCAACAAAGGATTTTATCCAGATCCTTATTGATGAGATCGATCTTCCCATTATTGTTGATGCGGGGATCGGGAAGCCTTCTCAGGCCTGTGAGGCAATGGAAATGGGAGCGGCGGCAATTATGGCAAACACAGCTCTTGCCACAGCGGGAAACCTGCCTTTGATGGCTGCTGCTTTTAAACAGGCCATTGAAGCCGGACGCAAGGCGTATCTTGCAGGTCTTGGAAGAGTGCTTACAAGAGGCGCCGCTGCTTCTGATCCGCTGACAGGATTTTTAAGAGATTAGAGGTGAGTGAAGTGGAAAATCAGTTTTTTGTAGATTCTGAGTATCTTTCTGAAAAGGCCCTGGAAAAAAAGCACCGTCTGGAGACAGATCCCTCTTCCCGGAAAAATCATATGGAATATCTGCCCGGGATGGAAAAGATCAGATCCCAGGTGTGCGGACAGGTTATGGATCAGGTGAAAAGCTATGATTATACGGTTTACACAGCTTCTGACGTAAGGGCTGCGCTGAATCATGAAACCTGCTCAGTGGAGGATTTTAAAGCTCTGCTTTCTCCGGCGGCAGAGCCGTTTCTTGAAGAAATGGCTCAGAGAGCCCGCATGGAAACAGGACGGCATTTCGGAAACACAGTGTATCTTTTTACGCCTCTGTATATTGCAAACTACTGCGAGAATTACTGTGTATACTGTGGATTTAACTGCTATAACCACATCAGCCGCATGAAGCTTTCCATGGAGCAGATTGAAAAAGAAATGAAGATCATTGCAGACAGCGGTATGGAGGAGATTTTGATCCTTACAGGAGAAAGCCGCAGTCAGAGTGACGTAACGTATATTGGAGAGGCCTGCAGGCTTGCGCGGAAATATTTTCGTATGGTTGGTCTGGAAATTTATCCGGTAAATACAGATGAATATGCCTATCTTCACCAGTGCGGCGCAGATTATGTGACAGTATTTCAGGAAACCTATGATACGGATAAATATGAACAGCTTCATCTGATGGGACACAAAAGAGTATGGCCCTACCGTTTTGACGCCCAGGAGCGGGCTTTGCGGGGCGGTATGAGAGGAGTGGCTTTTTCAGCTCTTCTCGGACTTTCAGATTTTCGCAGGGATGCGCTGGCCACCGGCCTTCATGTGTATTATCTGCAGCGCAAATATCCTCATGCAGAGATGTCTCTGTCCTGTCCGAGACTTCGTCCTATTATTAACAATGATAAGATCAATCCGCTGGATGTTCATGAAAAGCAGCTTTGCCAGATTATCTGCGCATATCGTATTTTTCTGCCTTTTGCCGGAATTACCGTATCTTCCAGGGAAAGCGCAGAATTTCGGAACGGTATTGTAAAGATTGCTGCCACAAAGATTTCCGCTGGGGTGTCCACAGGGATCGGCGATCATGAAAGCAAGTATAACGGCAGGGAATCAGAGGAAGCAAAAGGCGATGAACAGTTTGAAATTGATGACAGCAGAAGTCTGGATGTGATGTACAGAGACATTGCAGAAGAAGGGCTTCAGCCGGTTCTGAACGATTATGTATATGTCTGAAAAAAACGCAGGCTCAGATATTTTCTGTATCACAAACAGAAAACTGTGCCGGGAAGATTTTTTTGCCAGGATCAGTAAGATTGCGGCTGCCCGTCCGGCAGCGGTGATTCTGAGAGAAAAGGATCTTTCAGAAAAGGAATATAAAGAGCTTGCAAAGAAGGTGCTTAAAATCTGCAGAGAACAGAAAACCGCCTGCATTCTGCACAGCTTTCCGGAAACAGCTCTGGAGCTGGGATATGGAAGCCTTCATCTTCCTCTTCCGGTTCTTATGGAAATGAATGACAGCCAGCGTCAGAAATTCCCGGTTCTTGGAGCGTCCTGCCATTCTGTGGAGGATGCGGTACTGGCAGAAAGGCTGGGATGCACTTATATTACGGCAGGGCACAGTTTTTGATACGGACTGTAAAAAGGGTCTGCCCGGGAGGGGACTGGAGTTTCTGAAAAACGTATGCGCAGGCGTTTCTATACCGGTTTATGCCATTGGCGGGATCGCGCCCGTTCATATCCGCCAGGTGAAAAGGGCAGGGGCGGCAGGCGCCTGCGTTATGAGCGGGCTTATGGTCTGCGAAGATCCGGAGGATTATTTGCAGGAGTTTAAGACACAGGAATGATCCGGAAAATTATTTGCAGGAGTTTAAAAGACAGGAATGAAAGAGAAAAATCATTTTTACAGAGCTTTGCATCCTGAATAAGGGGAAAGGACAAAAGATCAACATGAAATTTCATAAAGATATGCTTCTTCTTTATGCAGTGACAGACAGAAAATGGACGGGCAGGCAGACCCTGTACGAACAGATTGAAGATGCTCTCAAGGGCGGAGCGACCATGATCCAGCTTCGGGAAAAGGACCTGCCGGAAAGCCGGCTTGTGGCGGAAGCAGAAAAAATAAAAGAACTCTGCCACAGCTATCATGTTCCTCTGATCATTAACGACAATGTAAAGGCAGCGCTTTTAAGCGGAGCGGACGGTGTACATGTAGGAAAAGAGGATATGGCGGTTTCTGACATACGGAAAACAGTTCCGGAGGATTTTATCATAGGAGCCACTGCAAAAACTACAGAGCAGGCCAAAAAAGCAGAACAGGAGGGCGCGGATTATCTTGGGGTGGGAGCTGTTTTTCCTTCTCCTACCAAACAGGATGCCATTCGTATTACAAGAGATCAGTTAAAAGAAATCTGCAGCGCGGTTTCTGTTCCGGCAGTGGCCATCGGCGGGATCACCAGGCAGAATATAGAAGAGCTTGCCGGAGGGAAAATGGCAGGGGCAGCCGTAGTGTCCGGGATTTTTTCCGCTCAGGATATACAGAAGGAAACGGCTCTTCTGAAGAAAAAAACTACAGGAGGTTTTAAACCTATGAGCGTTCATGCAGTTCTGACTATTGCAGGAAGTGATTCCAGCGGGGGCGCCGGGATCCAGGCAGATATTAAAACCATGATCACAAACGGCGTGTATGCCATGAGCGCCATAACGGCCCTGACTGCCCAGAATACAACAGGCGTGCGCTCTGTCATGGAGGTTCCGCCAGAATTTCTGGGAGACCAGCTGGATGCGGTATTCGAAGATATTTACCCGGAAGCAGTAAAGATCGGCATGGTATCTTCAAAAGAACTGATTCAGGTAATTGGAGAGAAGCTTCGGTTTTATCAGGCAAAAAACGTGGTGGTGGATCCGGTTATGGTGGCTTCCAGCGGCTCCTCCCTGATGAAAAATAACGGGGCAGAGATGATGATAAAAGAGCTGTTTCCCCTTGCGTCTCTGATCACGCCAAATATTCCGGAGGCAGAAATTCTTTCCGGCTGTGAGATAAAGAATAAACAGGATATGGAGGCGGCAGCAGAAAAGCTCAGTGATCTTGGCGCAAAGGCAGTTCTTTTAAAAGGAGGCCACAGCATCAGTGATGCAGATGATCTTCTCTGCATGGAAGGACAGAAGATCTGGATCAGAGGAAGAAGAATCCATAATCCCAATACCCACGGAACAGGCTGTACCCTTTCTTCGGCGATCGCATCCAATCTTGCAAAGGGAATGGAAATGGAAGAGGCGGTAAGAAAAGCAAAGGAATATATTTCAAAGGCTCTGGAAGCCGGACTGGACCTGGGAAAGGGAAGCGGCCCTCTGGATCATGCTTTTTATATGGCAAATCTGTAAAACAGAAAATAGATACAAATGAATAAAATCATTATTACAAAAATAAATACACGGAAAGGAAACGCTTTATGAGAGAATATAAAACACAGATGGAGGCTGCAAGACGTGGAATTATCACCCCGGAAATGAAAAAGGTTGCAGCAAAAGAGTACCGCACAGAGGAAGAAATCAGAGAGCTTGTTGCAAAAGGCCAGGTGGCTATCTGCGCCAACAGGCTTCACACCTGTATTGAGCCAAATGGAGTAGGCTCCATGCTGCGTACAAAGATCAATGTGAATCTTGGAGTTTCCAGAGACTGTAAGGATTATGACATTGAAATGGAAAAGGTAATGGCAGCAGTGAATATGGGAGCTGAGGCTATTATGGATCTTTCCTCTCACGGAAACACACAGCCTTTCCGCAAAAAACTGATCCGGGAATGCCCGGCTATGATCGGAACCGTTCCTGTTTATGACAGTGTGATCCATTATCAGAGAGATCTTTCTACTTTGACTGCAAAGGATTTTATTGACGTGATCCGGCTTCATGCACAGGACGGCGTTGATTTTGTGACTCTTCACTGCGGAATTACCAGAAAGACCATTGATCAGATCAAAAAACACAAAAGAAAAATGAACATTGTATCCAGAGGAGGTTCTCTTGTTTTTGCCTGGATGAGCATGACAGGGGAGGAGAATCCTTTTTATGAGTATTATGATGAGATTCTGGATATCTGCCGGGAATATGATGTGACGATTTCTCTTGGCGATGCCTGCCGGCCCGGCTGTCTGGCAGACGCCAGCGATGTATGCCAGATTGAGGAGCTGGTCCGTCTGGGTGAGCTGACAAAGAGAGCCTGGGAAAAGGATGTGCAGGTTATGGTTGAGGGACCGGGACATATGCCTCTTGATCAGATCGAGGCAAACATGAAGCTGCAGCAGTCCATCTGCATGGGAGCGCCCTTTTATGTTCTGGGACCGATTGTTACGGATATTGCGCCGGGCTATGATCACATCACTTCTGCCATTGGAGGAGCCGTTGCAGCTTCAGCAGGAGCCGCCTTCCTCTGCTACGTAACTCCTGCAGAGCATCTGGCCCTTCCCAATGTGGAGGATGTGAAGCAGGGGATCATCGCATCCAGGATCGCGGCACATGCAGCGGATATTGCAAAAAAAGTTCCTCATGCAAGAGACATGGACGATGCCATGGCAGATGCAAGAAGAACCTTTGACTGGGAAAAACAGTGGGAGTGCTCCATTGACCCGGACACTGCCAGAAGCATCCGGGATGACAGAGCTCCGGAGCATGAGGATACCTGCTCCATGTGCGGAAAATTCTGCGCGGTACGAAGCATGAACAAGGCTCTGAACGGAGAATATATTGATATTCTTTAAGACCTGGAGCGGGCTTACAGCTTTATGATAAGAACAGGGATGGGCGGATTATTGGGACGGTTAAAATAATCGCTGCGGATCACCAGATACTTCCTAGGATCCAGAGCAGAAAGCCAGGCAAGAACCTGGTTCCGTTCCTGAAATCCGGAGTCCCCTCCGCTGTAAATGCAAAGGGAGATCAGCCCGTTTTTCTGAAGCAGAGAGAGTCCCTGCTCCAGAGCCTGGATGCTGGTTTCGGCCTTTGTGGACAGGGAATGATCTCCTCCGGGAAGATAGCCCAGATTAAATACAATACAGCTGACAGATCCTGGAGAAGCATAACTGCCCATATTGGTATGGGAATCAAGGATCAGCTGATAATTTTCGGGAGCGCCTGCACACTGCAGGCGCTTTCTGGTATTAGTAAGAGCCATTTCCTGAATGTCAAAGGCCAGTACCTGTCCGTTTTCTTTACAGAGTGTACTTAAAAGCAGGGTGTCGTTTCCGTTTCCCATGGTGGCGTCAATACACAGATCTCCGGGTTTTACCTGTTCCCGGATAAACCGGGCGCACCATTGCGTGATCTGACAGGAATCCATAAAATGTGTCTCCTTTTAATAACTGGTTGTCAGGGAAAGCTACAGGTTCCCTAAATTATCCAAGATAGCTTTTCAGAAGACTTGAAGGTATTTTCCACACCTTTTTTGTGGCTTCTTTCATATCCGTGAGAAGCGTATACGCCGGACCGATAAGACCGTGCGCGCATCCACTCCGCGCTTAAAGCTGCATCTGCATCAGAACCGTAATCGGGTATACATCTACGGCAAAATCCACATCCGCCTGTCTGGCAGCCCGGATAAGTCCGGAAACAACATCATAATGATAAGGTCCCCGGCTGTCCTTGGCGCAGATGGAAACCTAGACATTCCGTACATTCCAGACCTTCCCCTACACAGCCCATATCCACGGACAGAAGCTCTGTCACCTGTTCCGGTATGGAAGCGCAGCCGCCGTGTCCAACTTCCTCAAATACGGTAATGTGCTGGTAGATCCTGCGGTCAGGAGTAATATTTTCATCTTTTAAATATTTGGCATAGCCCAGAAGAATGGCAGTACTCAGCTTGTCATCCAGAAAACGGCTTTTAATAAAGCCGGAAGGAGTGACAACTGTTCTGGGATCAAAGCAGACAATGTCTCCGGTCATAATACCAAGAGCTTTTACCTCCTCGGCAGAAGTTACCAGCTCGTCCAGAAGAACCTCCATGTCCTTGTAGGTTCTTTTTGTATCATTGTATTCTCCGTTTACGTGAATGGAGGCGTTGCTTAACTGGAAAGTTCCGGTATAGGTTTTTCCCTCTCTTGTAATGATACGGCAGTTTTCTGCTTCCGCATTATTTGCATTCATTCCTCCTAAAGGACTGAGCTTCAGCCGGCCCTCGCCGGTAATAGAAGAAACCATGGCTCCCAGTGTGTCGGTATGTGCCATCAGCATAACAGGTCCCTTTGCAGGATCCTCTGTATTTTCCTCTGTGCCCCGGGAGATCTGCACCAGAACGCCGCCCTTTGTGGTAAGCTGCGGATCATATCCCATTTCTCTGTAGGTTTCCAGAAGCCACTGGGATACATGTTCTGTGTATCCGGAAGGACTGTCAATGGAAAGAAGTTTCTGCGCCTGCTGAATGATATATTCGGTATAGTCTTTCATTGTGAAGTCTCCTTTGTAAAAATTTTCTGTACTGTAAATGAGCAAATTCAAAAAACGCACAAAGTAATTCCTGTTTATCCACGTATCATAGACAGATCGGTTCCGGCAATTTTTGGTGTCCGTTTATTTTCTGTGTTAAAATCCGGTATTTCCTCATTTATCGTTTTGCATTTATTATAAGAAAAAACACACTCAAGGTCAATTACAGAAGAGTTATTTTCCATAAAAGAGTTACTGCCAGGTAATGGTTGGCACTTTTTTTATACAGAGTGACAGAGCAGAGGTAAGCCCGAGCTGCCAAAAGGGAGATTGATATATATGCCGGAATCCGGTATACACAGTACAACATGCCGCCATCAAGGGTGTATAAAAATATAAACACAGGAAAAATCCATTGCAATTAAAAGAAGGGATTGGTAAAATAAATGGACAGGTAAAAAAGCTTTGGTCTTTTCAGGCCATGAAAGGGAGGAAACCGGAATGTTAAAGGGAAAAACAGTACTTCTGGGTGTAACCGGAAGTATTGCCGCATATAAGATCGCATATCTTGCCAGCGCGCTGAAAAAGCTGCACGCGCAGGTTCATGTACTAATGACAGAGAATGCCACGAATTTTATCAATCCCATTACATTTGAATCTCTCACCGGAAACAAGTGTCTGGTGGATACCTTTGACCGGAACTTTCAGTTTCAGGTAGAGCATGTGTCCATTGCAAAACAGGCAGATATGGTGATGATCGCTCCTGCAAGCGCCAATGTGATCGGAAAGCTTGCCCACGGGATTGCAGACGATATGCTTACCACCACGGTCATGGCATGTAAATGTAAAAAGTATATTTCTCCTGCCATGAACACCAATATGTACGAGAATCCCATTCTCCAGGATAATCTGAAGATTCTTCGCCGTTACGATTATGAAGTGATCGATCCGGCTGTGGGATATCTTGCATGCGGAGATACGGGAGCAGGCAAAATGCCGGAGCCGGAAATCCTCTTACAGTATATCCTGAAGGAAATTGCCTGTGAGAAGGACTTAAAGGGCAAAAAAGTTCTTGTCACTGCAGGTCCCACTCAGGAGGCCATTGATCCGGTCCGCTATATTACCAATCACTCCTCAGGCAAAATGGGATATGCCCTGGCCAGAGCTGCCATGCTGCGGGGAGCTGAGGTTACGCTGGTAAGCGGTCCCTGCGCCATTGCGGCTCCGCCCTTTGTAAAAATGATTCCTGTTGTCACTGCAAGGGACATGTTTGAGACAGTCACATCAGTAAGTGAGGAACAGGATATTATTATCAAGGCTGCGGCAGTGGCAGATTACCGTCCGCTTCACGTAGCTGATGAAAAGGTAAAAAAACAGGATGGAGAAATGAGTATTGAGCTGGAAAGGACAGACGATATCCTGAAATATCTGGGAGAGCACAGACGTCCGGGACAGTTTTTATGCGGTTTTTCCATGGAAACACAGAATATGATCGGTAATTCCAGGGCCAAGCTTGAGAAAAAGCATCTGGACATGGTGGCAGCCAACAATTTAAAAGAGGCCGGCGCCGGATTCCAGGGGGATACCAATATCCTGACCCTGATTACACAGAATGAGGACGTATCACTTCAGCTGATGAGCAAGGAGGATGCAGCCAACGCCATTCTGGATAAAATCCTTTCTGTCTGTAAAGAAAGGGAAGTGTAACCCGTTTATCAGGAAGCGGGCAAATACACTTACCGCCCGCAGTTCCGCACCGTATTGTATCCCTGTAGGAGGGAACGATAACAAGGAGGAAAAAATGAAAACAAAAAAGAAATTCACAACATCACAGCTTACTGTACTGGGACTGATGTCAGGGGTTCTTCTGCTTATGGCATACACCCCTCTGGGCTATCTGAATATCGGGCCTCTGGCGATCTCCTTTAATGTGATCCCGGTGGCTGTCAGCGCCGTGGTACTTGGTCCCGCAGGCGGGGCAGTGGCCGGAGCCATTTTCGGACTGACCAGCTTCGGACAGTGTATCGGAATCGGAGGAACCAGCGCTATGGGCGCGGTATTGTTCGGCATCAGCCCTGTTCTTGCTTTTCTGCAGAGATTTATTCCAAGGCTTCTTATGGGAGTTTGTGTGGGATATATTTTCAGAACAGTACGGAAAAAAGCCAATATTTATGTTTCCTGCGCAGTGACCGGATTTTTCTCAGCGTTTCTGAACACGGTATTTTTTATGACAGCGCTTGTGGGAATGTTTGGAAATACGGAATATATCAGAGAGCTGATAGGTGGGCAGAATGTACTATTGTTCTGCTGTGCTTTTGTAGGTATTAATGCAGTCTGTGAAATGGCTGCGTCTACAGTGATCACCGGAGCAGTGGGGACCGCGCTTTCCAGAGCAAGGCTGATCCCGGCATCTCAGATTGCGGTGAAACAGAGTATCTGATAAAGGAATGAACAAGAATGATCTTAGCGATTGATATTGGAAATACAAATATTGTAGTGGGATGTATAGACAGAGAAAAGATATATTTTGTGGAACGTCTTTCTACTGTTCGTACAAAAACAGAACTGGAATATGCCATTGATCTGAAAACAGTTCTTGATATTTATCACATTAAGGGGCAGGAAATTGAGGGATGTATTATTTCCTCTGTTGTTCCCCAGATCACAAATGTAGCCAGACTTGCTGCAGAAAAGATCCTGAAAAAGGATGTGATGGTGGTTGGTCCCGGGCTGAAGACAGGCCTTAACATTATGCTTGATAATCCCAGTGAAATGGGAGCTGACCGGGTGGCTGACGCAGTGGCAGCTATGACCTTTTATCCGGTGCCGCTGGTGATCGTGGATATGGGAACAGCCACAACTGTTTCCGTGGTAGACGAAAAGAAACGGTTTATGGGAGGCATGATCCTTCCGGGAGTAAGGGTTTCGCTGGACGCTCTTACGGCAAGGGCATCCCAGTTAAGCGGCATCAGTATAGAAGAGCCTAAACGACTGATCGGAAGAAACACAGTGGACTGTATGAAAAGCGGAATCCTTTATGGAAACGCGGCGGCAGTGGACGGCATTGTGGACAGGATCGAAGAGTATCTGGGACAGGATGTAACCGTGATCGCTACCGGGGGAATGTCAAAAAAGATCATTCCTCACTGCAAAAGAGAAATGATCTGGGATGCGGATCTTCTTCTGAAGGGACTTCTTGTGATCTACGAAAAAAACAGATCATAAAAATCCCTGAACCATATCCGGAGGCACAGGCGCTGTGAGACACAGCCGTTTGCCGGTTATGGGATGAGAAAATTCTATCTGTACGGAGTGAAGAGGCTGGCGGCTGAACCGGCTGTAGTCCGGACAGTACAGATAGTCCGCCGGAAGCGGGTAGCCCAGATATCCCATGTGCACGCGGATCTGATGGGTACGCCCGGTTTCCAGATGAAGTTCCAGAAGAGAGTGATCATTTCTGATATCCAGCCTTTCATAAAAGGTAACTGCAGATTCTCCTCTGCTAAAATCCACACATCTTTGAATGACAGAATCTCCAAGCCTTGCAATAGGCGCGGAGATTTTTCCCTTTTCAGGAGGGATTCCTTTTACCACTGCCAGGTAGGTGCGGCAGATTTCCCGGCGTTTCATCTGAGTGGAGAGGATGGCGGCGCTTAAAGGATTTTTTGCCAGGATCAGAGCGCCGGAGGTATCTCTGTCAAGGCGGTTGATGCAGCGGAAGGGGCAGAAAAGATTTCTGCTTTCAAAATAAAAGGCAACGCCGTTTGCCAGAGTGTTTTCATAATTCCCCATGGAAGGATGCACCGGCATTCCCGCAGGCTTGTCCACAGCAAGAATATCTTCATCTTCATATAAAACAGAAAGCTCCATGGGAACCGGAATTATATGCTCTGTGGATCCTGTTTCCGGAACCAGGATGTTCAGAATATCATGATTTTTATAAGGTACGTCTCCTGCTTTTTCGCCATTGAGAGAAATGGCGTTTTTTCTGCCTTCATGGAAGAAAGGATATGTCTGGAAAAACCTTTTGAACGCAGAAAATCCAGAATCTGCATGCTGGCATCTGCTTCTGTTATATGGTAGGTCACTGATCGATTCATAGAGAGGTTCCTGCTTCCTTTTCTGTATATTGGGCACCGGAGTCAGAAGTAATCTGCTTTTTATTCTGTTTTATAAGCTTCCGGTAGGTTCCGGCAGACATACCGCAGTATTTGCGGAAGCTCTGGGACAGATAGCTCTGAGAGGAAAAGCCGGCCTGGTGAGCAATATCTGAGATTCCATAATCGGAATTTTCCAGAAGTTCTTTGCACACCTCGATTCGTTTCCGGTTCAGGTAACTGATAGGAGAAATTCCATAGTATTTTGTAAATTCATGGCTCAGATAATATTTGTTCAGATGGCTGAAAACAGCAAGATCATCCAGAGTAATGGATTCGCTGTAACTGGAATCCAGATACCGTTTTACAGCAGCGCAGGCTCGGCTGGGGTGCTGAGAAGAAATGACTTCAAAGGCAGAATCTGTAAGCCGTTTCAGCTGCAGGGTAAGGATTTCCAGAAGATGCATGCAGATGCTTTCATATCCTTCTGCCTTTTTGTCCAGCTCCTGGAAAATCGCGTTAAAATAAAAAAGAAGATCCGCCTGTTTTTTTCTGCAGTTAAAGATCTGGAAATCCCGGTGGTCATTAAAAGAAAAGGAAATTCCGTCCACTCCCACAGTAAAATAACTTAAAGGAGAGATTCCGTTGGAAATTTCCGTATGGCTCAGATGGGGATTGACAATAATAAGATCGTCTTTTTCAATAGGGAAAATCTGATTTTCAATCAGAAAGCTTCCTTTGCCCTCCCGTACATAAAAAAGTTCTGTAAAAGTGTGGGAATGGGGGATGCTGGACCAGTCTCCCTCATAGCGTGAGGCTGAGGCTGAAATAAGTACAGCATTCATGGAAGTTTCTGTTTCTGATGAAAAATGAAGAGACTGATTGCTCATAAAAACTCCTTTCCGCAGTTTCTGTTATCATATCATAAAAAAATTCTTACAGCAAGATTTCTAAAAAACAAAGCAAAAAGAGAATTGAATTCATGTGCAGGAATTATTATTCTATAATCATAATGAAAAAACTAAGCGTATGTACAGGGAGTTTTTTACACAAATTATATGGAGGTATGAACATGGCAGAAAAAAGAGGAAGAGTCACGATTCCTACAGATCTGGACGTGATCAGAGAGACACTTGATATTATGAAAGAGTGGGGCGCAGATGCCATCCGTGACTGTGACGGAACAGAGTTTCCTCAGGAACTGAAGGATACCGGATCCAAGATCTATGCAACTTATTACACAACACGTAAGGATAACGACTGGGCAAAAGCGCATCCGGAAGAGATCCAGCAGATGTATATTATGACATCCATCCACACAGCAGTGGAAGAATCTCTGGAAATTCACCTGATGGATCATCTTTACCCGGATATGCTTGCTGTAAATACAAGAGATGATATCCGCAAATGGTGGGAGGTTATGGACCGCACCACAGGACAGCCGGTTCCATGCGAAAAATGGTCTTATAATGAGAAAACCGGAAATGTCAGGATTCAGGCAGTTCCTTTTCATCAGTATACCGTAAGCTTTCTTGCATATATTATGTGGGATCCGGTTCATATGTACAATGCAGTTGTCAACGACTGGAAGGACGTGGAGCCTCAGATGACCTTTGACGTACGTCAGCCTAGCCACAGAGAGTA
>ENA-OQKD01000163-OQKD01000163.1-human-gut-metagenome-genome-assembly--contig:-NODE-163-length-18702-cov-3.459219_pt1 | contig 18702 bp, 19 predicted proteins | sample MGYA00242775_ERZ504792 | MGnify/ENA primary metagenome ERZ504792 (study PRJEB26092, sample SAMD00036401) | human gut metagenome | host: Homo sapiens | study: EMG produced TPA metagenomics assembly of...
AAGTGAGGGATTCACTTTGACCTCGCTAACAAAGAGCAGAAGGTCGAAGAATTAGAGCGCGAAATGGAAGCGCCTGATTTCTGGGATGACGCAGAAGTTTCCCAGAAAAAAATGAAAGAATTAAAAGCATGAAGGACGACATGGAAACCTATCATAATCTGGTGACGCAGATGGATGATATGGAAACCATGATCGAGATGGGGTACGAAGAAAACGATCCGGATCTGATCCCTGAAATTCAGGAGATGCTGGATGAGTTCCGTACTGATTTTGATAACATCAGAGTAAAAACACTTCTCTCAGGAGAGTATGACAGTGAAAACGCCATTATCAAGCTGAATGCCGGAGCAGGAGGAACGGAGGCCTGCGACTGGTGCGGAATGCTGTACCGTATGTACAGCCGCTGGGTGGACCGCAAAGGTTTTACTATGGAGGTGCTTGATTATCTTGACGGCGATGAGGCAGGTGTAAAATCTGTTACTTTCCAGGTAAACGGAGAGAATGCCTATGGCTATCTGAAATCCGAGAAAGGCGTACACCGTCTTGTGCGGATCTCTCCGTTTAATGCAGCAGGTAAGCGTCAGACTTCTTTTGTATCCTGTGACGTTATGCCGGATATCAAAAAAGCCTGGATGTGGAGATCAATGATGAAGATATCCGTATTGATACCTACCGAAGCAGCGGCGCCGGCGGACAGCATATCAATAAGACCTCTTCTGCCATCCGTATCACACATTTTCCTACAGGAATCGTGGTACAGTGTCAGAATGAGCGTTCTCAGCATATGAACAAGGATAAAGCGATGCAGATGCTGAAAGCAAAACTCTATCTTCTGAAGCAGCAGGAGGCGGAGGAAAAGCTTTCCGGTATCCGGGGAGAGGTAACGGAGATTGGCTGGGGTAATCAGATCCGTTCCTATGTTATGCAGCCATATACTATGGTGAAGGATCACCGTACAAACGAAGAAACCGGAAATGTGGATGCAGTGATGGACGGAGGCATTGATCTGTTTATCAATGCATATCTGAAATGGATCGCTCTGTCAAAGAAAGCGGAGTAATATAGTAACGTTCACAGTAGCTTATGCTCCTCTCTTTATGAGTGCCCTGCAAAAAATACTTGCAGACTGTACTCAGGTGTGATAACATATCCCTCGTAGGAAAACAGGTGTCTTTTTGAAGCGGACATCCCTTCGGGGGATATCTTTTTATCACATACAGGAGAAAGGACATGGAAAAAACAACAGAAAAAAATAAATATTATGTAGTAAAAGAAAGGGCGGTTCCTGAAGTACTTTTGAAGGTAGTACAGGCAAAGCGCCTCCTTGATTCGGAAAAGGTCAGTACGGTTCAGGAGGCGGCAGAGCAGACAGGGATCAGCCGCAGTTCTTTTTATAAATATAAGGATGATATTTTTCCTTTTCATGAACAGGCAAGGGGAAAAACAATTACCTTTATTATACAGATGGACGACGAGCCCGGACTTTTGTCCGCAGTTCTTCAGACTATAGCAAAGTTTCACGGAAATATTCTTACCATTCACCAGAGTATTCCCATTAACGGAGTGGCCACGCTGACTTTAAGTGTGGATATCCTTCCGGGAAGGGGAGATGCAGAGGCTATGGTGGAGGATATTGAGAGAACTGAAGGTATTCATTATCTGAAGCTTCAGGGAGGAGAATAGCCGGACCATCGAACAGAAAAGGCTGTTGCGAAGCAGCGTAAAAGCAGAAAACAGCCGGAAGAAACTTATATGGGAGGAAGATATGGTAAATATAGCAGTATTAGGATACGGCACAGTAGGCAGCGGTGTCGTTGAGGTTATCAACACAAACCATAAGAGCATTAATAAAAGGGCCGGCGCAGAGATCAATATTAAATATGTACTGGACCTCAGAGACTTCCCGGGAGATCCTGTTCAGGAGATTCTGGTTCATGATTATGAGATCATTGCCAATGATCCGGAGGTAGATATCGTTGTTGAGGTTATGGGAGGCATTGAACCTGCATATACCTTTGTGAAGCGTGCGCTGGAGGCCGGGAAGAGTGTATGTACCTCTAACAAGGCTCTTGTTGCAAAGCACGGTCCGGAGCTTATGGAAATTGCCCGTCAAAAAGATATTAATTTCCTGTTTGAGGCAAGCTGCGGAGGCGGTATTCCCATTATACGTGCTCTGAATTCCTCTCTTACAGCAGATGAGATCGATGAGATCACCGGAATCCTCAATGGAACAACAAACTATATGCTTTATAAAATGAGCACAGAAGGCTCTGAGTTTGATGCGGTTCTCAAAGAGGCTCAGGAAAAGGGATATGCAGAGGCGGATCCCACAGCGGATGTGGAAGGCTATGATGCATGCCGTAAAATTGCCATTCTTTCCTCACTTGCCTATGGAAAATTCCTTAATTATGAAGAAATTTATACGGAGGGCATTACAAAGGTTACACCGGAAGATATGGAGTATGCGGCAGAGCTGGGAATGACAGTCAAGCTTCTGGCAACCAGCCGTAAGGTAGGAAATGATTCTTTTTATGCGATGGTAGCTCCGTTCCTTCTGGGCAAAAACAGTCCGCTGTACAGCGTCAACGGAGTATTCAACAGTGTGTTTGTACATGGAAATGTTCTTGGCGATGCCATGTTTTATGGAAGCGGCGCAGGCAAGCTGCCAACAGCAAGCGCTGTTGTGGCTGACGTTGTGGACGAGGCAAAACATCTTCACAGAAATATTATGACAAACTGGACCAGCAGACCGCTTCATCTGATGGAGCTGGATCAGGTTGCGGGAAGATTTTTTGTACGGGTAAAAGGAGCTACTGTAGAGCAGGTGGAGGAAGTATTCGGAAAGGTCGAGATCGTTAATCTGAAAAAGCTTCCGGGAGAGTTTGCATTTGTGACTTCTGTGATGAAGCAGGCTGAATATAAAGAAAAAGCAGCCCGTCTGAATGGAAAAGTGGTTTCCATGATTCGTGTAAAAGACTAAGCTGAAGTGCACCTGAGACAACGGGCAGCCGGGAGACAGTACTCAGAAGTGTACCTGAATGTCTGGAAATAACAGGCAGCGAGGAGGTAATTATGAAATATGTTGTGGTTTTGGGAGACGGAATGGCGGACTGGCCAATGGAAAGTCTGAATGGCGGAACACCCCTTTCCTGCGCCGTTACCCCATGTATGGATGAGCTGGCGGGAATGTCCGAAATCGGAACTGTTTCCACCATACCTGAAGGAATGGCACCGGGAAGTGATACGGCAAATCTCTCTGTGATGGGCTATGATCCCAGGAAATATTACACAGGGAGATCTCCTCTGGAGGCTCTGAGCATCGGAGTGGATATGAAGGAAAGCGATGTGGTTTATCGCTGCAATCTTGTGACTTTGACAGAGGAGGATGTTCCTTATGAGGAACAGAGAATTCTGGATCACAGCTCCGGAGAGATCAGTACAGAGGACGCGGCAATTCTTCTCAGAGATGTGTGCCAGGAGCTGAAAAATGAAAACTGCAGTTTTTATGTGGGAACCAGCTATCGTCACTGTCTTGTGTGGGAAAATGGAAAAAATCTGGAGCTTACACCGCCTCATGATGTGCTGACACAGAGGGTCGGAAATTATCTGCCGGAGGATGAAATGCTTTTGTCCATGCAGAAAAAAAGCTATGAGATCCTGAAGGATCATCCGCTGAACCGGAAACGGAAAGAGCAGGGACTGAACCCGGCAAACAGCTTCTGGTTCTGGGGCGCAGGCACAAAGCCCATCCTTACATCTTTTGAGAAGATCTATCACAAAAAGGGAGTGATGATCTCTGCTGTGGATCTTCTGAAGGGAATTGCAGCGGGAGCAGAAATGGACTGCAGGATCGTGGAAGGAGCAAACGGCGGGCTTCATACCAACTATGAAGGGAAAGCCCGGGCTGCGGTAAAGGCTTTGACAGAGGAAGGTTACGATTTTGCGTATATTCATGTGGAAGCGCCGGATGAAATGGGGCATCAGGGAAGCGTTGAACGCAAGATCCAATCCATAGAATATCTTGATCATAGGCTGATACGCCTGGTGAAAGAGGGACTGGACGCAGCGGGAGAGGATTACCGGATGCTGATCCTTCCGGATCATCCTACGCCTGTGAAGGTGCGGACACATGTGGCAGAGCCGGTACCGTATCTTCTTTATGACAGCACAGCTCCCCGGAGCCACAACTGGCATTATAATGAAAAGGAAGCACTGGAAAGCGGAATCAAAGTAGAACACGGCTGGGATATGATGAAATATCTTTTCGGAGGAAAATTATGTTAATTGTAAAAAAATTCGGAGGCACCTCGGTGGCAAATAAAGAACGTATTTTTAATGTTGCCCGCAGGTGTATCGAGGATTATAAAAATGGAAATGATGTAGTAGTGGTGCTTTCTGCAATGGGAAAGTACACAGATGAGCTGATCACCATGGCGCAGGATATCAGTGAAAAGCCGCCAAAGAGAGAAATGGATATGCTTTTTACTATCGGAGAACAGATGTCTGTAGCTCTTATGAGCATGGCAATGGACAGCCTGGGCGTTCCGGCGGTATCCCTGAATGCTTTTCAGGTAGCTATGCATACCACAAGCGTACATGGCAATGCCAGACTGAAACGAATTGATACAGAGCGTATCAGAAGAGAGCTGGACAGCCGTAAGATACGTTGTGGTGACCGGATTCCAGGGGATTGATAAATATGATGATTATACAACTCTGGGAAGAGGAGGATCTGATACCACGGCAGTTGCCCTTGCGGCAGCTCTGCATGCAGATGCCTGTGAGATATATACAGACGTGGACGGAGTTTATACAGCTGATCCCCGTAAAGTGCCGTCAGCAAGAAAGCTGAAAGAAATCACCTATGATGAAATGCTTGATCTGGCAACACTGGGAGCGGGAGTGCTTCACAACCGTTCTGTGGAAATGGCTAAAAAATACGGTGTACCTCTTGTGGTACGTTCAAGTCTGAATACAAGTGAAGGAACTGTTGTAAAGGAGGAAGTAACAGTGGAGAGAATGCTGATCAGTGGAGTTGCCCTTGATACAGAGGCAGTGAGAATTGCAGTAATTGGTCTGAAAGATGTGCCGGGCGTGGCGTTTAAGCTTTTTGATGTTCTTGCAAAGAAAAATATTAACGTTGATGTGATTCTGCAGTCCATCGGACGTGCAGGAACAAAGGACATTTCCTTTACAGTGGACGGAAAGGATCTGGATGAGGCTGTGGCAACTCTGGAAGAACACCAGGCAAGACTGGGATATAAAGAAATCCATTCAGAGAGAAATGTTGCAAAGCTTTCCATCGTAGGAGCCGGTATGATGAGCAATCCGGGCGTGGCGGCAAAAATGTTTGAAAGCCTGTATAATGAAGGGGTAAATATTAACATGATCTCCACTTCAGAGATTCGTGTGACTGTTCTTATTAATGAAAAAGACGGCATCCGGGCAATGAATGCAGTACACGATGCCTTTAATCTGGCAGACTGAAAGAGCAGGAACTGTCTGATCTGCATAGAAGAAAAATCTTCCGATCCTGTTACAGTATATTTTGACATAAAAGACAAAAACATACATGAAACACAGATAAAATTGTGAAAAAATACTGGAAAAAACTTCTGGATTCAGATATAATGGGGAAAATGACCAATGGAGGATCAATCTATGAGGAAAAAGTATTTAGCATTTCTGCTTGCCGGATGCATGACTGCCGGTGTTCCCTCAATGGCTTGGGCGGCAGAACAGACAACAGAAGCGGTTTCGGAAGAAACATCAGGCGGGGAGGCTGCTCCGTCAGAGGAAACAGCAGCGGCTCAGACAGCGCTTGGTACAGATGTTTACAGTTTTCAGGCAGAATATGCAGGTAATCTCATACAGCTTCCTGTGAAATATGAAGATTTTACAGCTCTTGGATGGACGCTCAGTAAAAATGACAGTCCGGATACCATGGTTCCCCCAGGATCATATACAATGGTGACATTTAACAACGGTGAAGCAAGCGTTTATGCAGATATGATGAATTTCGGCATTAATGAGGCGGCTGTTTCCGACTGCCTGGTAGCCGGCATCAAGTTTGACATGAGCTGGGGTGACATTGATCTGACTGCCAATCCGGTGAAGCTTCCGGGCGGTATTTCCATGGGAGTTTCCAATGTGGACGATATTAAAGCAGCATATGGAGAACCAAGCGATACCTATGATTCAGATCTCTATACAAAAATGACTTACCAGAAGGATACCTATGAACGTGTGGAGCTTTATGTTTATAAAGAAACCAATACACTTCTTCAGGCTGATATCAGGAACTTTAAAGAACCGGAAGGTTTCGATAAAGGCAGTGTCAGTACAGAAGTACCGGAGATTGTGACAAATTATCAGACTCCGGCAGCTCTGGGAAGTGATTTTATGGATCCGGAAGTAGAGTTCATGGGAAATCTTTACCGGCTTCCGGCTCCTGTTTCCGCCTTTCTGGATAACGGCTGGGAAATGAAGGATGTGGCAGAGGATGCCTTTGTAGAGGGAGGCGGCCTGGAATTTATTGATATGATGAAAGATAACCAGACCGTGAGTTTTTCCGTTTATAATCTGACAGAAAATGCAACCTCTGTTGAAAACTGCTTTGTGACAGAACTTGATTTTGGCTCCTATGACCCGGAGGTTCTTGCGCTGAAGCTTTCAGAGAATATTACTCTCGGCGCTGATAAGAGTGAACTGATTGCAAAGGCCGGAGAGAGAGGATACCTTTACGAAGACGAAGACAACTATCTTACCATTTATCCTGATAAGGATTCCAAACTGGAACATTCGGTACAGTTCTGGTTTAACGAGGAGGAAAGTACCACAAAGGTTGCAAGTATTACGGTTCATCACGAAATGGACGAAGAATAGTATATCTGGCCGCTTATCTGATCTGATCGGATAAGCGGTTTTCCTGTGGTGAAGAAGAACTGCAGCTTTCATGGGACCGGGACAAAACTTTCGCAAATCGTAAAAAAATATCGACACTTTTATTAATTCGTGCTAAAGTATCTAAATAGCAGAAGAAAGAGAGGGTTGAAAATGATTGGAAACAGACGTTACTGGAAAGCCTGTGCAAAGCAGTTTTTAAGTGGAAAATGGGGAATTGCCATTCTGGCAATGATGGCGGCACCGGCATTAAATACAATAGGAACAATGGCTGCAATTAAACTTTTTCCCGGAGATTCCTTTCTGGCATGGCTTCTGGGAGAAGCTTTTCTGTTTATTGTTTCTCTGCTTTCCATGGTGATCAGTACAGGATATAATTTTATGCTTCTGAACATGGCCCGTGGACGGGAGTACAGATTCGGAAATCTGATCTATATGTTTAAAAAAGGATCAGACGGAGTATTGTCGGCTGCCCTGATCATGGCGCTGATCGATACGGTTCTTATGATTCCCTTTTATTATATGGTAAACATGACTGCTCCGGCAGCAGAGACAATGGAAGCAGTGCTGGAATGGAGTCAGCCGATTATGTACAGTGCGCTGGCAGCAACAGTTCTGGGAGTTGTGATTAAACTTCCCTTTGCTATGGCATTTTATATCCTTGCAGATAATCCGCAGATGAAGGGGAGAGAGGCTCTGAAAAAAAAGCGCGTCTCTGATGAAGGGACATATGATGCAGTATCTTGTGCTGCAGATCAGCTTTATTCCTCTGATGTTTCTTTCCATACTGTTTCTGTATGTGGGCTTATTATGGGTAATGCCATATATATACGCCACAAATACTATATTCTATATGGATGTGACCGGAGAGCTGAAAGAAACTCATAAAAAACATATGCATGAGGTGGCAGACTGGATCCCGAAAGAACTGGAAGATACTGCTGCAGATAAAGAGTTACAGGAACAGCGCACAGGAGATGATTATAATTCAGAGGCGTAGATTCTGATAAAAATATTTTCGTAAGAAATAGATGCGAACAAAACAACTGGAGGAAAATATGGATATTATTCAGATAATTACAAAGGAGCTGAGTGTAGAAAAGTGGCAGGTGGAAGCTGCGGTGAAGCTGATCGATGAGGGCTGCACCATTCCGTTTATTTCCCGTTACCGTAAGGAAGCAACAGGTTCCTTAAATGACGAGCAGCTTCGTTCTCTCCATGAGAGACTTCTGTATCTGAGAAATCTGGAAGATAAGAAAAATCAGGTGATCGGAAGTATTGAGGAGCAGGGAAAACTGACGCCGGAGCTGAAAAAACAGATTCTTGAAGCCCAGACACTTGTGGTTGTAGAAGACCTGTACCGTCCGTACAGGCCGAAACGGCGTACCCGGGCTATTATTGCAAGAGAAAAAGGACTGGAGCCGCTGGCAAATATCCTGATGCTCCAGATGACAGATAAAGCGCCTGAAAAAGAGGCGGAAGCTTTTGTATCCGAAGAAAAAGGCGTTGCAGATGTAAAGGCTGCCCTTGACGGAGCAAAAGATATTCTGGCAGAGCATATTTCTGATGAGGCAGATTACAGAATTTATATCCGTAAGCTGACCGCACAGAAGGGAACCGTTGTTTCTTCTGCCAGAAAGCCTGAGGAAAGCTCTGTATACGAGATGTATTATGAGTTTGAGGAGCCGGTGAAAAAACTTGCAGGTCACAGAGTTCTTGCGCTGAACCGTGGAGAAAAAGAAAAGATCCTTACCGTAAAGATCAATGCGCCTGAGGAAGAGATCCTGGGATGGCTTACCCGTCAGGTGATCAAAAAGGACAATCCCAAGACGACTCCTGTTCTGAAAGAGGTTGTGGAGGACAGCTACAAGCGTCTGATCGCTCCGGCCATTGAACGTGAGATCAGAAGTGAGCTTACAGAAAAAGCAGAAGACGGAGCCATTCATGTATTTGGAAAAAATCTGGAGCAGCTTCTTATGCAGCCTCCGATCATGGGCAAGGTGGTTCTGGGATGGGATCCTGCCTTCCGTACCGGATGTAAGCTGGCAGTAGTGGACGCTACGGGAAAGGTCCTGGATACAACAGTGATCTATCCTACAGCTCCTACTTCTGAGGCCAAGATCCGTGCAGCAAAGGACACACTGACAAAGCTGATCAGAAAATATAATATTTCTCTTATCTCTCTGGGCAACGGAACAGCATCCAGAGAGTCAGAACAGATCATTGTGGAGCTTCTGAAGGAGATTCCAGAACAGGTTTCCTATGTGATCACCAACGAGGCAGGAGCTTCTGTATATTCTGCAAGTAAGCTTGCCACAGAGGAATTTCCTAATTTTGATGTGGGGCAGAGAAGCGCGGCTTCCATTGCAAGAAGGCTTCAGGATCCTCTTGCAGAGCTTGTAAAGATCGATCCGAAATCTATTGGCGTGGGACAGTATCAGCATGATATGAACCAGAAGAAGCTGGGAGAAGCTCTTGGCGGAGTGGTAGAGGACTGCGTTAATAAAGTGGGCGTGGATCTTAACACAGCTTCCGCCTCCCTTCTGGAATATATTTCCGGAATCAGTAAAGCCATTGCAAAAAATATCGTGGCATACAGAGAAGAAAACGGCCGTTTTAACAGCAGACGGGAGCTTCTGAAGGTGGCGAAGCTTGGACCGAAAGCATTTGAACAGTGCGCCGGTTTTACCAGGATCACAGGCGGCAAAAATCCTCTTGATTCTACAAGTGTACATCCGGAAAGCTATGAGGCAGCTCAGAAGCTTCTGGAAAAAATGGGATTTACCACTGAGGATATTGCCGGAGGAAAGCTCAGCGGAATTTCCCGTAAGATCAGCGATTATAAAAAACTTTCAGAAGAGCTCGGTGTGGGAGAGATCACACTGAGAGATATTGTGAAAGAGCTGGAAAAACCGGCAAGAGATCCACGTGAGGAGATGCCGAAACCGGTTCTTCGTACCGACGTTCTTGATCTGAAAGATCTGAAAGAGGGAATGATCCTGAAGGGAACAGTCAGAAATGTGATTGACTTCGGAGCCTTTGTGGATATCGGAGTTCATCAGGACGGTCTTGTGCATATTTCAGAGATCAGTGAAAAGTATATCAAGCACCCTCTGGAAGCTGTCAGCGTTGGTGATGTAGTTGACGTCCGCGTACTGGGGGTTGATATGAAGAAAAACGTATCAGCCTTTCCATGAGAGGGATTAAATAAAAGATAACATGGATTGAGATAAAAAATGCCTGCACTTCAAATCGAAATGCAGGCGTTTTTTATCAGCTTAACAGTGCGGAGTCGTTGGAAAATTCCTGACCGCTCGCTTTTTCAAACTGATCCAGAAGATTTCTTACAGTCAGTTTTTTCTTTTCTTCTCCTTCAATATCCAGAATGATCTTTCCTTCCATCATCATGATCAGACGGTTTCCGTGATTGATGGCATCCTGCATATTGTGGGTGATCATCATTGTGGTCAGGTGATCACGGTTGACGATCATATCTGTGATCTCCAGAACCTTTGCTGCGGTTTTTGGATCCAGAGCAGCAGTGTGCTCGTCCAGAAGAAGAAGCTTTGGCTTTTTCAGAGTTGCCATCAGAAGGGTAAGAGCCTGTCTCTGACCTCCTGACAGCAGACCGACCTTGGAGGTAAGTCTGTCTTCAAGACCGAGACCCAGAACTTTCAGAAGCTCCCGGTATTCGTCCCGCTCCTTTCGCGTGATTCCCGGACGGAGAAAACGTGTTTTGCCCCGGCGCTTTGCCAGCGCCAGATTTTCTTCAATTCCCATGGTTGCAGCGGTTCCCGTCATGGGATCCTGGAAAACGCGGCCGAGATATGCGGCTCTTTTATGTTCGGAAAGCCTGGTAACATCAGTGCCGTCAATAAGGATCTGGCCTTCGTCTACCATCCAGGTTCCGGCTACTGCATTCAGCATGGTGGATTTTCCGGCTCCGTTGCCTCCGATCACGGTAACGAAATCTCCCTCCTTTAAGGTAAGGGAAAGTCCGTTAAGAGCCAGTTTTTCATTGATGGTGCCGGGGTTGAAGGTTTTATATAAATTTTTCAGCTCAAGCATTTGTATTACCTCCGCGTTTCATTGGTTTTGCAAAATACTTTGCTTTCCAGTAAGGAACTGCAAGAAAAACAGCAACCACAAGTGCGGACAGAAGCTTCAGAAGATCTGTGTCGATTCCCATCCAGATCACTGCCTGAAGAACCAGGTAGTACAAAATGGAACCAAGAGCCACACTGAAAAGACGGAGCGCAAAGTTGCGGAATATCTTTCCGAAAACAGCCTCTCCGATGATGACGGCTGCCAGACCGATCACAATAGCGCCGCGGCCCATATTCACATCTGCAAAGCCCTGATACTGGGCAAGAAATGCGCTGGAGAGAGCTACAAGGCCATTGGAGATCATAAGTCCCAGAACCTTGGCGAAATCCGTGTTGATGCCCTGAGCTCTGGACATATTTGGATTACAGCCTGTGGCGCGGAGAGAGCAGCCGATTTCCGTTCCGAAAAACCAGTAGAGAACAGCGATCAGGATCACAATAAAAACAGCTACGATCAGAATGGTGTTCTGATAAAAAGGCACGTCCTTTATATTTCTCAGAGATACCAGAAGATCATACTTACTGGAATTGACTGCCTGATTGGCTTTTCCCATGATCTTAAGGTTTACGGAATAAAGTCCAAGCTGAGTCAGGATTCCGGAAAGGATCGCGGGAATTCCCATAACTGTATGGAAGATTCCTGTTGCAAGTCCGGCCAGCATTCCGGCTCCTGTGGCAGCCAGCATGGAAACCCAGATGTTCTGGCCGCTCATCAGCATCATGATGCACACTGCGCCTCCGGTACACATGGTACCGTCAACTGTCAGATCGGCAACATCCAGAATACGGAAGGTGAGATATACGCCGATGGCCATAATGCCCCAGATCAGTCCCTGGGCAGCTGCCCCTGGAAGGGCGTTTATTAAACTCATTATATCCATGGGGAACCTCCTGGCTTATTCTTCAGCAGCGATGGCTTCGTAGTCATCCGGAATTTCAAGCCCAAGCTCTTCGCAGATTTCCGGGTTATATTTTTTGGTGAAGTTCGGTGCGTATTCCACAGGCATTTCTGCAACATCTTCTTCGCCCTTCAGAATCTTTACAGCCATTTTTCCTGTGGCAGTACCGAGATCATAGTAGCTGATAGAAAGAGTGGCAACGCCGCATCCGCTGCAGATACCTTCTTCACCTGCGATTACCGGAACCTTTTCCGGAAGGCAGATATTGTTAATGATCTCAGCATTGGAAGCTGCTGTGTTGTCTGTGGGAACATAGATCACATCGCTTTCGGAAGCCGCTGTGGTGACAACGGAAGAAAGATCGTTGGAATCAGAAAATGCATAATATTCACAGGTATATCCCAGCTTTTCAAGTTCTTCCTTCACAGTGTCCACCTGATACTGGGAGTTGGGTTCAGCAGAGCAGTAGAGAAGTCCTACATTTTTTGCATCCGGGAACAGCTCGTTAAGCATAGCAGCCTGCTGATCAAGAGGCGCAAGGTCGGAAGTGCCGGAAATGTTTGTTCCTACCGTACCGTCGAAATCATCAAGATCCAGAGCAACGCCGTATTCTGTAACAGCAGTGCCCAGTACCGGAATATCTTCAGTTCCTGCGGCTGCTGCCTGAAGAGCGGCAGTTGCATTAGCCAGAATCAGATCCACATCATTAGAAACAAAATTATTGATAATGGTGGAACAGGTATTGGAATCTCCCTGTGCATTCTGCTCATCAAAGGTGACTTTATCGCCGAATTCCTCTGTGAGGGCATCCTTGAATCCCTGTGTGGCCGCGTCAAGAGCCTCATGCTGAACCAGCTGACAGATGCCAACATTATAGGTGTCGTCAGCAGCCATTACAGGTATGCTGCAGGTACCGGCAGCCATTACAGCGGAAAGTGTTAAGGCAAAAATTTCTTTTTTACATAATATATATCCTCCTTTTATTCCATTTGTGTTTAACTGTACAGAGAAAAGATTTACTTCTCTGCTTTTAACTTCTAAAGTATAACGCTTTAACGCTAAGAAGTCAAGCGGATGAACAATAAAGAAAATAGCAGCTTAAAAAAATTTAGTTAGCCGAAAAAACAGTTTGAATTTTCTGATTGTATTGACAATTTACGCCATTTTCGGTATGATTAAAGTACTTGCAGAGAGGCGGAACGCAGACGGTGTTGTGCCTCTTTATGTTTCATAAAACATATTCACTGTGTTCCTGCGCAGGCAGGAATACCTATGGGTAAGAATGGAGGAAAAGAGGATGAAAAAAGCATTAGCAGTAGGTCTGGCAGCGGCTATGGCAGTTTCCATGACAGCGCCGGTGTATGCAGAGGGAGACGGCGTTGCAAAAGAAGACCTGAAAGTGGGAATTATTTACATTGGTGACGAAAACGAAGGTTACAGCGCTGCTCATATGGCAGGAATTGATGAGATGGTTGAGAATCTGGGACTGGAAGAAGACCAGGTGATCGAAAAAACTCTGATCGGAGAAAACGAGGCGGCTTATGACGCAGCAGCAGACCTGGCAGACCAGGGATGCCAGATCGTGTTCGCAAACAGCTTTGGTCATGAGACTTATGTTCTGCAGGCAGCAGGAGAATATCCGGAGGTTCAGTTCTGCCATGCAACAGGAACTCAGGCAAAGGCAAGCGGACTTGCAAACATGCACAACTATTTTACAAACATTTATGAATCCCGTTATGTATCCGGTGTTGTTGCCGGACTTAAGCTGAACGAGATGATCGAAGCCGGAGAGATCACAGAAGATCAGGCAAAAATGGGATATGTAGGCGCATTCCCGTATGCAGAGGTTATTTCCGGATATACTTCTTTCTATCTTGGCGCAAAGAGCGTATGCCCTGCAGTTACTATGGAAGTAAAATATACAAACAGCTGGGCAAGCTTCGACCTTGAAAAAGAATGTGCAGATGCTCTGATCTCTGACGGATGTGTTCTGATCAGTCAGCACGCAGATACAACAGGCGCTCCTACAGCATGTGAGGCAGCAGGCGTTCCATGTGTAGGCTATAACATTGATATGACCTCTGTTGCTCCGAACACAGCTCTTACATCTGCATCCATTAACTGGGGCGTATATTACACCTATGCAGTACAGTGCATGCTGGACGGCACAGAGATCGATGTTGACTGGTGCAAGGGCTTCGCAGAGGGCGCAGATAAACTGACACCACTCAATGAGAAGACTGTAGCAGAAGGAACAGAAGAAAAGGTAAAAGAAGTAGAGGATGCAATTATTGACGGTTCCCTTCATGTATTTGATACTTCTACATTTACAGTTGACGGCAAAGAAGTTACCACATACGAGAAAGATGGAACAGAGTACGTATCTGACGGATATTTCCATGAGTCTGAATTCGGATCTGCTCCGGCATTCGATCTTGCGATCGACGGAATCACTTCTATCGTGGAATAAGGCAGATACACGGCGGAGCTGCTTGTCAGCAGCTCTGCTTTTTTATATGATGGAATACTTTTAACAGCAGGATTCGATTGTATAAAAAAGCAGAGCAATCTGTATATAGTATAAATTTACTGTTCAATGCATCAAAGGAGGGAATAGAAGTGGGAGAGAATTATGCTCTTGAACTGAAACAGATCACCAAGCGTTTCGGTTCCGTTCTGGCAAATGACCATGTGGATCTCACTCTCAGAAAATCCGAGATCCTTGCGATCCTGGGAGAGAACGGAAGCGGAAAAACCACGCTGATGAATATGATCTATGGAATTTACTATCCGGATGAGGGACATATTCTGGTAGATGGAAAAGAAGTTACGATCCGCTCGCCAAAGGATTCTCATGCTTTGGGAATCGGTATGGTGCACCAGCATTTTAAACTGGTGGATGTTCTTACAGCGGCAGAAAATATTGTTCTCGGTCTTCCGGGAAAAGCAATGCTGAATATGAAAAAGATCACAGAGGAGATTCAGGTTCTTGTTAATAAATATGGATTTGACCTGGATCTGTCCCAGAAGATCTATGAAATGTCTGTTTCCCAGAAGCAGACGGTAGAAATTGTCAAAATGCTTTACAGGGGAGCCAGGATACTGATCCTGGATGAGCCTACTGCTGTTCTGACTCCTCAGGAGGCGGACAGACTGTTTGATATTCTCAGAAATATGAGGGACGACGGATGCTCCATTATCATTATCACTCATAAGCTTCAGGAGGTTCTGGCTCTTTCTGACCGTGTGGCGATCCTCAGAAAAGGCTGTTACATAGATACGGTAGAGACTTCCGGCGCAAGTGTTCAGAGTCTGTCAGAGATGATGGTAGGCGCCAAGGTGGACCTGGATATCGACCGTCCGGATCCGGTAAATCCGGAGAAACGCCTGGAGATTAAGGGGCTGACCTGCAAAGATAAAGAAGGCGTCAAAACACTGGATGATGTAGATCTTACGGTCAACAGTGGAGAAATCCTGGGTATTGCCGGAATTTCCGGAAGCGGACAGAAGGAACTTCTGGAAGCTATTGCAGGACTGCAGCCTACTGAAAGCGGAAGTATCCGGTTTACAGACAGCGACGGAAATGTGAAAGATCTGGCAAAAATGAATTCTGTGGAGATCCAGGAGCTTGGCGTAAGTCTTGCCTTTGTGCCTGAGGACCGTATCGGTATGGGTCTGGTAGGCGATATGGATATGACAGATAATATGATGCTGCGAAGCTATCACAATGGCAAAGGCGGTCTTCTGGACAGAAGAGGGCCAAGGCAGCTTGCCTCAGAGATCAAGGATCAGCTTGAAGTCATGACGCCAAGTATTTCAGCGCCTGTACGTCAGATGTCAGGCGGAAATGTACAGAAAGTACTGGTAGGACGCGAAATCGCACAGAATCCGAAGATTCTTATGGTAGCATATCCTACAAGGGGAATTGATATTAATTCTTCCCATACCATTTACAAACTTTTAAATGAGCAGAAAAAGCACGGAGTAGCAGTGATCTGCGTTATCGAGGATCTGGACGTACTTCTTGCTCTCAGCGACAGGATCGCTGTGCTCTGCGGCGGAAAAATAAGCGGAGTTGTAAATGGAAGAACCGCCACAAAAGAGGGAATTGGCCTTCTGATGACAAAACATGAAAAAGGAGGGGAGCAGTCATGAAAAGAGAACCTTTCTTAAAAATGGCCAAGCGTGAAAAGATCAGCTGGCAGAAACGGCTTCTGATTCGTTTTATTGCCCTTCTTCTGTCTCTGATCGTGTGCGCGGGCGTGATTTTTTTACTGGTAAGAATGAACCCCATGGATGTATATAAAGCGATCTGGGACGGCGCTTTAGGTTCTGAACGCCGTGTATGGATTACTCTTCGTGATACGATGGTTCTTCTGTGTATTGCAATCGGTCTGGCTCCGGCATTTAAAATGCGTTTCTGGAATATCGGTGCAGAAGGTCAGATTCTGGTAGGCGGAGCCTGTGCGGCAGCTGTGATGATCTATGCAGGGGACAGCATGTCTCCGGTACTCCTTCTTATTATAATGTTTGTATGCAGCGCGCTTGGCGGAATGATCTGGGGAATGATTCCCGGAGTGTTCAAAGCATACTGGAATACAAACGAAACACTGTTTACTCTGATGCTGAATTATGTTGCTATGCAGATCGTTACGTTCTGCATTGTGTTCTGGGAGAATCCCAAGGGCTCCAATACGGTGGGAATTATTAATCAGACCACTCAGGCAGGCTGGCTTCCGGAACTTTTCGGACAGAAATACGGATGGAATGTCCTGATCGTTCTTGTATTTACAGTTGTGATGTTTATTTACCTGAAATACAGCAAGCAGGGCTATGAGATTGCAGTCGTAGGTGAAAGTGAGAATCGATGATTGCCAGCGATTCTAAGTGAACACCCTGAGAGCGGATCAGATCACCGCCATTTTGCATGCCTTTCTCAATGACAACTCCTGCACCTTCGATCGTAGCGCCGGAACCTTTTACAAGATCGATCAGCCCTAACATTGCACAGCCATTTGCAAGGAAATCGTCGATGATCAAAACGTGGTCGTCCTCATTTAAAAACTTCTTGGAGAGGATGACATCGTAAGTACGTTTGTGTGTGAAGGATTCTACTTTTGTGTGGTAGACTTCCCCGTCGATATTGATGCTCTGTGTTTTCTTTGCAAAGACAACAGGAACACCAAAATATTGTGCGACGATGCAGGCAATCCCGATCCCGGAAGCCTCGATCGTGAGAATCTTCGTGATTTTATCGCTTGGAAATCTTCTTCGGAATTCCTTTCCAATCTCATTGATCAGATCGATATCCATCTGATGATTTAAAAACTGTCTACTTTTAATACATTTCCCGGTTTGACAACACCGTCTTTTAAGATTCTTTCTTTTAAAAGCTGCATGGTATAGTTTCCCTTCTCTTCGGTGATTTTTTGATTTATAAATCATCATACCGCAAGGGACGAGGATTTTCAACAAAAAATAACTGGAAAACAAAAGAAATTACAAATTGTGATATGAAGTAGAATGTGATAAAATAAATCTGTATGTAATAAAATGACGAAACAGCAAGGGAAATGCTGGAAGGAGGATTTTTTTGATAACGATAAACAGTTATGTAAAGCCGGAGAGTCTGGAAGAAGCATACGAGCTGAATCAGAAGCGTGCGAACAGAATTCTTGGAGGAATGATGTGGATGCGGCTCGGGAGCGGACGGGTACAGACTGCGATCGATCTGTCCGGCATGGGATTAGATCAGATAGAAGAATCAGAAGAGGAATTTAAAATCGGGTGTATGTGCACTCTGAGACAGTTGGAACTGCATAAAGGGATTAACCAATATACAGATGGGGCAGTAAGAGAGTGTGTAAGACATATTGTAGGCGTACAGTTCCGTAATCAGGCGACAGTCGGGGGAAGTATTTTTGGAAGATTTGGATTTTCCGATGTTCTGACATGTTTTCTGGCGATGGACTGCTATGTAGAATTGTATAAGGGTGGAATTGTACCGCTCAGAGAGTTTGTCTGTCAGAAGAGAGATCGTGATATTCTTGTGAATGTGATTATTCGAAAAGATGTAAGAAAGATCCGCTATGTTTCTTCCAGAAGAACGAAGACGGATTTCCCGGTAATTGCCTGTGGTGTGGCAAAAGCAGGAGAGGAATGGCAGGTATCGGTTGGAGCCAGACCGATGAAGGCAGTTCTGTGACAGAGAAGGCTGATGGGAGAAATGCGGCTGAAATTGCAGAAAAGCTGACAGAGCAGGTTACATTTGGCAGCAACATGCGCGGAAGCAGTGAATACCGGAAAGCACTTGCAAAGGTTCTGATCCGCAGACAGATAGAAGCATTGATGGAGGAGTGTTAGAGATGGAAGTAAAGTTTATATTGAATGGAAAACAAACTACTGCCGACATCAAGGAAGATACCGTTCTACTTGATCTGCTTCGGGCAAAGGGCTGTTATAGTGTAAAATGCGGATGTGAGACGACAAACTGTGGTCTTTGTACGGTCTGGATTGATGGAACACCTTCTCTTTCCTGCTCTGTACTTGCGGCAAGAGTGGGAGGAAAAGAGGTAACAACACTGGAAGGCCTTCAGGAAGAAGCGGCAGAATTCGGCGCATTTCTGGCAGCAGAGGGGGCAGAGCAGTGTGGATACTGTTCGCCTGGATTTATTATGAATGTACTTGCGATGGTGCGAAAGTTAGAAGATCCGACGTTGGAAGAAGTAAAGGAATATCTGGCGGGAAATCTGTGCAGATGTACCGGGTATATGGGACAACTCCGCGCGATCAAG
>ENA-OQKD01000165-OQKD01000165.1-human-gut-metagenome-genome-assembly--contig:-NODE-165-length-18493-cov-3.399216_pt1 | contig 18493 bp, 20 predicted proteins | sample MGYA00242775_ERZ504792 | MGnify/ENA primary metagenome ERZ504792 (study PRJEB26092, sample SAMD00036401) | human gut metagenome | host: Homo sapiens | study: EMG produced TPA metagenomics assembly of...
AAGAACTCTGTCCTTATAAAACTGAAGAAGAGCTTTTTGCAGGCCTTCTTCCGGACAGACTTGTACGACTTCTGATGAAGCAGAAGAATCCATTGAAAGCCGCTGTGGATTTCATGCTTACCGTAAAGGGGTCTCTGGGCTTTGAACAGGCTCAGGTGTGCTCCGGGGGAGTCGCTACCGATGAAATAAATCCTTCAACTCTGGAATCCAGACTTCACAGAGGTCTTTATTTTGCAGGGGAACTTCTTGATATTGACGGAGCATGCGGAGGCTATAACCTTCAGTGGGCATGGTCCAGCGGAGCCGTGGCCGGAATTCACGGAGCAAAGGAGCTTATATGATACAGATCAGCCAGCTGAAGCTTCCGGTCAGTCATACGGAAGCAGACCTGAGACAGAAAATTAAAAAAACTCTCCGCTGCGGTGAGGCATCATTTTCTTATGAAATTATCCGGCAGTCTCTGGACGCCCGCCATAAAGAGGATAAAAAGTTTGTATATACTGTGCACGTGAAGGCTGAGAACGAAAAGAAAATCCTTAAAAAAGTTCACAATAATAATATTATGTTAACTAATGAGAGGAGCTATTCTTTTCCAAAACCGGGAGAGCAGCCCTTAAAAACCCGGCCGGTAATCGTTGGAAGCGGTCCTGCAGGGCTTTTCTGCGCCTGGTATCTTGCCAGAGCAGGCTACTGTCCTCTGGTGCTGGAACGGGGAGAAGAGGCAGATAAAAGAATGGAGACTGTAAACCAGTTCTGGAAAAACGGTGTCCTTGATCCGGAGTCCAATGTTCAGTTCGGAGAGGGAGGAGCAGGTACCTTTTCAGACGGAAAGCTGAACACTCTGGTAAAAGATTCCTCCGGAAGAAACCGGGAAGTTCTGAAGCGCTTCACAGAAGCAGGGGCTGATCCGGAAATCCTTTATCAGCAGAAGCCTCATCTTGGCACAGACGTACTTGTGAATATTGTCCAGACCATGAGACGCCAGATTGAGGAAATGGGAGGAACCTTCCGGTTCCGTTCCAAGGTGACAGATCTTTATACAGAAAAAGGAATACTGAGAGCAGTGGAGGTCAACCATTCAGAGCAGGTTCCGGCGCAGGTCTGTGTACTGGCTGTGGGCCACAGTGCAAGGGATACCTTTTTTATGCTGAAGGACCGAGGTCTTGCCATGGAGCCAAAAGCATTTGCAGTGGGACTGCGGATCGAACATCCCCAGTCCATGATCAATCAGGATCTTTACGGAGAACCAGAAAATAAAATCCTTGGTTCTGCAAGCTATAAGGTGACCCACACCTGTGAAAGCGGCAGAGGCGTATACTCTTTCTGTATGTGCCCGGGGGGCTATGTGGTAAATGCCTCTTCCGAGCAGGGGCTTCTGGCAGTCAACGGCATGAGCTATCAGGCCAGAGACGGAGAAAATGCCAACAGCGCTTTGATCGTAACTGTCACTCCGGAGGATTTTCCGGAAGAGGGAGCTCTTGGAGGCATTGCCTTCCAGCGCGATCTCGAAAAAAAAGCCTGGGAACTTGGAAAGGGAAAGGTTCCGGTACAGCTTTTCGGGGATTTTTGCGCGCATCAGCCAAGCAGCCAACTGGGAGAGATTCATCCAAACATCAAAGGCGGCTATGTTCTGACAGACGTGCGTTCCATTCTCCCAAAAGAGCTTGGGGATTCCATTGAAGAAGGCATTTTTGCCTTTGGGAAAAAGCTTTCCGGCTTTGACAGAAAAGACGCGGTTTTAAGCGGCATAGAAAGCCGTACCTCTTCACCGGTCCGGCTGGTGAGAGACCAGAAAGGCCTTTCCAACATTACAGGCATTTATCCCTGCGGAGAGGGCGCGGGATATGCAGGAGGGATCACTTCCGCAGCCATGGACGGAATAAAAACCGCAGAGTGGATCGCATCTGAATATATGATGAAATTGTAAAAAAACAAAGGAGAGAGTATACATCTCTCTCTTTTTATGCTAGAATAAAGGTTGATTCTTTCCTGGACCTGCACAGAGAACAGCAGGTAAACCATATGAAACAAACAATGAAGGATCTGCCGGAGACAGAAAGACCCTACGAAAAATGTATCCGTGAAGGGGAAGAAACCTTAAGTGACAGTGAACTTCTTTCAGTAATTCTTCGCTGCGGCACAAAAGGGTGCAGTTCTCTTGCTCTGGCAAATAACATACTGAAGCATATGCAGGAATCGTCCTATCCCGGACTGCCGGGACTTATTCACAGTTCTCTCGCGGATCTCGAAAAAATCCACGGGGTGGGAAAGGTGAAAGCTGTTCAGCTGAAATGCATCGGGGAACTGTCCAAACGCATTTCCATGGCAGCGGCAAAGCCGTCTTTAAGTTTTCATCATCCGGATTCTATTGCTTCCTATTACATGGAAAGGCTCCGTCATCAGGAGCAGGAGCTTTTGATCTGTATGATGCTGGACAACAGAAACCATCTTCTGTCTGAGAGACTGATCTCCAAGGGAACGGTGAACGCCACCCTTGTCACACCCAGAGAAATATACATGGAGGCTGTCCGCTGCCATGCAGTCAGTCTGATCCTCGTTCACAATCATCCGGGTGGAGATCCGGAACCCAGCGGCTGCGACAGAGAGATCACACAGCGGATCTGTGAGGCGGGAGAATTACTGGGAATCCGTCTTCTTGACCATATCATTATCGGGGATCGCAGTTACACCAGCTTCAAAGAACGGGGAATGATGAGATAAAGGGGCAGATTTATGCTGATTAAAAAAACATATGGAATAGATCTTGGAAGCAGTACCATTAAGGTCTATTCCTTTCTGAGAAACAAAACCTATCTTGAAAAAAACATGATTGCGTCAAAAGGGCGCAAGATCATCGCCGTGGGCAATGAAGCATACGATATGTTTGAAAAATCACCTGTTGATATCGTTGTTAATTCGCCGATGGCTTTTGGTATGATTGCCAATCTTGAGCTTCAGGAAATTGCTCTTTACAGTATGATGAAAAAAATTGATAAATTTCTTGGCATCGGCTCGGATATCTTTTTTTCCGTTCCCCTTGATATGACAGCTGTAGAAAAAAGAGCGTATTATCATGTGGCCAACGGCCACTGGCTCCGGAAGAACCGGGTGTATATGGTGGAAGCTCCCATTGCAGATGCTCTTGCCCTTGGAATCACCCTGGAGGATAATCCCGGAAGCATGGTGGTAAACATCGGAGCGCAGAGCACGCAGTTTTCCATTATTACAGACGGAAAGATCATTATCTCCAAAAAGATTCCCATTGGAGGAAGACAGATGAACGAAGCCATCTGCAGCGAGATCCGAAAGCGATACAGCCTTCAGATCGGAACCAGAACAGGGAAACGGCTGAAGCTTGCCATGGGCAGACTGAACGATCAGAAAAAGGATGCCCGCAAGGTTGTGGGAATCGACAGTATTTCCGGGCTTCCAAGAGAAGAGATCATTTCCGGATATGTAGTCAACGCGGGAATTATGAACTGTGTCAATGAGATTGCGGCGGAAATGAAAACATTTCTTGAAAGAACGCCTCCTCAGATCGCTTATCATATTTCCAGAGAGGGCATTTATCTTACCGGAGGAAGCACGCGGCTTCCGTACATAGACAATTACCTTGCAAGCTATACCGGCTTTTCTTTCCGGCTTTCCCAGCTTTATGAAACCTCTTCCGTAAGCGGTCTGGAAAAGATCATCCGGAACCGGGAACTGGAAAAATGGGCGCAGCCTGTAAAGCAACGTAAATTATAATTTTTTTAGGGGTATGATCCATGAAAAACCTGAAAAAGAAATTTCGATTTCGTATTCATTTAAAAAGTAAACATCTTCTGGCAATTATGACCTTTTTCTGCGTCAGCGCCATTGTCGCCACCCTTGCCTCCGGTGTGACTTCAGCGCCTTTAAAGGAAGCAGCCGGGCTGATTATTGTTCCTTTTGAAAAATCCATTGCATCCATAGGCCAGTGGATGACCGGCGTTCAGGACAGCTTCCGGGAAAAGGAGGATCTGATCCAGCAGAACAAGGAGCTGCAGACAACGGTAGACACTCTCACAGAGCAGAACAATGTGCTTTTGCAGGATCAGGCTGAGCTTGCCCGTCTGGAACAGCTCTATGAGCTGGATGAGGAATATACAGACTATCCGAAGGTTGCTGCCAGGATCATTTCCAAAGATCCCGGAAACTGGTATGATACGTTTATGATCAACCGCGGAAGCAATGACGGTATCCGTGTGGATAACAATGTAATTGCCGGAAAAGGCCTGGTAGGCATTGTCACTGAGGTAGGCTCCAACTGGGCTACTGTCCGCTCCATTATTGATGACAGCAGCAATGTCAGCGCCATGACCGTAAGTACAGACGATATCTGTGTGGTAGAGGGAGATCTTGAGCTGATCGACGAAGGAAAGCTGAGGTTCAGTCAGCTTTACGACAGAGAAGACAAGGTTTCTGTAGGCGAAAGAATTGTTACCTCCAATATCAGTGACAAGTATGTGGAAGGATTATTTATCGGATACGTCAGTGAGATCGAACTGGATACAAATAACCTGACCAAAACAGGAACTCTTGTTACTCCGGTTGATTTTCAGCACTTAAAAGACGTGTTTGTGATCACAACCAATAAGCAAGATGCCGTGCAGGGAAAAGCAGAGGAGAAAAAAGGTGACGAAGCCTCAGAAGAGGACACTGCAAAGGAGGCAGAATAATGAAAAGTAAGCTGGTTCTGTTTTTTACCATTATTGTCTGCTTTCTTCTGCAGTCCACTGTGCTTCATTCTGTTTCTATTGGCTCCATCACACCCAACCTTCTTCTGATCCTGTGCAGCTCCATGGGACTGATGCGCGGGCGAAAAAGCGGAATGTGGACCGGATTTTTCTGCGGTCTTCTGACAGATCTGTTTTTTGGCTCTGTTCTTGGATTTTATGCGCTGATCTATATGTATGTGGGATTTATCAGCGGATATACTTATCGTATTTATTATGATAATGACCTGAAGGTTCCCATCCTTCTGATTGCAGCCATGGATTTCTTTTATAATCTGGCTGTCTACGGATTCCAGTTCCTTTTAAGAGGACGTATGAATCTGTTTACCTATCTGTACAGAATTATTATTCCTGAAATTGTTTATACCGTGTTTCTGACGGTGATCGTATACAGGATCTTTTATTATATCAATCATCATTTTATGACCCCCGTCAGGAAAGAAAGTGAGTCTATTTGGGTACTAAAATAAAAAAACTGATCAAAAAAATTCAACTGAAACGAACAACTGTGGTGATCCTTGTATTTATTGCAATGGCATTTATCCTGATCCGGCAGATTTTTGAACTGCAGATCATTCAGGGTGAAAACTATATCAGCGAATTTGAAAACCGCATCACCAAAACCCGTGTGCTGAAAAGTACAAGGGGAAATATTTATGACAGAAACGGCGAAATGGTAGCTTCCAATATTCTGTCCTATTCCCTGACTTTTGAGGATAACGGAAGCTATGAGACCACCCGTGAAAAAAATCTGACCCTGAACGGAGTAGCATACCGGGTTCTTCAGATCCTGTCAGAAAACGGAGACACCCTTTCCGGTGACTTCCACATTGTACTTGACGAAAGTGGAAATTATACCTTTGACGTAGGAGAAGGATTTACACTCAGCAGATTTAAGGCAGATATTTACGGACATCCTCTGATTGATGATCTTACCAAGGAACAGGCCTCTGCTACCGCAGAAGATATGATGAATTATCTGACGGGAAGCGATGGTTTTTCTATTGTTCTTTATGGTGAGGACGCCTATACACCGGAAGAACTGAAGCAGTACGGACTTCCAGAAGAACTTTCCAGACAGGAAATCCTGGATATTGCATCCATGCGCTATAAGCTTAACACAAACAGCTTCCAGAAATATATGGCTGTTACCATTGCCACAAATGTAAGCGAAAGTACAGTGGCTGCAGTAATGGAAAATCAAAGTCAGCTTCAGGGAATTGATGTGATAGAGGATTCAGTCCGTCAGTATATTGATGATGAAAGTATGGGACCGGTTCTGGGCTATACCGGACAGGCATCGGCAGAAGAACTGGAAACTCTGAAAGAAGAAAATCCTGATTATTCCAATGATGCGGTGATCGGAAAGGCCGGAATCGAACAGCATATGGAGCAGTTTCTTCATGGAACGGACGGACAGGAAACCGTAACCGTTGACAACCTTGGAAAGGTCCTGAAGATTGACGAAAACACCATTGTGCCGCCTGTTGCAGGAAATGATGTGTATCTGTCCATTGATTCAGACTGGCAGAGCGCTATCTACCAGATCCTGAAACAGCGTGTTGCAGGTGTGCTTCTGACCCGTATTGAAAATACAAAGAAGTTTGATTTTGAAGGTGTAAAGGATGCCAGTCAGATTTCCGTGCCGATTTATGACGTTTACAATGCTCTGGTAGCAAACAGTGTCATTGATATTGAAAAATTCAATGATCCGGATGCTTCCGATATAGAAAAAATTTATATGCCAAATTTCAACAAAAGCAGCAGGAAGTTTTTGATACAATAACTAACAGGCTGACAGACGACAATCCACCGGCATATAAGGATGAATCCGAGGAAGTACAGGAATATCTTACGTATATCTGCGACACTGTGCTCCGGGATACTCTGGGAGTTATCTCCAAAGATGCAGTTGACACTTCTGATCCTACTTATCTGGCATGGACAGAGGAAGAAAGCATCAGCCTTAGAGAATATCTGAATTACGCTGCCGGGCAGAACTGGATTGATATTTCCGTGATCTCTCCGAAGGAAGAATACCTGGATTCTGCGGAAATCTATCAGGCCATGACTTCCTATATAGTGGATTATCTGAAAACAGATCTTGGTTTTTCCAAGCTTCTGTACAAGTATTTGCTTATGAACGATCAGATCTCCGGTCAGGATCTCTGCCTTGTGCTTTATGAGCAGGGAGTTCTTTCAAAAAGAAGACGAAGCCTATTCCCGGCTGGCATCCGGGGAGCTGAACTCCTATGATTTATGATCAATAAATTGCCAACCTGGAGATTGAGCCTGCACAGCTTGCATTGAAGCCATGTTCCGCATCGGCTGTGGTTACAGACGTAAATACCGGAAAGGTACTCGCCTGCGTATCCTATCCGGGATATGACAATAACAGACTCAGCAATGAAATGGATACAGATTACTACACCAGACTTTCCCTTGATCTTTCCAGTCCTTTCTTTAACAAGGCCACACAGCAGACAACTGCTCCTGGTTCTACCCTGAAGCTTCTGTCAGCAGTGACCGGAATGATGGAAAATCTCATAGACGACGGCACTTACATTGAATGTACCGGAAAATTTGATCTGGTCAATCCGCCTATTAACTGCTGGAACAAAAGCGGACATGGCTCATTGGAGATCAGAGGGGCAATTGAACAGTCCTGCAACTATTATTTTAACATGATCGGCTTTGAGGCCGGAAAGAATGAAAAAGACGAATTTTCAGAAAATCTCAGTCTTTCCAAGCTCCAGAAATATGCAGAGGAGTTTGGTCTGGATGAGAACACAGGAATTGAAATTTCAGAGGCGACTCCTCACGTTTCGGACAGCAAGGCAGTTCCGTCCTATATCGGACAGGGTAACCACCTTTATACAACCAGTCAGCTTGCCAGATATGCAACTGCACTGGCAACCTCCGGAATTGTGTACGATCTGTCTCTTCTGGATAAGGTGACAGATTCCCAGGGACAGACACAGAAAACATATGAGCCTGTTGTCAAAAGTGAAATGACAGATGTGCCGTCCTATGTGTGGGAAGATATCCATGACGGTATGCGCCGCGTTGTACAGACTCATGAGCAGTTTAACGGACTGGGTGTGGCGCTGTCCGGAAAGACAGGTACGGCAGAGATTGACTACCGGCAGCCAAACCATGGTCTTTTTATCGGCTATGCGCCTTCTGACCAGCCGCAGTATGCTGTTGCAGTCCGTATTGCCAATGGATATTCCTCCGGAAATGCCTGCACCACAGCAAATGATATTATGGAATACATTTTTGATCTGGCAGATAAGGATACTATTCTGACAGGCTATGCATCCACGGATGTCAGCAATACATCCAATGACTGATATCAGTCCGGTGTAAAATACCAGAGAGAAAACCAGAATTATGGAACATATCTTTTAGGAGGAATCAGAAACATGGGTGAAGTCATTGTTATTACATCTGGAAAGGGCGGTGTGGGAAAAACCACAACCGTTGCCAATATCGGCACAGGACTTGCCATGATGGGCAAAAAAGCAGTTGTGGTGGATACCGATATCGGCCTGCGTAATCTGGATGTGGTACTTGGACTGGAAAACAGGATTGTATATAATCTTGTAGATGTAATAAGCGGAAGCTGTCGGCTGAAACAGGCTCTGATCCATGACAGACGCCATCCAGAGCTGTTTCTCCTGCCATCCGCTCAGACAAAGGACAAGTCTGCTGTTTCTCCGGAGCAGATGATCAAACTGACCGAGGAGCTTCGGGAAGAATTTGATTATGTTCTTCTGGACTGTCCGGCAGGAATCGAACAGGGCTTTAAAAACGCAGTTGCCGGAGCAGATAAGGCTCTGGTGGTAACAACTCCGGAGGTTTCTGCCATCCGTGACGCAGACCGTATTATCGGGCTTCTGGAAGCGGGAGGGCTGAGAGATATCCATCTGATCATCAACCGTCTGAGACCGGATATGATCGCCAGGGGAGATATGATGTCAGTGGACGATGTAATTGAGATACTGGCAGTAGATCTCATCGGAACCATTCCTGATGATGAGCAGATCGTTGTGGCTGCCAATCAGGGAGAGCCTCTTTCCGGCAAAAAGTCCCAGGCAGAAGAGGAATATAAGAATATCTGCAGACGTCTTCTGGGTGAGGAAGTTCCATTTATGGAAATCCGCCAGAAAAAAGGCATGTTCCGCAGACTGGGACAGATCTTCAGGAAATAATTTCATGATCTCATAAAAAAGGAGGGTATTCTGTTGAAAACCGCTTTACAGGGAAAAGGCCGCTCCGCAGGATATGCCAGGGACAGAATGAAAATGCTTCTGGTGTCGGAACGGATCGACTGCTCTCCACAGATGATGAAAATGCTGAAAAACGATATGATACATACAGTAAAAAAATATATTACAATTGACGAGACAGAAGTCAAGATCCGCATTACGCAGGAACCCCCTGTTTTTCATGCGGACATTCCTGTCAGGTCAAAAAAGGAACAAAGGACAAAATGATTAAACAGTATAAGCTTCGTTTTTACAATTTCAGACTGCTTCTGTTTCTGCTGGCCATCAGTTCTATCGGTGTGGTACTGGTAGGTACCGCCCGTGAGGATCTGATGCTCAAGCAGCTTATGGGTGTGATCATGGGTCTGGTTATCATGGTGATCCTGTCTCTCATAGATTATTCCTGGATCTCCAACTTTCAGTGGATCATGTACGGCGGTAATATCGTGCTTCTTCTGATCGTGCGCCTTTTTGGAGATACTGCAAACGGTGCGGCGCGCTGGATTGATTTTGGCTTTATCCGGTTTCAGCCTACAGAGCTTGCAAAAATTATTATTATTCTTTTTTTTGCCAGATTTTTCATGGATCATGAAGAAGATCTGAACAGTTTCCGCACACTGGCAAAGTCGGCGGTTCTTCTGGCCGTGCCTCTTTATCTGATCCTGGATCAGCCGGATCTGAAAAATACGATTATGATCACCGTTGTATTCTGTGTCCTGATTTATATTGCCGGACTGAGCTACCGTATTATCGGAGGAGCGCTTCTGATTGCAGTTCCCTTACTGGTGATCTTTCTTATGATCGTGGTACAGCCGGAACAGAAGCTTATTAAGGATTATCAGAGAGACCGTATTATGGCGTTTCTTTATCCGGAAAATGAAGAATACACAGATGACACCCAACAGCAGGATAATTCCAAGACAGCCATTGCATCCGGGGAGCTGACAGGAAAAAGACTGTCCGGCGATTCGGTGGCATCGGTAAATGAAGGAAACTTTGTGGCAGAGAACCAGACTGACTTTATCTTTGCAGTAGCAGGGGAGGAATACGGTTTTATCGGATGTACTACCATTATCCTGCTTCTTCTGGCTATTGCTCTGGAATGTATCCGTATGGGACTTCGGGCAAAGGATCTGTCCGGAAAAATCATCTGCTGCGGAATGGGAAGTATCGTTGCTTTCCAGAGCTTTCTGAATATCTGCGTAGCCACCGGAATGGGGCCGAATACAGGAACGCCTCTTCCCTTTGTAAGCTATGGACTGACCTCTCTTATCAGTCTTTATATTGGAATGGGACTTGTTCTGAACGTAGGTCTTCAGAGCAGCTTGTATAATAAAGAACTTCAGAAAACAATGTCAGATAAGAAAGAGGAGTATTTATGAGAAACGAACAGCCTGTTCGCAGACGAAAAACAGATACCGAAAGACAGAGAAATACTGTTCCGAATAAAAAAGTACGCAGAAATTCCGGAAACAGGTCTGCTTCGGTAAAGGAACAAAAGCAGGAACCGCAAAGAAGAGCACAGGCCTCTTCGTCAGCCGCCCGGAAAAGAAAAGCAGCAAGAATAAGACAGATGCGAAGAAAAAAAATCATCCGCACCTTTCTTCTGGTACTTCTGATCGCGGCGCTTCTTGCCGGAGCAGGAGCCGCTGTGTTTATGATCAAAAAGACATTTTTCCGGGGACCGGTACAAAAGTACAGCGCTTCCGGAGAATTCTCAGATTCCCGGATAGCCGGTTCAGAGGGAAAGGCGGATGGTTTTGCGGCAGATCTGTGTGTGGTTTCCGGAGACACTCTTCTGGATACTGTAGCTCTGGAAGAAGATCAGGAAGGACTTCTCCTGGATATCAAAAACAAACAGGTATTGTATTCCAAAGGAGCCTATGACAGAGTATATCCTGCCAGTATCACAAAGATCATGACGGCTCTTCTTGCATTCCAGTATGGAAATATGGAAGATGTGGTAACTATCTCAGAAGAAAACATTACTCTGGAAGAGGGTTCACAGGTGATCGGTTTCCAGGTGGGAGATAAGGTTACTATGGATGAACTGGTACACGGACTTCTTGTGTATTCGGGAAATGATGCAGCGTCAGCCATTGCCACTCATATCGGAGGATCCACAGAAAAATTTGTGGATATGATGAACAGCTATGCTGCTCAGCTTGGATGTACCAGAACTCATTTTACAAATCCTCACGGTCTTCAGGATGAAAACCATTATACAACACCCTATGATATTTACCTGATGCTGAAAGAAGCATTGAGATTTCCGGAATTTACTCAGATCACTCAGCTTGGCTCCTATACCATTTCCTATAAAAGCAGCGACGGAACAGAGGTCAATACGCCTCTGACTGCAACCGACCATTATCTGACCGGAGAGGCAACTGCTCCCAAGGGCATTACTGTGCTGGGAGGAAAAACTGGAACCACCAGCGATGCCGGAAACTGTCTGGCGCTTTTAAGCCAGAATGCTTATGGCGATCCTTATGTTTCTATTGTCATGGGCGCATCCACTAAGGAGCTTCTTTACCAGCAGATGAGTTCCCTTCTTGAAAATGCCAACGCAAAATAAAAAACTTAGAAAAAACACAATTTTTTCAGAATTAGGCATTGAATTTTATGATAAAATGCACTATAATTGAAACATATTAATAAAAGTTTTTGTTAAAAATTAATATTATATTGTGTCTAAGGAGGAAAACAGGATGGTTGAACTGATCGTAGGAAAGAAAGGCAAGGGCAAAACAAAAGTACTGTTAGACAAAGTGAACGGCGCAATTAAGAATGTAAATGGCAGCATTGTTTACTTAGACAAAAGCACAAAGCACATGTATGAACTGAATAATAAGATTCGTCTGATCGATGTTTCCGGATATCCGATCATCAATGCAGATGAATTTGTAGGCTTTATCTGTGGCATTATTTCTCAGGATCATGACCTTGAGCAGATTTATCTGGACAGCTTTTTAACCACAGCTAAACTGGAAGGTCTTGATATTTCCGGTACTCTTGAACAGCTTGAGGAAATCGGAGAAAATTTGGTATTTCCTTTATTATCAGCGTATCTCTTGATAAAGAAGAAATCCCGGCTGAATTTCAGGATAAGATTGCAACTAGCTTTATAATATTTAAGTTTTAATAAAACTACATATAATGGGGAAGGTTTTGCAGGAGTTTTGCCGTTGGGCAGGGCTCCTGTTTTTTAAAAAACAAAAAGACAGATATACAAATGATGAAAAATAAATGGAAAATAACAGCGGCTGCAATACTAGGTACTGCCGGTATTCTGACCGCAGGATATTTATACTGGTGTACCACGCTGGATGATAAAGTGATCTGGAAGGATGTTTCCATAAACTGGGTTGCATTACAGGGAAAAACAATAGAAGCTGCAGAAAAAGCAGTACAGGAGCAATTCAAAAAAGATTATCAGGATTCTGAGATCACCGTATCCCTTGCAGAAAAAAACTATGAAGTAAAAATTTTTCCGGTTCTTTCTCTGAATGCTTCCAGAGAAATCAGAGAAGCCTACAGACCCGGACACGGAAAATGGTATGTCAGAGGTATGGACAAGATTAAATTAAAAGATCAGGAACCCGTTTCTCTGGAAATCCTTCCGAAAGCTTCTGAACCGGAAAAGCTGGATGAAGCAATCCGGAAAACAGGTATTGAAAAAGTAAATACGGTAAAAGAAACTACCTGGGATCAGGATAAAACTTCTAGAAAATAATTATGCAGTAGTTCCGTCTGTACAGGGAGTATCCTTTGACGTAAAAGAAGCAGAAAAACAGCTGAAACAGGCAGATGAGGGCGCTGATGTAAGAATTTTTTTTGCCATCACTGAACCGGAGCTTTCAACAGAACAGCTGACCTCCATGCTTTATCGGGATGTGCTTGGAAGTTATACCACTTACGGAGGAGGAAGCAGCGGCCGGATCGCAAATATTCAGCTGGCATGCGAAAGCCGTAATGATGTGATTCTGAATCCCGGAGATACATTTTCCTACAATGATACAGTAGGAGAAAGAACCATAGAAAGAGGATTTCAGTCTGCTCCTGTCATAGCCAACGGACAGCTGGTTCCGGGAATCGGATGGGGAATCTGTCAGGTTTCCTCCACCCTTTATGCAGCCTGTCTTAATGCAGGTCTTGAGATTGTGGAGCGATATCCCCATTCAAAGCCTGTTGCCTATATTCCCAGTGGTATGGATGCTACCGTGTCCTGGGGAATTCTGGACTACAAATTCAAAAACAACACAGAATATCCGGTTAAAATACAGGATTCTTATGCAAATGGAGCAATTTTTGTGCAGATCCTTGGTACCAGAGAAGGATAAGAAACGGGAGGATATCAGTCCTCCCGCAGTTTTACCGCTGTGGCTGCCTGACGCCGTCTGGCATCGTCTAAGGCCGCATAATGCTTTTTGGTTGTATTTACATCCCTGTGGCCCAGAACGTCCGCTACAAGGTAAATATCGCCGGTTTCCTGATAAAGAGCCGTACCGTAGGTGCTGCGCAGCTTATGAGGGGTGATCTTTTTTGTGGTCGTAATTTCACGGGAATAGTTTTTTTTACAAGGTTTTCAATGGCCTGCACACCGATTCGTTTTTTCTGGGAAGAGTAGAAGAGGGCGTGTTCATGACCGGAGAGAGGAACAATATTTTCCCTGACTTCCAGATAATTTTTCAGTGCTTTTTCTACCTCAGATCCAAAGTAAACAACCATTTCATTTCCGCCTTTTCGCGTAACCTTAATCCCGTTATTTTTAAAATCAACATCTTCAATATCAAGTCCCACACATTCCGAAACACGGATCCCGGTTCCTAGAAGCAACGTTACAATGGCAAGATCCCGTTCCTTTGTTTTTTCCCAGTAAGCGCGTTTCTGTCCGGTCAGCGTATCCCCTGCATGTTCAATATGATCCAGAAGCAGAGCCACCTCGTCTGCATCAAGACGGATAATGCTTTTTTCATGGATTTTGGGTACATCTACAAGCACGGCAGGATTTGTCTCAATCATTTCCCTTTTATAATAATAGGCGTAAAAGCTTCTCAGAGCAGAAATTTTCCGTTTTAGGCCGCGTTCACTGTTGGTTTCCATTTTATCGCCGTTATGGTTATGGTAAACCTTCAGATATTCCTGATATTCCTCAATGTCAAGAGCCTTTACCTGATCCAGTACATTTACAGAAAAATCAGTCATGGCTTTATCCTTAAAAGCAGGGTTGGTATCCAGAAGGAACTGAAAAAAAACTGCGGATATCATAGGCATAGGAAATCCTTGTTTTTAGTAGTGGTTGTTGCGTCAATGGCACGGAAATAATCCCTGCAGAAAGGCGGCAAAGTCGCAAGAACCTGACGAAGCCGCAAAGTATTTTCAATATCAGTATGTTCATGGTAGGTTTGTTTCGGTTACCATAAAAATAAAACTCCTTTATTTAATAAAAATAACAATAACAGATGACACAAAAGGTAAAAAGTTCAGTGCAATCACAGGACATCAAATGTATCTGCACTGGAAAATACAAAATATACGGTGGAATAAAACACAACAGCACATTTACTGAAATTATGATTTTCAGTATAATTATACCACAGAAGTGGCTTTCCGGCAACATCTATATGAAAAACTCGGGTTTGTCGTATAGATATAGATGGCAATAACAGCCCCCTTTTTCCTGCTTTTCGGGGGCTGTTCTCTGATTCCGGTATATCATAAATAATACATAAAAAAATGCTTTTATAAATAATATCTTTTATATATAAATGATTCATCCTGCCGGCCGGGTCACATAGTTCAGCGGATCTTTATGCACACCGTTTTCAATAATACCCAGATGTAAATGCGCTCCAAAGGATGTTCCCGTATTTCCTACATAACCGATCAGTTGTCCTTTTTTTACTTTTGATCCCTGTTTTAATCCCGGGGCAAATTTTGACTGATGCATATATTCAGAAACAATTCCGTCTGCATGTGTGATCTGGATATGATTTCCTGCACCGCCGTTATTATGTCTGATCAAAGATATGGTTCCATCTGCCACTGCATAAATAGGCTCACCGGATTTTGCTGCAATATCAATTCCTTTGTGATAGGTGGATGCCCCCGGGCCGGGAGCCTTTCTTGGTCCGAAATAACTGGTTATGGTTCTGTTTTTCGGATTCAGAGGCCAGTGGAAATCCCGGTCTTTATAATTTGGGATCCAGGCTCCGTCATTACCCACATAATGCTTAGCATCAACCCAGCAGTTTTTCTTTAAAATTCCGGTAGACGGCGCCAGGTAATATTTTTTGCCTCCTGAAGTGATCCAACCGGTTTTACGCTCTCCTGCTCTGTTCAGATAATAACTGTTTCCATCCAGGTTAAGCCAGCCGGTTGCAAGAAGCCCGTTATTCTGAGCATAATAGTTTTTTCCGCCAAGAGTTGCCCAGTGATTTCTGTACATTCTTCCCTGTCTGTTAAAACAGTACATGTTCTTTTGTAAGGTAACCTTCTGGAGATCATAGCGGACTCCCGTCCTGTTATTAAACAGATAACGATAACCGTCAATCGTCTGCCAGCCTGTCAGCATTTTTCCGTCAGACGGCCGGAAATACCGGTAATAAGAATCCGGACGGTAAAAGCCCTGCACCAGTGAATAACGGTTTCCTGCATAATAACGGGAACCGTCCGTGTCGGTAAACCAGGCATTTCTCAGCTGTACGCCTGTTTTCCGGTCAAAAGCATACCAGTTTCTTCCAAATACGGATGCGTCCTGCTCTTCTCCAGCCATTTTTGTCCACATAATAGCGTTTTCCATGATCCGTAACAATTTTGCTGCGGACCATCAGTCCCCGCTCCGTAAAATAATAGGTTTTACCGTTCACTCTCTGAAGCCCCGGCTTCGCTGCCCCTGTAACCGGGTCAAAATAATATCTTGCCCCTGCCGGAGACGTATACCAGCCTTTTATTTTTTTGCCGGAGCTGTCATAGTAATAATAAGAACCGTTGTGATTTACAAACTGCCTTACAGTTGCTGCCTGTACAGGAGCAGCGCTGAAGCACATGGTTAAAAAACCGACAATAAGAAAACAGATCACTGCACCTGAAAAGGATACTTTCTTTTTCATTTCATACGTCCTTCCTGTTATTTATAATATATGCTCGTCCAGAAGAATGGTAAACGGTCCGTCATTTACAAGAGATACTTTCATATCTGCTCCAAAAACGCCGTGTTCCACAACAGGAACTGTTTTCTGCGCCTCCCGGATCATATACTCATAAAGTTCCTCTGCCATATCCGGAGCCCCTGCTTCAATAAAGCTGGGACGATTTCCTTTTTTGCAGTTTGCATACAAAGTAAACTGGGAAACCAGCAAAAGCTCTCCTTCTACATCCTTCAGGGAAAGATTGGTCTTGCCTGCCTCGTCTTCAAAAATACGCAGTCCCAGAAGTTTTTTCAGGTACTTGTCTGCAATTTCCCGGTTGTCTTCTTTTCCGGCGCCTACAAACACCAGCAGTCCTTTTCCGATTTTGCCCACAGTATTTCCGTCCACAGTCACTTCAGCCTGCAGAACTCTCTGAATAAAAAGTCTCATAGCTGTTCCTTTCTTTTGTTTTCTGAACATCAGTATACCATAATTTTACATAAATGTGTCATAAATTTTAAATTTATTTTATCCTGAAAAAAATACCGGGGAATCTGTGGATTCCCCGGTGCTGATAACATTCTGTTTCCTATTTGCTTTATCCTATTTTTTCTTGGATTCATCAAAAATCTGAACCGCATTAATAATAAGCTTTGCCGCATTGTCAAGCCCCAGCTTACCGCTGTCAATACAAAGATTATAATCCTTTGCAGAGCCCCATTTTTTATTAGTGTAGTAATTATAATAGCTGGCTCTGCTCTTGTCAGTTTTGATAATCATATCTTTTGCTTCCTTATCTGATTTTCCGTATTTGGAAGCAATTCTGCGGATCCTTGCATCCATATCTGCATGAATAAAAATACTGAAGCAGTCTGACCAGTCTGAAAGCGCATAATCCGCACAGCGGCCTACCATAACGCAGGGACCCTCTTCTGCCAGTTTTTTGATCGCATCAAACTGTGCCAGAAAAATCTTATGATTCATTGGCATATCATTGAATCCCGCAGAAGAATATCCAAAGGAATAAGTATCCATAACAAGTGAATACAAAAAACTGTTTGTTGGCTTTTCATCATGGTGTTCAAACAGCTCCTTACAGATTCCGCTGTCATTTGCCGCGCGCTCCAGAAGCTCCTTGTCATAACATTTAATGCCAAAATATCTGGCAACCTCCTGGCCGATCTGTCTTCCTCCGCTGCCGTATTCTCTTCCGATTGTAATAATTGAACTTGTTGTATTACTCATAAGCGATACACTCCCTTCTGCGAACATGTTTCTGACATATATTATACATGTTTTCCAGGGAAATGCCAACTATTTTCTTAATTTTTCTAATAACTTCAGAAAATAGTCTGGCAAAGGTGCGGTAAAGTTCCATATATTCACCGGTTACCGGATGAACAAAGCCGAGAACCATAGCGTGAAGTGTCTGCCCCTGAAGGTGAAAAGGATTTTTGGATGAACCGTATACCGTATCTCCAAGAAGCGGATGCCCGATGCTTGTCATATGTACACGGATCTGGTGCGTTCTTCCTGTTTCCAGCCTGCATTCAATGTAGGTATACTGTCCGAACCGCTCCAGAACCTTATAGTGTGTTACAGCAGGTTTTCCGTTTTTGCTGTTGATGGCCATTTTTTTGCGGTCAGTAGGATGACGTCCGATAGGGCCCTCCACAGTTCCCTCATCATCTTTCAGATTTCCGGCCACAATGGCCCGATAACGTCTTTTAATAGAATGCTCTTTCAGCTGCTCTGCAAGATCTCTGTGCACAGAATCCTCTTTACAGATCAGAAGAGCCCCTGTCGTGTCTTTGTCGATCCTGTGAACAATTCCGGGACGCAGAACCCCGTTGATGCCGGAAAGCCGGTCTCCGCAATGAGCCATCACTGCATTTACCAGAGTTCCCTCTGTGTGGCCTGCAGCGGGATGAACTACCATGCCCTTTGGCTTATTTACTACAAGAAGGTAATCATCCTCGTACAGAATATCAAGCGGAATTGCTTCCGGTTTAATATCCAGAGGCTCCATATCAGGAATTTCCAGGCATATTTCTGTTTCCGGCTGGATTTTGTAATTGGCTTTTACCGGCTTTCCATTAACAAAAACAGCCTGTTCCTTCAGAAGCTTCTGAAGATAGGAACGTGAAAATTCCGGGCATTTTTCTGCCAGATAACGGTCAATACGGACAGAAGTTTCCTCCTGCCCGGTTGTAAAATTTAAAGTCTTCATGAATTATCCCTTTTTCGTTTTATAAAATCAAAATCCTCATCTTTGTAGCAGAATCCCACCAGAATAACGAAAGCGATTCCTCCGCACACAACAAAAAACTAT
>ENA-OQKD01000169-OQKD01000169.1-human-gut-metagenome-genome-assembly--contig:-NODE-169-length-18386-cov-3.635960_pt1 | contig 18386 bp, 18 predicted proteins | sample MGYA00242775_ERZ504792 | MGnify/ENA primary metagenome ERZ504792 (study PRJEB26092, sample SAMD00036401) | human gut metagenome | host: Homo sapiens | study: EMG produced TPA metagenomics assembly of...
AGTTGTTTGCTTGTTCTTTACCTTTGTTACAGCTGTATTATAACACGCAAGGGATGAAATGCAAGGGGAAATGTGTGAAGAATTTGTGTAAATCTTACAAATTTGGATGAAATAAATTGTGTATATCTGCCTAAAATGTTATCTGACCTGAAAAATTAGGCGTATTGCTTTTCGGAATAGCATATGTTATAATTGTAACGGATATGAAAGTAAGAAGTAACATTGGCATGTACTCACCTCCCTCCTGTTGTCGGTGTGGGATGTGACAACAGAATAAGTGTATCATATCTTAGAACAAATTGGAACCTAAAAGATCCCTTGGAAGGTGCGACTTCCAGGGGATCTTTTCATCTAACTAATCATTAATTACAGAGTATCATCTCTCCTGATATAACCAGGCTGGTCAGCCGGAGATACGATTTCTTTCTTATGAATGAGTCGTGCCCATTTGTCAACGACTTCATTCTCTACGTGAACATCTTCACCGATTGTAACTTCAGCGAGTACAACACTATTCTTAACAACAGCGCCCTTCTTAATGATACATCCACGTCCGATTACGGAATTCTCAACAGTACCTTCAATCTGGCAACCGTTGGAAATTACGGAATTCTTAACTTCTGCTGTGCTGAAATACTGAGTCGGGCAGGAGTCGTTGGTACGTGTGTAGATTGGCCAGTTCTCATGGAACAGTTCCTGAGCCGCTTTGTAGTTAAGAAGATTCATATTTGCAGAATAATAACTTGGAAAGTCTGTAATGCTTGCAAAGAATCCCTTGTGGGCAACACCACGGATATCCAGAGTTTCGCATTTGTCATTCAGGATATCTGCCAGAGTGTACATGGAGGAAAGTTTTTTGGCTTCTTTAACCAGACTGATGAAGAGTTCTGTCTTCATCACACAGGTATCCATGTAGATATTCTGGTTTTTCTTATTACCATGGTTCGGTTCGATGGAATCAACACCTTTCTGACGGTTCAGATCCAGAACATTACAGGTCAGATAAGCTTCTTTGGCATTATCAACAGAATGATAAAGGAGGGTGACATCTGCGCCGGATTCAATATGTGTATGTAAAAACTGATCGAAATCAATAGAATAAACCATATAGCTTGGAGCAATAACAACATATGGATGATTCATTCTGCTTAAGGATTCCATATTATCCATATAGCATGAAATATCTGTATTGTAGATATCGTTGTCATTATTGTGCTCAGAGAAGAGAAGCTGAAGCTTTCCACTCTTGGAGTTGATGTTGTAATGACGTCCTGTTCCAACGTGTTCTACAACAGAACGTGGTTTATTGTTGATATAAACCTGAATACGATCAATATTACTGTTTGTCATGTTGGAGATAGGGAAGTCGATGACTCTGTATCTTCCAAGGAAGGAAAACGCGCCGATCGGGCGATAATCCTGCATACCATCTACATAAATGTTTCTCCCGGAGGAGTTTACGATACCAAATGCCTTATACATATTATTCTGCCCCCTTTACACGTTTCGCTACAAGCTCGATGTGCTCGCTGTCTGCACTGCCTACAACAGCACCTTTACCAATACGGATACCGTCTGCTACAAGTGCACGCTGAACAACAGCACCCTCTTCTACAATAGCACCTGGCATCAGTACACTGTCAATAATTTTTGCACCTGCACCAATCTTAACGCCTGTAAAGAGTACGGAATGTTTAACTTCACCCTGAACTACACAGCCCTGTGTGATATATGCATCCTTAACGTCTGCCTCTGCACTGATATACTGTGGAAGAGCAGTAACGTCTTCTGTATAAATCTTCCAGGACGGATCGCCCAGATCCAGTTCATTCTTGGAACTTAACAGATCCATGTTTGCTTCCCAGAGAGAGTCGATTGTACCAACATCTTTCCAGTAACCTTTGAATTTGTATGCAAAAAGAGTCTTATTATCGTTAAGCATTGTAGGGATGATATCTTTACCGAAGTCATGGTTGGAATCCGGATTCTTGATATCAGCCATCAGCATCTTGCGGAGAAGTTTCCATGTAAAGATATAGATACCCATGGATGCAAGGTTGCTCTTCGGATGTTCCGGTTTCTCTTCAAATTCTACAATACGGCCTGTTTCGTCAGTGTTCATGATACCGAAACGGCTTGCTTCTTTCATCGGGACTTCGATAACTGCAATAGTAGCATCTGCTTTAGCTGCTTTATGAGCTGCGAGCATCTCGTCATAGTTCATCTTGTAAATATGGTCACCGGAAAGAACGAGAACATATTCCGGATCAAATTTGTCGATAAAGTCAATGTTCTGGGAAATTGCATCTGCAGTTCCACGATATACATTCAGATTCTCATCAGCTTTCTCACGTGGCGGAAGAACGTAAACACCGCTGTCTTTGGCATCGAGACCCCAACGGCCGCCGGCTGCTACATAGCTGTTCAACTGGATCGATTCATACTGTGTAAGTACACCTACAACATCAACGCCACTGTTGGCACAGTTACTTAAAGGAAAGTCTACGATACGATATTTACCGCCGTATGAAACGGCTGGCTTTGCCACTTTATTGGTAAGATCATGCAGACGGCTGCCACGACCGCCGGCCAGAATCATAGCCAACATACTATTTTGTTTCATAATAGTGAACCCTCGCTTTCATTTATTACACAATATTATACAATTTTTTTTTGCATATTTCTATAGGTTTATGAAAAAAATATGTAAAATTTTCGCTACAAACCACGTTAAATCGACGAAAAATTATACATTATACACAAAATAATGGGGAAAATGGAAGAAGTGTGATACGTAAATATACACAAATTTAAGGAAAACAGGTGGACGTATAATACTTCTTACGTTATAATAGGTAAGACTTTATGGTATCTGACTAAAAGAAGACAGTGTATCGATGGTGCAGGTCTGATGCAGATATTCTTTTTGAAGATGTAGTTACTGTTCGTATGATGCTGTTGTTGCAGAGAACAGAGTAAACAGTAACGATATTCAGCCAGACTGCGAAGCAGGTATCTGGTTATGAACAAACAACAGAGCGGATGATCTATCCGCCGGACTTAAAGAAGCAGAGGTTATCACGTGAGTAAGAGAGAAGATTATAAACGATTTATCGTGTTCTGTCTGGCGAGTCTGGTTGTACTGGCACAGATGGCTGTCTTTGCCTATGTGTGGTACACAGTCTACAGGGGACAGATCGATGAACCATTCTGGCGAAAAGGTAACTGGGTACTGATCGCGATTTACGGTCTGATGTTTGCCATGTTTGCAAAGCTGTACGGTGGACTGAAAGTCGGATATCTTAAGAGGATAGACGTATTTTATTCCCTGACACTGGCACTCTTGTGTACGAATGCAGTGGAATATCTGGAGATCACTCTGATCAACAGATGGTTTCTGAGCATATGGCCGATGATCGAGATGACGATGATCCAGTTGATACTGATCATTATCTGGATTTTTGGCTCCAGATATATTTATTCCAAATTATATCGTGCACGTAAATTGCTGGTTATTTACGGCGACCGTGATCCGGGAGATGACCTGATCCACAAGATGAATTCCAGAAAGGATAAATACGATATCAGTGGTAAGGTTCATGTCAGCAAGGGAGAGAAAGAAATTCACAGAATGATGCGGGATTATGATGGAGTGATCATATGGGATCTGCCGTCAACAGAGAGAAACCGCTATCTGAAGTTTTGCTTTGCGCATTCGATTCGATGCTATGTCAGTCCGAAGATTTCAGACATCATTTTGATGGGAAGTGAACGTATCCATCTTTTTGACACTCCGCTTCTGATGTCTCGAAACATGGGGCTGTCAGTAGATCAGCGTGTTGCAAAGAGAGTACTGGATATTCTGGTTTCCGGAATTGGCATTATCATAACTTCACCAATCATGCTGATCATAGCGATTGCGGTAAAAGCATACGACAAAGGTCCTGTATTTTATTTTCAGGATCGTCTCACCATAGGAGGTACTCCGTTTAAGATCTGCAAATTCCGCAGCATGTGCGTGGATTCTGAGAAAAACGGAGCTAGACTGGCATCCAAGCATGATTCCCGTATCACTCCGGTTGGAAGAGTGCTGAGAAATCTTCATCTGGATGAACTGCCGCAGCTTTTCAATGTATTTAAGGGAGATATGTCTCTGGTTGGACCGCGTCCGGAGCGTAAGATGATCATGCACGAGTATGAAAAAGAACTGCCGGAGTTTTATTATCGTCTGAAAGTAAAAGCCGGACTGACTGGATATGCGCAGGTTTACGGCAAGTATAACACCACTCCTTATGACAAATTAAAACTGGACCTGTTTTATATTGAGAACTATTCTTTCCTGTTGGATATTAAGCTGATCTTTATGACAGTTAAGATCTTTTTCCAGAAAGAGGTATCCGAGGGAGTAGACGACAAGCAGGTAAATGCGCTGAAGGATTCCGGCAGAACCGCTGAAGCTTCAGAGAATAAAACGGAGGAATGACCATGAATAAACCGCTGGTATCTGTGATCATGCCGGTTTACAACGGAGAGAAGTATATTAAACAGGCTGTGGATTCTGTTTATGAGCAGGGAGTTTCTGTGGAACTCCTTGTGATCGATGACGGTTCCACGGACCATACACAGGAAGTCCTGTCTGCCTATGAGGGCAGAGAGGACTTTCGGTATATTAAGAACAAACAGAATATGGGTGCGGCAGGCTCCAGAAACAAAGGCGTGAAGCTTGCACAGGGAATTTATATTGCCTTTCTGGATGCGGATGACTGGTGGGAGAAGGGAAAATTGAAAGAACAGCTGCATTGTCTCGAGGAGACAGGATATGTGCTGTGCTCTACGGGCCGTGAATTGATGAGGGCAGACGGAAACAGTACAGGCCGTACCATTCCGGTGAAGGAAAAGATCACCTACAGAGAACTTCTGAAGCATAACAGTATTAACTGTTCTTCGGTGATGCTGAGAACAGATGTGGCACGGGAATTTCCAATGGAGCACGATGACAGTCATGAGGATTATATTACCTGGCTGAAGGTTCTACGTAAATATGGCTATGCTGCAGGGGTTAATAAGCCGTATCTGAAATATCGCTTAAGTGAGGGCGGTAAGTCCAGAAATAAGCTGAAATCGGCGGCTATGACTTATAATGTTTACAGGTATGCAGGCTATGGCAGGATTAAGAGTTGTATTTTTTTCTGCTCATATGCAGTGCATGGGATTTGGAAATATTGTCATAAATAATATTGAATTTATGAATCTACAGCGTGGTTTGTACAGATGATACAATCTGGCAGACCGCGCTGTGCTGCGTATAGCATAAATTCGCACGGCATGTCTCGGGATTTTGGCATATTCATGCCAAAACACCTCGCGGGATAGTAGCGTGTGAATAGTAACAATGGAAATACTTTCATTAAACAGATTATTAAGTTCCTATTCCATAAATCGTAAAAATATGTTATCATTGGTGTAATAACTGTGACCTGCTGAAGAGGGATAATAATATATTTCTTCGATTCATGTCAGGTTATGAATATGATTAAAGGATAGTATTTAATATGAGAATAAAGAAAGAGAGGCCGGCTGTGCCTTACTCCTACCTGATCGATAATTTCAAGGTATTGCTTATCTTTCTGGTAGTATTTAACCATATTATTGCATTCAACCTCGTAAAGGTAGACACTGTGGTAAGATATGTGTGGTATGCGATCACTATTTTCCACATGCCTGCGTTTATTTTTGTTTCGGGATATCTGTCCAAGAAGCCGCAGAATGCATTGAAGAATTTTAAGAATCTGCTGATCCCATATATTTTGGGCTACACTCTGACCTGGTATTCACAGATCTGGCTGGGAAGGTCTGTAGACTATGAGATCCTCAGACCGACCGGAACGGTTATGTGGTATATTCTGGCGTTATTTATTTATCGTCTTACTATTGAAGCGTTGGGCAAGATCAGATTTATCGTTCCGATCAGTATTGCTATTGCATTATGGGCAGGAACCAGACCGGAGTTTACGACTTTCCTGTCTGCATCAAGAATTGTGGTATTTTTCCCATTCTTTGTGGCTGGTTATCTGTGGAAGAGTGAATATATCACTGCAGTTCGTAAGTTTAAGGGGAAATGGGTGCTGGTTCCGATTTCAGCAGTACTGCTGTGGGCAATACCGAATTATATGATTACTAATGATATGGGAATTGCAATTTTCCGTGGTAATCATGGATATAAACTCTGTGGTCTGACAGACCCGGAAGGAATCATTCTCAGACTGCTGATGTATCTGGTATCTTTTATCCTGATCTATACGTTGCTTGCGTTATTGCCGGATATTAAGCTGCCGCTTACTTATGTGGGACGTCATACGATGGGAATTTATTTCTTCCATTATCCGATCATGATCATTATGAATGGTCTGTATATTCTGCAGATCCCTGAGATGAACAATGTCTGGGCACTACTTGGGGTATCGTTGGTATTTGTCCTTGTTCTGGGAAGTCTGCCGGTAGATCTTCTGTATACAGGGGTACTGAATCTGATCGCATTTATTCTTATTAAGAAGGATAAGACAGTCAGAGATGAAGGTCTGGAAGAGGAGTATGACCGTGAGGATCATGAATATGAACTTCTCAGACGAAAGAAAGCGATTGAAGAACTGGCGGCGACGCTGGATTCTGAGAGCGAACAGGATGGTCATATGCAGAAGATTAATCTGGATGATGATCTGATGGAGCGTACCTCAGATAAACATGAAGGTTTCAGTAATGTAGCAGGTACGGATCATCTGGATATCGAGGAATATGATCTGGATGATATTCCGGATGAGCAGATTAAGAATGAGGAGGAAGAGTTACTTTCTCTTGAAGATCTGATCCAGGAGTTGGAAAAAACAACCAGAAATATGAAGAATAATGATCTGTTGGATGAACTGAAACAGGAGAATAATTCAGGAAATTTACAGGCAGATGCGGTACAGTCAGAAGAGATGCAGGAGGAATTGCAGTTAAATGAGCTTCCGCCGGATGCATTGGATTTAGATGAACTGAAGCCTGAAGAAAAAGAATAAAACACAACTGAGGACTTTGGAATACTGTGAATGGTAGTATATCAGTATTTCAAAGTCTTTTTATATACCGCAGGAAATTACTCAGGACAGGATTGTACCGTGGTAAAGAGAAATTCTGTGCATTGCGAAGCGTGCTGCTGGGCACGGAGTGAACAGTAATTTTTTTTCTTAACGTTAATTTAACATTCTGGTAACAGATAGGTGACGTAAGTTGGGAAGTATGATATAATAAAAGTATCTATAGTGTAAATCAGATGTAATTGTGAAGGTACAAAGCAGTTACAATCAGTAAAATTTTTTTGGGAGTTAAACGGAGAGAATGAAAAGAGTGATCACATATGGCACTTTTGATCTGTTTCATAAGGGCCACTACAATATTATCAAGAGGGCGAAAGCACTTGGCGATTATCTGATCGTAGGTGTCACAAGTGAGAGCTTTGATATCGAACGCGGAAAGCTCAATGTGAGGGACAGCCTGATCAAGAGAATTGAGAATGTGCGAAGAACCGGTCTGGCAGACGAGATCATTATTGAAGAATACCAGGGTCAGAAGGTTAGTGACATTATTAAATATGATATTGATGTTCTGGTAGTTGGTTCTGATTGGCGGGGTAAATTTGATTATCTTAAGAATTATTGTGATGTAGTTTATCTGGAACGGACGAAGAATATTTCCAGTACAAAACTTCGCAGCGAAGGTGTTATCTTTAATATGGGAATTGCGACGGACAATATTGAAGATAATGACTTTGTTCAGGAATCCAAATTTGTCAGCGGTATTCATGTAGAACGGGTATTTAGTGAGAATCAGGAGCTAGCACAGGAGTTTTGCGATAAATATGAGCTGGGATCCTGCTGGAGTGATTATGATGAGTTTCTGTCGGATGTAGATATTGTATACATTAAGTCTTCTCTGAATAAGAGGGTGGAATACATTGAACATGCACTGAAGCAGGGAAAATATGTGATCAGTGATTCGCCGATGTCTCTTTCCTCAGAGAAGCTGCGTCATTTATTTGATGTGGCAAGAGAGAACCATGTAGTTCTGATCGATCGGATGACTCTGGTTTATCTGCGTGCGTTTAATCAGCTGGTATGGCTGATACACAGCAATCTGGTGGGAGATATGGTAAGTGTAAAATGCGCCATTTCTCAGGATGATTTTGAAGGCGGCAAGACTTTTAACGAAACTGTCTGCACAGCAATCTGCGCAGTGATCAAGCTGCTGGGAAAGAAATATCAGGACATTAATACCAATGCAGTCCGCAGTCAAAGTGGTAAGTTTGTGTATGACATGATCACGATGAAGTATGCCAGTGCGCTGGCAACGATTGAGATTGGAACAACTGTAGATATTGAGAATGAACTTGTGATTATTGGAAGCAATGGCAGGGTTACTATTCCAAATGACTGGTGGAATACCGGTTATTTCGAAGCTAATATTTCTGGAAAGGAATTTCTCAAGAGATATAGTTTTAATTTTGAGGGAAATGGCTTCCGCTACCTGTTACAGGAACTGATGATCATGATCCGCGATAAACGGACAGAATGTACACGGCTCTTCTATGATGAGTCGGTTAAAATAATAGAAATTTTGGAAACAATTAATCAGAAAGGATAACCCATGACGGAGAAACAGGAATACCTCCTGAAGCTTTTCAGAGAGGTTGATGAAATCTGCAGGGAACATAATCTCAGATATGTGCTGGCAGGAGGCTCCCTGATCGGAGCCCTCAGACATGAAGGATTTGTTCCCTGGGATGATGATGTAGACTTATATATGCCACGTTCGGACTGGGAGAAGTTTGTAGAGATTTGTAAGACAGAGCTTCCCCCGAACAGAGAGATACAGTGTTCGGAAGTGGACAGAAATTATACAAATTCATTTCCACGCTACGCATCCACCAATACCTGCGCGATCCACAAGAGCCAGATTATTGGTAAGGACTGCGGCGGAGAGATCATAGACATTCTTACACTGGATCCGATTCCGGCAGATGACAGAGAATATGAGAAATACAGAACACATATGATGATCTATTCAGATCTTATCAATATTTCTGTAGGCTACAGTGACCGCTGGGAGATACCTGCATCCATGTATCTGAAGTATCTTCTTTCTTATATTTTTCTTGGTAAAAAAAGAACACTGGCAAAGCTTGAGAAGATTATGTTCTCCTATAATGAAGAGGAATGTGACCGCTATGCCATGCGCTGGGGCGGCTGCCCGTTTCTTTTTGACAAAGATATGATGTTTCCGGTGAAGGAGGGCGTTTTTGAGGGACAGAAGGCAATGATCCCAAATAAATGCAGTGATTATCTGATCTGGCATTATGGAGATGAGTGGTCTTATATGCCGCCGCATCACAGCAGAGAGGGACACGTGGCAGTCTGTGTGGATGAGCTTCCTTATCAGGAGTTTCGTGACGAATATATGCCAAAGCTCAAGAAGGTAAACTTCGCAGGGATTCTGTATTCCGCAAGTTCTACAATATGCGGATCGCAAAGAAGAGCCATAAGGTACGCCAGGAAGGTCTGACTATGAAAGCCCGTGCAGTAGCGCTGGATCTTCAGAGAGCTATTGAGGAATCCGGACTGAAGATCAGTGAATTGATTGAGAACCGGTCTTTTCGTAAGCTGAGTGCATTGTTTGGTTCTTATTATAAGAATCAGTTAAGTGCTGATTTCATAGGAAGAGAAGACTATGCCAATATTTATGCATTTTATCATCCGATCCTTGTGGAGATTCCGGATGAGATATTCTATGCGGGTGTTTTGACACGTTTTTTATACAGAACGTGTGTCAAAGGCATATCGTATGCTGCAGATCCGCCAGAATCTGGATCATCTTTCTCCTGAGATGGAGAAACTGAAGGAGGATATCGAACTCTTCAGAAAAGCAGCAGATCATTACGAGTTCCATCGTATGAAGGAAGCACAGCAGATAGTCGAGGACCTTGTGGAGCGTTATCCGGGACACCCTGGATTTATGAAATTCAAATGTCGATTCCTTATGGAGAATGCGGGAGAGAACCGTATAGAAGCAGAACGTTTCCTGGAAAAAGCACTCAAACTTTTCCCGGAGGACGGATATTTTCTGAAATATAAAGCGGATATTTTCTGGATGAATGGAGAGATGCAGAAAGCGGCAGAACTTTATCTCCAGATAAAAGAGAAAACAACTAACGGAATTGTATGGATGGAGATGGACAGATTCTTCAAGGAGTATAAGGATGAGATTCTGAAAGACTGTGAAGAACTTCTGGCAAGCCGCAGGAAGAAGGACGCACTTTCTCTGATGGAATTGTGGAGTCAGCTGATTCCAGAGGATGATGATATTCAGGGAGCATTTTACATGGCGAAAGTTGCCTGTGCGCACACTCAGAGTGAGCTTGAGAAAGTGATCGATGAGATCTGTGCAGTAATTGAGGTTTCGATGCTGACTCCTGTCAGTGAAGAGAGAGCACCGGAGAAGAAGAGAGAATATTACAGAAAAGCGCTTACCAGAGCATGGAAGAGACTTGGATATTCCAAAGAACTGGCAAAACTTCGTACACAGATTATGTGTACCAGTGAGGAAAGCGAACTGGAATGGCTGGCAGAACAAGTACGGAGTAAACAGTTTAATAAAGAAGAGAAATCCTGCGTATACAAACTGGTAGGAGATGTTCGTATGAAACAGGGACAGACCAGAGAGGCATTTGCTAATTATAAGAAAGCACTGGAATCTCAGATGCCATCTTATGTAAAGACAGAATTATACCGTATCTTTATCAATGACTTGAATGATGGAAGCAGGCAGGCGAAGAGTTTTGCAAAGAAGACAGACATCACAGTGGTGCTGGATAACTGGCTGGATAAATACGGAAGTATTGAAGAAATTAAACAGATTGTTCAGAGTGTGAGCAGCAATGTGTGATAAATATTTTTGACAGGGAGATGCCCGTGCACAGGATATAGGTGTTTCTTACAGATTACTGAGAACAAAGTGAATAGTAATCCGTACAGTCAAAAATCTGAATAGAAATGGAGTATAGAGTTGAACAAGAAGCAAAAGGTAATATTGTCATTATTACAGGAAATTGATGAAATATGCCAGAAGAATGAAATTGAATATTTTCTTTCGCCGCGTCTGACGCTCTGCACAGTGGAAGGGCATCCTTTTCCACAGAATCCGATGTTTGGTGTTGTGCTGATGAAGACGGCAGAGATGGAGCGTTTTCGTCAGGCAGTGGAGGAAGATCCGAGAGAGAGACGGGCGCTGGAATCCATGAAGAGTCATAAATGGTTCTCCGGATTCTATCTGAGGTATACGAATACAGATACTCTCTGCCTGAATATGGATAACACCAGAGATTATGCATTTCCGGGAATCGGAGTCAACATTTTTCCATTGAGGACACCGGTGGCTTCTGCGTCTGCAAACCGCAGATTTTCCAGAGATGAGAATGCATGGACAGAACTTTGCCATATCAATTATGCGGAGAGAAATTTCAAGAGCAGGGTAAACCGTACGTTGATGAGACTGCAGTGTCTGATCAATGGACGTCAGAGACAGGCAGCGCGTCTATATGATAAATTTATCAGACTGCATCAGCAGCCAAAAGCAGATAAATATATTCTTAAAAGAAGAAAGCAGACGACAGTTTATCCGGCAGAAATTTTTGCCAAGAGTAAGAGAGTTATGCTGGAGGGTGTGGAACTTCAGGTTCCGGCTAAAACGGCAGAATATCTGACAGTAACTTATGGCAATAATTATAAGAAGGCTACAGAACCAAGGTATGTTACACCGATCGCACTGGCAGTCAGCGCGAGGGTAAGCTATACTCAGTTCTGGAAAGAAGCGGGAGATTTTGAGAAATACAGTAAGGAGCGTATGCGAAACAGTCGCAGGCTTGCGAGAAGCAGAAGACATAAGGAGTATTTCAATGAATGCTGGGAGTATGTTGAATTTTGTGGGGAGCGTATGAACCTGGGTGTTTCTTATGAAAAACAGAAGGATTATATCAAGAACCTGTACAAGAATGAAGACTATATGACACTTGAGAAGGTTTTCCGCCCATATTTCAAGATGATGCAGAAGAGTCTGCAGAAGAATGAGCTTTTCGCGGAGGATGAGGAGATTCTTGATATTTATATAGACGTACTGGAAAAGACTGGAAAAACAGTACAGAGAGGTAAGATCGGTATGCTGATCTGACGGGAGGTAAAATGAAACTTTCAGACTATATTGTTACATTTTTGCAGAAAAAAGGAATTAGCCATTTCTTTGGATATCAGGGTACAATGATCGCACATGTGGTGGATTCTATTGAGAGAAATCCAGAGACAGAGAATCATTCCAGCTATAATGAGCAGGGTGCAGCTTTTGCAGCATGCGGTTATGCTCAGGCGAAAGAGGAATGTGCATGTGCTTATGCTACCAGCGGCCCGGGAGCGGTGAATCTCTTAAGTGGTGTGGCAGATGCTTATTATGATTCTCTGCCTGTGATCTTTCTTACAGGGCAGTTGAATACTTATGAATATTCCGGGATTGAGGGACTTCGTCAGCAGGGATTTCAGGAGACGGACATTGTGGCAATGGCGAAACCGATCACGAAATATGCAGTTCAGATCCGGAATCCGGAGGATATTGTAGAGGAATTAAATAAGGCTTATCATATTGCGACAACAGGACGCAGAGGTCCGGTTCTCATTGACCTTCCCATGAATATTCAGAGAAGTGAAGTAGAGAATCCGGTTTATGATATGGTGTTTGAGGATAAACACACAGATGCAGCTGCGGCACAGCAGGCGGCAGATAAGATTCTGGAAGCGCTGGAAGAGGCGAAGCGCCCGGTGATTATGCTGGGTCATGGCGTGGACAGTTATGCAAGCCAGCAGAAACTGATCCGATTTGCGCAGAAGAGACAGATTCCGATCATTACCAGTGTGCTGGCAAAATCTGTGCTGGGTTATGAGCATCCGTTAAACTTCGGATGTATTGGCGGTGCATATGGACATCGCTACGCAAATATGATCGCCAATGCCAAGAGTGATCTGCTTCTCTGTTTCGGAATTTCCATGTGTACCAGACAGATCGGAACGAAGGTTCATGAATTTGCGAAAGGTGCGAAGATCATTCGTGTGGATATCGATCAGTATAATCTTCAAAGAGATATTCATGAGAATGGTGAGAATGAGTTGAAACTGCAGGCAGAGACCGGCGCAGTAATCGATTGTCTGGCGAAAGTGTCCAGTCCGGAGCCTGAGGGCATTAGTGAGTGGCTGAATGTCTGCAACGAGATCAAAGAGAATCTTCAGGCAGTGGATGACAATACACCGGAGAGATATCCGAATCGTATGATTGCGGATCTCAGTGACATGCTGACAGATACTTCAGCGATTGCAGTTGATGTAGGCCAGCACATGGTATGGAGTTATCAGTCATTTAAAAATCATGAAGGACAGAAGCTTCTTTTTTCCGGTGGACATGGTGCAATGGGATATGGACTTCCGGCGGCGATCGGAGCTTATTATGCCACTGGAAAACCGACCGCATGTATCTGTGGTGATGGTGCCTTACAGATGAATATTCAGGAACTGGAATGGGTAAAGAGAGAGAATCTTCCTATTAAAATAATGGTTATGAATAATGAAGCGCTGGGAATGATCCGGCATCTGCAGAGAGATTATTTTGACTGCCTCTTTGCCGGAACTACAGATGGATGTGGTTTTGCATCCTGTGATTTCTCAGAGGTTGCGAAGGCTTATGGGATTGCTTCATTGAGAATGCATTGTGATGCTGTAAAAGAAGAGGCACCGGAATTTCTGGAGGGGGAAGGTCCGAAACTTCTGGAAGTTATGCTGGAGCATGGGACTTTTGCATATCCGAAGACTTGTCTGGGTGAGCCGATTCATAATCAGCAGCCGTATGCACCGAAGGAAGTTTATGACAGACTGATGGAATTATAAGAATTGACGCTGTTGAATGAAGAGTGAATCGTAACATCATTGGAAAAAATGGAAATATAAGAATATAAACAGTGTTGTTGACATGTCACTATCTATAGGATGTCTGAATATGATACGCGCCTATATATTGAAAAGCGTATTGTTAAAAGTGATATAAAACAGCAATAGGTAGTAATAGAGGTAAGAAATGAGCAAAGTAACAGTAATTACAGGCGGAACTTCAGGAATCGGCCGCGGCATTGTGGAGAAGATTCTGGCGAATTCAGAGAAAGATGATCTGATTTTTGCCACTTATGCACATAATGCGCACAAGGCAAATGAATTCTGGTACAGTTTGAAACCGGAAGAGCAGGAGAAACTGATCATTCTGAAAGCGAATATGTCTTCCTATGATGAGATGATGAATTTCGTCGGAGAAGTGAAGGAGAAAGCCGGACATGTAGACTGGCTGATCAGTAATGCGGGAATCAGCACTTATGACAAATTTCAGGATTATACCTTTGAGGAGTGGAATAAGATCGTAAACACGAATCTGTCAGTGCCGGTATTTATGATCAAAGAATTTATGCCGGTGATGACAGAAGGCGGAAGAGTGCTCTTTATGGGATCTTATGCAGGACAGCAGGCGTATTCCTCTTCGCTGGTTTATGGTGTGACCAAAGCGGCAATTCATTTCCTGACGAAATCTCTGGTAAAGGAATTTGAGCCGAAAGGCATCACAGTCAATGCCATTGCACCTGGATTTATAGAGACTCCGTGGCATGAGAACCGTACACAGGAGAGTTATGACCGCATCAATCGCAAGATTGCACTTCACAGATTTGGTGAGATTAAAGATGTGGCAGATATGGCGTACAGTATTCTTACGAATAATTATATGAATGGAAGTATTGTGGATATCCATGGGGGGTATGATTACTTCTGAAAAACAGGATTGGAATTGTAATAGTTGCAGTTATTATTACGCTGGAAACTTATATTTGAGCGTCTTATTGAAATTATTTCCCGACAGGGCAGACATTTGGAAAAAATGTTATATTGAAGATAGAGGTTAACATGAAGAAAGAGAAAACATTTATCGTGCAGATCAAAGATACGGAATCAGGTACCTGGCAGGGAAGTGTCCAGTGGGTGGAAAAAGAGAAGAAAGAGATTTTCCGCAGTGCGCTGGAGTTGATGAAATTGATGGAATCTGCAGTAGAAAGTGATGACTGAATTCATATTTGACGGGGGAAAGAGACGATGAGTCAAACAGTAAAAGTTCATTTTTTCGGGGAATTCCGTCTGGAGAGTGGGACTGCATCTCTGAATGAAGAAAGGATTCATTCAAAGAAAGTAATGAAACTTATGGCGTATCTTCTGCTGAATCATGATCGGATGATCAGTGCAGAAGAACTGGGAGAGCTGATATGGGGAAACGGCGGTTCGTCAAATCCCATGGGTGCGCTTAAGAACCTGGTATATAGAGTACGCAGTGTGCTGAAACAACTGGGATCAGAGGAATATATTGTTTCCGGAACAGGTACATATGGATGGAATCATGACATAGAACTTCGAAGTGATATGTCAGAGTTTAAGTATTATGCAGAGCAGACAAGAGAACGCAGTAAGGATATAAATGAACAGATCAGGAAATATGAACAGGCGGTTGCCTGTTATGAGAAACCTCAGACTTCTGTTCTGACATCAGACTCCTGGATGTCTGTACGGTATACTTATCATCATTCTGTATATATGAAATTGGTAAATGAGTTGTGTGAACTGTACAGTAGTGTACATGCATATGACAAGATTCAGAATGTCTGTGGATATGCGATGTCCTGTGACGAACTGAATGAAGATACCCACTATTGGCTTATCAAGAGCTGGGTAGGACAGGGAAATATTGAGAATGCCCTGAAACAGTATGACACAGCGATGAAGATTCTGTATGAGAGACTTGGAATGCACAGATCCCAGAGGATGCGGGAACTGTATGATGAAATTCTTGGAATGAGTAAGGATATTGCTCAGGCAACCATGGATGATATCTATGGAGAAATCCAGGAGGAGGATCCAAATGGCGTATTTTTCTGTGAATATACCGTATTTCGGGAGATATACAGACTAGAAGCCCGACGTGTTCTGCGCTCGGGGATTGCAGAGTTTATGATCCTGCTGACGGTTGTGATCGATGAGAAGAGAATGCAGACGGAACCGACCAGAATTCAATATTATAGGAAAAAAGCCATAGATAAATTGCAGCTGACCTTATGGCGCCATCTCAGAATGGGAGATGTGGCAGCCAGATACAGTGATGAACAGTATGTCGTAATGCTTCCTTACTGCAGTTATGAGGCAGCACAGAAAGTAATCCAGCGCATTACAGTAAATTTCAACAAGATTATGGGAAATAACAGAATTCAGATAAAGGCAGAAACGAGGGAGGTCTCTATTCATAATGAACTTCCTTTGGAGAGAAAAGGGGGGACAGAATGGATTCATGAGAAAAAGAAGTGATTTACCTGTCAGTACTTTATACATCTGTACAGATGAGAGAAATGGAGAGAACAGGGCAGGGAGAGCTTATTGTAGATTATTTCCGAGTGCGATTAAATTTCGGGATTTGGGAGAACTGCTTGTAAAGGCAGATCTCATGTTTGATAAAGCAGGATATCCGCAGGCATATCAGGAGAGCAGAAGTTTTGCTTCCGATGAAATCCGTAGTGTCGTTTATAATCCGGAACTGCATTTTTCTGATGAAGAATTACGGAAGAAGCAGGGAAGAATTTCAACAGAATATATCATTGTCAGCAGCCGCCGCAGATCTGGATGGCAGGGCATATATATTGACAGTCAGGGAAATGATTCAGAGTTTATCAGTGAGATTGAACTTCTGAAGCAGATTTCCGGACAGAAGAAATAGAAAGATGAAGGTTACTGTTCACGCGATGCTATCCCGAGAGGTGTTTTGGCATGAACAGGCAATAAACTTTGATATTCGTGCGTAATACTTATATAATGGAAAAAAGTATTCCGTTATTGAGAATAGACATCATATGTCTGTTAAAAGTAGAGCGCGGAGGCGTATAAAGGTGAGTAGGCCAGATAATAAAAAAAGGTGAAAGAGAATCTTATTTTTTACAGCTCTCATTGCAGTGATCTTCATTGCATGGGCGCTGATTAATTTTAATACATCGGTAAAGGAAGCGGAGAAATCCAAGTCCCGCGATTTCATCACAGAATGGACGGAACAGAATGCCAGCCTGGTTCGGTATAAAGCGGATAAGTATTATGATATCCTGGATTATGCTGCGAAGTTTATCAGCAAGATGCCTTTGGATGACGAGGAAACCAGAGATTTGCTTTATGAGAATTTCAGTGAGAAAGCGTCATATTTTGGCGGAATATAGAGAATATGTTTTCTGATATCTGCAAAATGATCCTCCTGATTTTTCAAGAGATTCTAAATGCGAAAAATACGCGATAAAATATAGGCATAAATATAAGAAAAGACTTGACTTGAGCATGTCATGTGTGATAAACTTGACAAGCGACATGGAAGTTGGGTCTTTTTTTTAATGCCCGAAAAAGATGACGGATACATCGTCAGGCGTGAGAAAAACGACCATGCAAATGAAAACACTGGAGGTGGAAGTTGTGCGCGTTAAGATTACATTGGCATGTACGGAGTGCAAGCAGCGTAACTACAATATGACCAAGGAGAAAAAGACCATCCTGAAAGAATGGAAACTCAGAAATATTGTAAGTTCTGCCGCAAACACACTCTGCATAAGGAAACAAGTAATCCAAGGTAACTGGACGAAACAGTTACTCACAGAGAATTGTGAGGTCAGGCTATGCAAGGAAATGAAAAATCTGCTGGCAAAAGCCAGAAGAAGAGTTGGTTTCAGGGACTTCAATCAGAATTCAAGAAGATTGTCTGGACAGACCGCAACACTCTGATCAAACAGACCATCGTGGTTGTGTGTGTATCAATTGTGCTGTGTGTACTGATCAGCGTAATGGATTCATTTATTCTCGAAGGCATTAATCTTTTAATGAAATAAGGTATAAGGTGATTGTATGTCTTTGATGCTTATAAATCACTTTCTACTTACAATACCAATGGTAGTTATCTCTTTGACGGGTCGTTGGGTAACGGGCTATGCTCCCTCTAGTAATGCTAATCCGGATTTTGGCTTGGGAAAACGAGCGTTTGCGATTAATCTGGGTGTTGATTTTGTTCTATGGTAATCGTTTACGTGGTTCAGTGGAGTATTTTGACCGTAGTTCTAAAGACTTGCTTTATACGTACACGGCACCTCAACCGCCTTTTGTCTATTCCACTATTTGGTAACGTTGGAACTACGAAAAATACCGGTATAGAGTATC
>ENA-OQKD01000170-OQKD01000170.1-human-gut-metagenome-genome-assembly--contig:-NODE-170-length-18343-cov-2.652119_pt1 | contig 18343 bp, 20 predicted proteins | sample MGYA00242775_ERZ504792 | MGnify/ENA primary metagenome ERZ504792 (study PRJEB26092, sample SAMD00036401) | human gut metagenome | host: Homo sapiens | study: EMG produced TPA metagenomics assembly of...
ATTGACGATTATGTAACCTATGCAAAGACATGTTCAAAACTCGGGAGACAGGTAAATATTGGATTACATTAAATGAACAGAATATTTTCACTTCACTTGGCTGGCTGACAGCGCAACATCCGCCGGGAAAATTTGACGATCAGAAGATGTTTTATCAGTAAATCATCACGCTTTTATGGCGCATGCAAAAGCGGTTCTTGCTTATCGCGAGCTGGGATACAAAGGTGAGATCGGAGCAAGCTTTGCATACACACCTTCTTATGCGCTGGATTGTAAGCCGATCAATGCAATGGCAAAAAGCAATTATGATGATTTGAAAAATTATTGGTGGATGGATGTCTATGCATATGGACGATATCCGAAAGCGGCAATGACCTATTTGAAGAAAAAGAAAATTGCGCCTCAAATGCAAAGCGGTGATGAAGAAATTTTGAAAGAAGCTGCAAAAGAGATCACTTTTATGGGTGTAAATTATTACCAGAGCTGCGTATGTGAATACAATCCATTAGATGGTGTTACGCCGTATGGAACAATGAACACAACAGGGAAAAAAGGAACTGCACAGGAAATCGGAATTCCCGGAATTTATAAAAATCCGGCGAATCCGTATCTTATGACAACAGACTGGGATTGGAGCATTGATCCGAAAGGACTTCAATTTTGCTGTCGCGAAATCACGAGCCGCTATGCGCTGCCGATTATCATATCCGAAAATGGATTGGGGGCATTTGACAATTAGAGAGGATGGCGCAGTTCATGACGTATATCGTGTTGAGTATCTGAAAGAGCATTTGAAAGCACTGGGTGAGGCGATCGAAGAAGGGTGTGAAGTGTTAGCATATTGTACATGGTCATTTACAGATTTGCTAAGTTGGCTGAACGGATATCAGAAACGATATGGATTTGTATATGTGGATCGCAACGAAGAAGGAGGAACGTTGAATCGCTATAAAAAAGACAGCTATTACTGGTATAAAGATGTGATTTCCACAAATGGTGAAAATCTATATAAATAAAAGAAAACTTCTTGACAATAATAAATTAGCGTGGTAAAGTACTAATAAATAAACCGATGAGGAAGAGTAAGTATCTTCAGTGTTTGCTTCACAGAGAACTGCAGATGGTGGGAGTGCAGTAAGATGTAGCTGTAGAGAATGGGCTTCCGAGGGCGAGCTGAACGGCAAAGATTTACAGTAGGTGAGCCGGAGACAGTACTCCGTTAACAAAGTTCGCATATGTCAGTATGCATAAGTGGGTATATAGTGAAAGATATACCAAGCCGGGTGGCACCGCAGGAGTTGAATTATGTACTCTTGTCCCTGCAATAGATATTGTATGGGACGAGAGTTTTTTGTTATATAGAATTTCTTGTCCCGCAGATTTCATATTGAAAAGGAGATAAACACAATGAGCGAACGAAAAATCCCTTATAAAATCTATCTGGAAGAAAGTGAGATGCCAAAGACATGGTACAATATGCGTGCAGATATGAAGAACAAACCGGCGCCGCTTTTGAATCCGGAGACGTTGCAGCCGATGACAGAAGAAGAACTCTCGGTTGTGTTCTGCAAAGAGCTGGTGGAACAAGAATTGGACAACGATAACAGATACATTGAGATTCCGCAGGAGATACAGGATTTTTATAAGATGTACCGTCCGGCGCCGCTTGTAAGAGCATATTGTCTGGAAGAAAAACTGCAGACTCCTGCAAAGATTTACTATAAATTTGAAGGAAATAATACGAGCGGAAGTCACAAATTGAATTCCGCCATTGCGCAGGCGTATTATGCGAAGAAACAAGGATTGAAAGGTGTTACGACCGAGACAGGAGCAGGACAGTGGGGAACAGCACTTTCGATGGCGTGTTCTTACCTCGGCTTAGACTGTAAAGTATTCATGGTGAAATGTTCTTATGAGCAGAAACCGTTCCGGCGAGAAGTGATGCGCACCTACGGCGCGAGCGTGACACCGTCACCGTCGATGGAGACGGAGGTTGGACGCAAGATTCTTGCAGAACATCCGGGAACGACAGGAAGTCTTGGATGTGCGATTTCGGAGGCTGTGGAAGTTGCAGTGGGAAGTGAAGGGTATCGTTACGTGCTTGGAAGTGTTCTGAATCAGGTTGTACTGCATCAGTCAGTCATCGGTGTAGAAGCAAAACTTGCAATGGATAAATATGGTGTTACTCCGGATATTATTATCGGATGTGCCGGAGGGGGATCGAATCTTGGTGGATTGATCTCTCCGTTTATGGGAGAAAAATTAAGAGGAGAAAAAGATTATCATTTCATTGCAGTGGAGCCGGCGTCTTGCCCGAGTCTTACAAGAGGTGTATTTGCATATGATTTCTGTGACACCGGTATGGTGTGTCCGTTGGCGAAGATGTACACACTGGGAAGTGGATTTATTCCGTCGGCAAATCATGCGGGAGGACTTCGTTATCACGGAATGAGTCCGGTGCTGTCACAGCTTTATGCGGATGGATATATGGAAGCAAGATCGGTAGAACAGACAGCTGTATTTGAAGCGGCGGAGCAGTTTGCGAGAGTGGAAGGAATCCTGCCGGCGCCAGAGAGCAGTCACGCGATCAAAGTTGCAATTGATGAAGCGCTTAAATGCAAAGAGACAGGAGAGGAAAAGACGATTTTGTTCGGACTTACCGGAACCGGATATTTTGATATGTATGCGTATGAAAAATTCCATGATGGAAAGATGTCAGATTACATTCCGACAGATGCGGATCTGCAAACAGGATTTGATGGCATTCCAAATATTTCTTTATAAAATCAATAGCCTTTATCTGAGTGAAATATCTTAGATAAAGGCTATTTTTCAGTGTCTTCAGAATCTTCAAATGTGATTTTGACGATATTTTCAATTGGAACCTCCAAGATTCGACACAGCGATTCGATTGTGTGAAGGGTTACATTTCTGTTATGCTTTAAAGAGTCAAGGGTGCCTTTGGAAAAGTTATACTCTTTCAGTAAGCGGTAAGTAGTAAAATTTTTTCTTCTAAAGTTTTCCAAAGCGGGCTAAAATCAATCATATAAAATCACCTTTCTTAATATCATTATATTTAGTAAAAATGTGCTTGGATATACCCGATATATAGGGTATAATATGTGGAAAAAAAGTAGATATTATGGTATAATATGCAAAACAAGGGAGGACGCTATGAATAGATTAATGGACAAAAAGGCAAAAACAGTATTTTTAATTACATTATGTTCCGCAATGCTGATTGTTCATGCGTTTGCAAGGTTTGGCACTTCGTTTTTTAAAACGGAGATGTCAAGAACACAGGATGAATTGGAGGAGATGGCGGAGTCTGGTATTCGTGAAACAAAGGAAAAGTATGCAGGTATGATATCTTCTCTGAAGACGTTGGCAGTTGCATTCAACGGTTTTTCCTCTATATATGATGAGTCAATTTATAAGCAATTAATCTTTTTTAAAGACATGACTTTTTTTGATCACATTGTGATCGCGGATATAGATGGAAATACAGTGGATTCAGATGGAAATAAGACGAATATTAAAGAACGAGAGTATTTTCAAAAAGCAATAAACGGAGAAACTGTTATTTCAGAGATAATGGATTCTCGAATCATACCAGATAAAGAGATTCAGGTCATTGCGGTTCCGATTGAAAGTGAGAACGTGGTGACAGGAATTTTGTTTGGAATATTAGATACTGGTACATTAAACCAGGAGATAGGGGATTTGTATCTGAACCATATCTATATACAGATTGTAGATTCCGAAGGAAATTATATTACGAGATTTAAGTCAGAAGATGCGATTATGAATCATGCGAATGTTTGGGACGATCTCGAAGAGTTCGAATATCAGACCGGAAGTCTTGAAGAATTGAAGGAAGACATTTCGAATGAAAAAGAGGGGCATTTCACTTTTCGAAAAGGAGAGGAGGAACGAGTCTCATATTATGCACCACTAGGTGTAAACAATTATTATATTTTTGCCACAACAAACAGTAAATATCTAAAAGAGCATATCAGTAATATTAATCTGAAAGTATTGGGAATGGCAACGGAGATGACGGCGGCATTTTTAATCTTGATTTTGGGGTTATATTGGTACAATGGAAAAGTGCGCAAGGCGATTTTGCAGTCGCATGAAGAGGTGCTGAGCAGTGAGGAGATGATGCGTATTGCGATCAGTCAATCCAAACAGACCGTGTTTGAGTACAGTGTAAAGACTAAAGAACTGCATGCGAAAGTCGGAGAGCAGAATCCGCTGTTTCAGAAAACATGCCTCTCCAATGTCCCGGAATCTATTTTGGAAAGAAACGTGATTGACGAAGAATCTGCTGATAACTTAAAAGAGACGTTTGAGCTGATCAAAAGAAAGGAATTGTGTGAAACAGAAATCAAAGTCTTATATCATGGAGAGGTGCAGTGGTTCCGGATGATTATGAAGAATTTATACGATGAGAAACATCAGATTGTGAATACAGTGGGAATTCTGGAAAATATCAGTGAGAAGAAATATCAGGAGGAGCTATTGGAAGAAAAACAGCAGATTCAGGATGCACTGAATGCAGATGCATTTTTGCGATGTAAAATAGATCTTGAGACAGAGATGGTTGTGGAAGTCGATGGGAAAATTTTGAAAGAGCAGATCCCTTATCAGCAGTATTTGAAAGAAAATATTTTATCTGTGACAGGAAAGGAAGACTGGAAGAATGTAATCTGTCAATCTTCAAAAGAATATTTGATCGACGAGTATCAAAAAGGTCAGGATGTTATTGAAATCCAGTTTCAGATGCAGTATCAGGGAACGGAAAGATGGGTATCCTGCATGATTTATCTTATGACAGACAATTGCAGGAATGGTCATATCCAGGCGCTGATGATTTTAAACGATATCGACAAACGCAAGCGTGAAGAATTGCGTCTGAAAGAAAGAGCAGAACGAGATGGCTTGACAGGACTTTACAATGCGACTACTATGAAGATGAAAGCAGATTAATTTTTTGCAGTCACTGTGGGCATTGGAAGGAAATCATATCTTTATGCTGATGGATTTGGATTGTTTTAAACAGATCAATGATACGTTCGGACATCAGTATGGAGATCAGGTATTGAAAGATGTGTCACAGACATTGACGAAAACATTTCGACATAATGATCTGATAGGAAGAATGGGCGGAGATGAATTTGCGATTATGATTTTGAATGTTTCTGATTTTTCAGTGATAGAACATACTGTACAGCAATTGTTAAAGGAATTGCACAAATCATATGAGCAGAATGGAAAGACGGTTGAGGTATCGGCATCTTTGGGCATTGTGACTGCCCCTGAACATGGAACGACGTTTGAAGAATTGTATCAGAAGTCGGATCAGATGTTATATGAAGTGAAAAGAAGTGTGAAAAACGGATATCGGTTGTATCAGGAGAAGGAATCAGAACATGAAACAGATTTTAATTGTAGATGATGATGTCAGCATCGGAGATATGCTGGAGGAGATATTAACAAAAGAGGGGTATGGCGTAAGCCGTGCGTATTCGGGGACGGGAGTGTTTTCATTCATATTATTTTTGAAAAAGAACAACTTCCTGCTTATGAATAGCTATTAAAATAACTAATGGATAAGGTGTTTGTCAATCATTGACAATGTATCTAAATATTTCCTATAATGATATGCGGCAGTATCGGCAGAGCACCGGTGCGAGACGAGTGAGAGGAGAACTATAGGAATGAAAACAGATAAGAAATATGCATCTGTCTTTGAATTGAATGGAATGCCGAAGTTTTCACAGGCATTTCCGCTTGCACTGCAGCATGTAGTGGCAATGATTGTTGGATGTGTAACCCCTGCGATCGTGATTGCAGGAGTGGCAGGATTAGAAGGAAACGATAAGGTTATTTTTGTGCAGGCAGCGTTGTTTATTGCTGCAATTTCCACATTGATTCAGTTGTTTCCGCTTGGAGGAAAGATTGGTTCCGGTCTTCCGGTCATCATGGGAGTCAGCTTTGCGTATCTACCAAGTATGCAGGCAATCGCAGGAAATTTTGATATTGCGACTATTTTAGGAGCGCAGTTGATCGGCGGTATTGTGGCTGTGTTTGTCGGAATTTTTGTAAAGAAATTGAGAGTGTTGTTTCCGCCGTTGATTACGGGAACGGTTGTGTTTACGATTGGTCTGTCATTGTATCCGACTGCTGTCAAATATATGGCAGGAGGAGCATCTTCACCGAATTATGGTGCATGGCAGAACTGGCTTGTTGGATTTATCACACTGGCAGTTGTAATTGCGCTGAACCATTTTGCAAAAGGAATTTTGAAACTTGCATCTATTTTGATTGGTATGATTGTCGGATATATTGTGTCAGGATTCTTTGGCATGATTGATTTTTCAGCGGTAGGTTCGGCAGGAATGTTCCAAATCCCGCAGCCGATGTATTTCGGAATGAAATTTGAGGTATCTGCAATCGTTACGATGGTATTACTTTTCGTGATCAACTCTGTGCAGGCAATCGGAGATTTTTCAGCGACGACAGGCGGTGGACTTGACCGTGAGCCGACCGATAAAGAGCTGTCGGGCGGTATTGTGGCATATGGTATCACAAATATTTTCGGATCGTTCTTTGGAGGACTTCCGACAGCTACTTTCAGCCAAAATGTGGGAATTGTTGCAACTACAAAGGTTGTGAACCGCATGGTGCTTGGACTGGCGGCAGTGATTATTCTGCTTGCAGGGTTCGTCCCGAAATTCTCAGCGCTGTTGACAACGATTCCGCAGTGTGTACTCGGAGGTGCAACGATTTCGGTATTCGCATCGATTGCAATGACAGGTATCAAGCTTGTCGTACAGCAGCCACTTACATACCGCAGCACTTCAATCATTGGTCTTGCAGTCGCACTTGGAATGGGGATCACACAGTGTTCAGATGCACTTGCAAGTTTCCCGGCATGGGTGACAACGGTATTTGGAAAATCACCGGTTGTTGTTACAACAATCGTGGCAATTTTGCTCAATTTGATTCTTCCAAAAGATAAAAACAATAATAAAAATGGGTTAGATTCCGTTCGAAAAATGATTTTTCGGACGGAATTTTTTTGTTCATAACATAAAAATACGTGGTATAATAGAACACTAAGATTTAAGAAATTGAGAAAACAGATAAGGAAATGGATGACAACATGAGTATAGATGGAACATTATTTTTAGAACAATTGACAGAAAAATTAAAATATCGGATAGAGGAACTGGATGTAGTCATTTCAGAAGGACAGAAAGATGTCGAGAGTATGCATGAATACTACTGGGAGAATTATACTGAGATGGACGAGTATGGGTATGAGAACTATGACAACCAGCAGGCATTGCTGCGGCAGGTGAATGCGAATCAGGACAAGCTTTTGTTAAAGCACCGATTTGAAAAAATGTTGGATTCGCCATTCTTTGGGAGAGTTGATTTTATCTATGACGGGGAAGATGAGGCGGAGTCGTTCTATATCGGGATTGGCAATTTTGCAGAGCGCACAGGGAGTGTGCCGCTTGTGTATGATTGGAGAGCGCCCGTGAGCGGACTGTTTTATGATTTTGATCAGGGCCCGGCATCTTATGAAGCTCCACTTGGGACGATTGAGGGTGAGATTGTGTCAAAGTGGCAGTATAAGATTCGAAATGGAAAGATGATCTATGGATTTGAGAGTGATGTGAAGATCGATGATGAGATTTTAAAGCAAGAGCTTGGAAGTAATGGGGATGTGCAGTTAAAAAATATTGTGCGGACAATCCAAAAAGAGCAGAATGCAATTATCCGAAATACAAAAGACAAGATTCTCATCATTCAGGGGGCAGCAGGAAGTGGGAAAACTTCGGTGGCACTTCACCGGATCGCATATCTGTTATACCACGACAGAGAACATTTGAAATCTTCAAATATTTTGATTCTTTCTCCGAATAGTGTGTTTGCAGATTATATCTCGCACATTCTGCCGGAACTTGGAGAGGAAAATATACAGGAGATGAGTTTTGATCTGTTTGCATATAAAGAACTCAAACATGTAGTCTCTGATTGTGAGGATAGATACCATCAGATTGAACGGCAGTTAAAGTGGATGACAGACGAGGAAGAAGAGAGGTACAGACAGAAGCAGTCAGCAGAATTTATCGGTCAGACAGAAGGATTTTTGGCGGGGCTGGAAGATGAATTGATGGATTTTTCCGAGATAGAATGGAAAGGGTTTAAAAAAGACAGAGCAGGAGCTGATTGAGCTGTTTTATTTTAAGTTTCAAGATGTGCCTCTATTGTCGCGTATGGATGCGGTGATGGAATATGTGATTGATGAGTATGAGACACTCTATGACCGGGCAGTGTCGGAAGAAGAATGTGAGATACTCAAAAACCGATTTATGGGGATGTATGTGACAAGAGATCTTTATGAGATTTATAATTGGCTGCTTGAGGAGGCAGGGTATCCAACCCTTCCGGAAAGGTCTTACGAGAAACGAACCCTTCCGTATGAAGATGTATATCCGATGCTGTATTTGAAATATCGTCTGCAGCAGAAAACGTCAAGGCAAAAGATCAAACATCTGGTCATCGATGAGATGCAGGATTATTCTTATCTGCAATATTATATTCTGAAACAGCTGTTTTCTTGTAATATGACGATTCTTGGGGACAGAGCGCAGACGATGGACGACAGAGAACAGGACGTGCTGACAGTTTTTGCCGGGCAGATTTGGGAAACAGGTAAGAAAATTGTGATGAACAAAAGCTATCGAAATACGATGGAGATTGCAGCATATGCAGGAGCAATTACCGGAATTCAGGATCTGGAGTGTTTGAACGGCATGGAAAAGAAGTGACCGAAGCAGTTTTTGAAAGGAAAGAGGATGCGCTGGATGCATTGGAACAGGAACTGCGCCTTGCGGAAGATGCGTTTGAGACTGCCGCTGTACTTACATTTACTGAGGAGGAGGCAAAAGCAGTCTATGAGGAACTGAAGCATCGTGGGAGAGAGGCTGCCTATATTGACAGGGACAGCTCTACTTTTCGAAAAGGGCTGACGGTGACAACCTTTTACCTTGCAAAAGGGTTGGAATTCGATCAGGTATTTGCTGTCTGTCCTGGCAGAGAGGATGCACTTGCAAAGCAGGCGAGATATATCTGTGCGACGAGGGCGCTGCATGAACTTTATATGTATGAGATCAAATAAGCAGGAAGGAGAGACATGCGATGAAAAATGGTATTTTAAAAGAACAGGACTATCAGGAACAGATGGAACATGTTGTAGAGCCGTATTTGCATTCTAAAGAGCGGGAGCTGTGGCTTGAAAGAGAGCACGGGAAACAGATTTATGTAAGGTGTTATCAGGCAAAGAAGGCGAGAGGAGTTGTTTTAATCTCGCATGGATTTACGGAGACGAGCGAGAAGTACAAGGAGTTGATCTACTATTTTCTGAGAGGCGGATATCATGTGTATATACCGGAGCACTGTGGGCATGGACGCAGTTATCGTCTGGTGGAGGATCCGTCGCTTGTACATGTGGATTCTTACAAGCGGTATGTGGCAGATCTTTTATTTGTGGCAAGGACAGCGAAAAAAGAGCATAAAAAATCTAAAAACTATATCTGTTCGGGCATTCTATGGGAGCGGTATTGCAGCAGCCGCAGTGGCAGCGAAGCCGAAATTATTCGAAAGACTGGTCCTGTCTTCGCCTATGATACGTCCTTTGAGCGGGAAAGTACCGTGGCATGATGCGCGAACGATTGCGACAGCTTTTTGTAAAGCAGGGCAGGCAAAGCGGTATGTGGCAGGACAGAAGCCTTACAGTGGACCGAGAAGGTTTGAAAATAGTTCGTCCACCTCAAGAGTTCGCTATGAATATTATCGGGCAAAGAAAGAGAAGGAGCCGTTGTTTCAGATGAATGCGGCATCGTATGGCTGGCTTCATGCAGCAGCATGTCTGAACAGGGATCTTCAAAGAGATGGAGTCAGACGGATTCGAATACCGGTTATCTTATTTCAGTCAGAACATGATCATTTGGTATCGAAAAAGGAACAGGTACGGTTTATATTAAAATTGAACCAAAATGGAAATACATATGCAAAGCTTGTGCGGGTACCTGGGACAAGACATGAGATATGGGGAGCAGATGAGAAGATTTTAAGAGGATATCTTGGAATGATCTTCCGGTTTTTATCGGGACAAAAATAAAACAGACAAAGGAGAATATATGGAAAATCAGGAAAAACAACATAAACGGCGAGTGCGTTATAAAGGCACCCACCCAAGAAGTTATAAAGAAAAGTATAAAGAGCTGAATCCGGAAAAATATCCGGAGACCGTTGAAAAAGTAATCGGAAAGGGCGGGACTCCCGCCGGGATGCATATTTCTATCTGTGTAAAAGAAATTTTGGATTTTTTCCAGATAGAACCGGGACAGAAAGGGTTGGATGCAACCCTTGGATATGGCGGTCACACATTGGAAATGTTAAAATGTCTCAAAGGTGAAGGGCATCTGTATGCGCTCGACATTGATCCGATTGAGTCGGTGAAGACAAAAGAACGTTTGAAGAACCTTGGATACGGAGAAGAGATGCTTTCTATCCGTCATTTGAATTTTGCCGACATTGATCAGGTTGTCGAAGAAGCCGGACCGTTTGACTTTATTCTTGCAGATCTCGGAGTATCGTCCATGCAGATTGACAATCCGGATAGAGGATTTACATACAAAAGCGAAGGATCTTTGGATCTGCGTCTGAATCCGGAAAAGGGAGAATCTGCCGCAGAACGCTTAAAAAATGTGACGGAAGACGAATTGGAAGGAATGCTTGTGGAGAATTCGGATGAACCATATGCGGCAGAGATTGCACAGCAGGTTATGAAAAAACTCAGACAGGGAGAAATGATTGACACGACAACTAAATTGTATGAGACGATAGAGGAGGCGCTTTCGTTCATTCCGGAGAAAGAACGGAAAGAGGCAGTGAAAAAGTCATGCCAGAGAACTTTTCAGGCACTTCGGATCGATGTAAATAGTGAGTTTGAAGTGTTGTATGCATTGATGGAAAAGCTCCCAAGCGCTCTGAAAAGTGGTGGTAAAGTGGCGATTTTAACATTCCATTCCGGGGAAGACAGAATTGTGAAGAAGGCATTCAAAGAGTGGAAAAAGGCCGGTGTTTACAGTGAGATTGCAAATGATGTCATCCGACCGTCTGCAAAGGAATGTGTCCGTAACAGCCGGGCGAAATCAACGAAGATGAGATGGGCGATCAAGGCATAAGAAGCAGGAAAGACAGATGGGGATTATTAAAACAATTGTGGCAGTGTGATAAAACGAAGCTTTTTTGTCTCATAATAGCATTATGATCAGAAAAGAGAGGAAATCCTATGAAAACATTTCAGCAATTATACGAAGATTTGCTGCGGCAAAAAGTTTCGGTGGAGGAGCCGCTGCCGAAGGAATATGATCCAAAGCATCTGGATTGTCTTTTGTATCCGGAAGAATACGCCCCTGTTATTTCGACGGATACATGCGCAGATTGTTTCGAGAGAGCATGCCAGAAAAGCTGCATATTTGATGCGATTGAGACAGGAAAAGAAGGAGAGCTTTTTATCAATCCGTCACGTTGTGAGGGGTGCGCAGCCTGCATAGACGCATGTAAATCCAATCATCTTGCAGCAAGTAAAGATGTGCTTCCGGCGATGAGAGCGGTGCGAAATGCAAGTGGTCCTGTTTATCTGATGATTGCTCCGGCATTTTCCGGACAGTTTCGCGGGCATGTGACGGCGGGAAAATTAAGAAGTGCGTGCAAAGCGCTTGGATTTACCGGAATGGTGGAGGTGGCATTGTTTGCAGATATTCTGACACTGAAAGAAGCGCTGGAGTTTGAACGACATGTCAGAGAGCCGGGCGATTTTCAGCTCACAAGCTGTTGCTGTCCGGTTTGGATCGCAATGATCCGAAAGAGGTATCACGAATTATTACCGCATGTTCCAGGGGCAGTCTCTCCGATGGTTGCCTGCGGACGGTTTTTGAAGCGAATCCATCCGGATGCGGTGACGATATTTGCAGGTCCTTGTCTTGCAAAGAAAAAAGAGGCAAAAGAGCCTGATATTGCTGATGCGGTGGATTATGTGCTCACCTTTCAGGAAATGCAGGATATATTTGATGCGGCAGAGATTTCTTTGGAAGAACTTCCTGAGGAGGAAAAAGAACATGCTTCGAAAGCAGGCAGGCTGTATGCTCGTACAGGCGGAGTGAGTCAGGCAGTGGAGGAGATGGTGCGGCAGCTTTCGCCGGATGGAAAGATCGGTGTTCGCTGTGAACAGGCGAATGGAACAAAAGAGTGTATGGAGATGATGAGGCGCATTCAAAATAAAGAGACAGATGCGAATTTTTTTGAGGGGATGGGATGCGTTGGCGGCTGTGTGGGAGGTCCGAAAGCAATCATAGACAGTGAAAAAGGGAAGCGGTATGTGGACGAGTATGCAAAAAACTCAATCTACCAGACGCCGCTTGAAAATCCTTATGTACGAAAGCTGCTAGAGGAGCTTGGATTTGAAACCGTGGAAGAACTTTTGGAGGACAACACGCTGCTGACCAGAGAATTTTAGCGGCGTTAGTAGCGAAAAAGCCTGTTTTATTGTATAATACTAGCGTCGGCATACACTAAATGGTGAAAAATAGAAAGGACACGTTATGAAATATACAATACCACATTATTTTGAACAATTTCGCTGTACAGCAGCAGAATGTGTGGATACCTGCTGTGCAGGATGGGCGATTATGATTGATGAGAAATCATTAGAAAAATATAAAAATACAGAGGGGGCTTTGGGAAACCGCCTTCACAATTCAATCGACTGGGAGGAAGGAAGTTTCCAACAGTATGAGAAAAGATGTGCATTCTTGAATGAAGAAAATCTCTGTGATCTGCATTTGGAGGGCGGCGAGGAGATGTTGTGTGACACGTGCAGAAATTATCCGAGACATATGGAGGAGTTTGACGGTCTGCGGGAAGGCTCTCTGTCGCTGTCTTGTATTGAGGCGGCGAAGATTATTTTAGGATGTAAGGATCCGGTTCAGTTTATTACGATGGAAGATGACACCGAGGATGAAGAAGATGAAGAGTTTGATTTTCTGTTATTTACAAAATTGATGGATGCACGAGAGGCAATTCTTAAGATGCTGCAGAACAGGGAAGTTGATATCTGTGTACGTATGGGAATGGTCTTAAATCTTTCAAAAGAGATCCAGATTGCGGTGGATCATGGAGAATTATTCCAGATTGATGAGTTGTTGAAAGATTTCGGAGAGATGGATTCTTTGCTTGAAATGCAAAAACAGATCGGGGAAGATCCAATGGGCGAGAATGAATATTGCAGTGAGATGCGCAAGATGTTCCGCACATTTTCCAAGTTGGAAGTGCTGAAGGAAGATTGGCCGGAGTATGTAAGAAAGGCGGAAAGGCTTCTGTTTGGAGAAGGACAGCGGGAATATCTAGAAAGGCGTAAGGCATTCCACAAAGCGATTGGATTAAAAAGTGCTTCCTACGATGTGTGGTCGTGTCTGCTGGAGCAATTGATGGTATACTTTGTGTTTACTTATTTCTGCGGAGCGGTCTATGATGATCACATTCTTGGAAAGATGCAGACAGCTGTGGTCAGTACTATATTGATTCAGGAATTGGCGCAGGCAGTTTGGCAGGAAAAACAGGAGGCGTTTACGTTTATGGATTTTGTAGATGTGGCGCACCGTTACTCCAGAGAGATTGAACATTCTGATATTAATCTGCTGAGGCTTGAAAAACTGTTTGACAGGCTGCCGCTGTTTCAGCCAAAACAATTGATTCGCATTTTATCTGTATAAGGAGAGGGTATATGAGACTGATACATACAGCAGACTGGCATCTCGGAAAACATATTGAAGGTCACAGCCGGTTGGAGGAACAAGAACTGGTTTTTAGAGGATTTTGTGAATATCGTGAAAGAAAGAGATGCAGATGTTGTTCTGATTGCCGGCGATATCTATGATTCCTCGAATCCACCGGCGAAAGCGGAACAGTTATTTTATGATACACTGAAAAAGATTTCAGACGGAGGCAGAAGACTTACGATTGTGATTGCGGGCAATCATGATAACCCGGATCGTCTTGTGTCGGCGACACCGCTTGCGATGGAGCATGGAATCATCATGGTGGGAACACCAAAGACGGTGATTCCAAAAGGGCAGTATGGAAGCTGGGAAGTCTGCAGAAGTGGAGAAGGATACATTAAGATTGAGAGAAAATCTGAGCAAGCGGTCGTTTTGACCGTACCGTTTCCAAGTGAGAAAAGGCTGGAAGAGGTACTTTATTCGGAGATGGAATCGGAAGAAATACAATTGGAAACGTATAATGAGAGGCTGAGGTGTCTGTTTGACAGACTGGCAGATCAGTTTGAAGAAGAGACGGTCAATATCATCGTCTCTCATTTGTTTGTAATGGATAGTTTGGAAGAAGGTTCTGAAAGAAGCATACAGCTTGGAGGAAGTTATCTGGCAGATCCGGATATTTTTCCGAAGCTTGCAGATTATGTGGCACTTGGGCATATTCACAGACCGCAAAGTGTTCCGGGACACCCGAATATTCGCTACTCCGGTTCACCGATCGAGTATCGGAAAGGAGAAGAACGTTACCCAAAACAAGTGCTGTGTGTGGATATCAGAAAGGGCGAACCGGTTAAAGTTGAGCCGATCGAATTAAAACAGTACAAACCAATCGAGGTGTGGAGATGCACGAGTATATCGGAGGCAATCATGGTCTGTGAGGAGAACCGGGACAAGAACTGCTGGGTGTACTTGGAAATTGAGACAGAGCGCGCCATTTTGGAAGATGAGATCAAGAAGATGAAGCAGACGAAAAAGGATATCCTGGAAATCCACCCGATCTTGCGGGAAAAAGACACGGAAGAGGCAGAGACATCGTGGAAGGATCGTCCGTTTCCGGAAGTGTTTGCAGAATTTTACAGACGGGAACGTGGTGTGGAGATGTCTGAAGAGACGCGGGATATGCTGCTGAAACTATGTGAAGAGGAGGAGCCGCATGAGACCGATTAAATTAAAGATCAAAGGGCTGAACAGTTTTGTGGAGGAGCAGACAATTGATTTTGAAAAACTGACGAAACAAGGCTTTTTTGGAATTTTTGGTCCTACGGGAAGTGGGAAATCCACAATTTTAGATGGAATGATTCTTGCACTTTACGGAATGAAGGCAATGTCACGGGGAACGAATGAGTTTGTCAATAAAAATTGCAAGAGTGCGCTGGTGAGTTATGAATTTCAGATTACTGCGGCGCAGGTAAAGCGTTACCGGGTGGAGCGTGAGTTTAAAGCAGGTGAAAAAGGGCAAAATCCGGAAAATGCAGACTTTTGGATGTGACAGATGGAGAGACTGTATTAGAAGAATCTGTGACAGGTGTGGATCGTGCATGTGTGGAGATTATCGGTCTGACTGCAGATGACTTATGCGACGGTTGTTTGCACAGGGAATTCAGTGAATTTTAAAGGTGAGTGGAAAAGACCGAAGAGAAATCTTAGAGCGCCTCTTTCGTTTGGAGGAGTATGGTGTGCGTCTGGAGGAGCGCATCGCCTCTGCAATCAAAAAAGAGCAGTCAGAGCACACAAGACTCTGCGGACAGGCGGAGGTCTACGGAGACTGTAGTGAGGAAGAGCTAAGAGATGCACGGGAGCGAAAAGATAACTATCAGACGGAGATTGAGTTGCTTGAAAAGGCATTGCGGGAACGTTGTAAAGAGGCAGAAATTTATAAAGAAATATGGAATCTTCAAGAAGAACAGCAGTTATTAAAGCAGAAAGAGAAAATGCTTTTTGAAAAGGAACAAATCATTGAAGAGAAAAAAAGGAGCCTGACGCTGTCTGATAAAGCAGGGCATGTCATGCCTATTCTTCGTTCGGTGACTGAACTGGAAGACAAAGAAACAGAACTTTTGCAGAAATTGGAACAAGAGACGGCGCGGTATGAAAAACGGAAAGAAGATGTCAAAGTAAGAAAGAAACATTTTTCCAAGCTGGAGACAGAAAAAGAGTCAAAAGAGTCAGGACTTCTCTCCTCGATTGAGCGGGCAAAAGAAGCGCTAAAGGATTATCGGGAACTGCCGCAATTGCAAAAAGAGCAGAACTGCAGCGAAGCATTGTGGAATGAGAGCAGAACACAGGAGCAATCGCTCAAAGAAAAGGTACAAAAGACCCAGCTGAAAAAAGAGTCACAGACAGAAGAATTGCGAAAAACAGAAGAAATGCTGAGCCGGCGTATGATCACAAGTGAATACAGGGAGGCGTTGGAACAGTTTACGCTGCGCTACAATGAACTGACCGGCATTTTGAGGGAGCGAAAGGAAAAAGAGCAGAAGACAGACCAGAAGAAAGCGCAGTTGCAGGTACAAAAGCAGGAGATTGTCGCACTGAAAGAAAAGATGACGGTTCTCGAAAAGCAGCTGGAACTTTGGAAAGAAGAGGAAGCCGAGTTCAATAAAGACATGGAGCAGACTCAGATTTTGAATCTGAGGAAAAAACTCAAAAGAGGAGAGCCTTGTCCGGTCTGTGGTTCTCGTCATTTTGATATGAAGAAAATGACGGTGGGGAAGAAAAAGGACAGGAAAGCGTTGACTTAGAAAAACTAGAGACATTAAGAAAGCAAATTGAGGACCGGGAGAGCGTTTATAAAGCAGCCGAGCAGGAATATCAAGTGAAGCAGAGCCTTCTCCTTGCAGCACAGGAAGAATGCAAGGAGCTTGAGGAAAAAACAGCGGCGATTGCGAAGGAGATGGAAGAGAAAAAAAATTCTTTGCAGGAAGAGCTTTTAGCATATGGTATTCAAAGTTTGAAAGCAGAAAGAGAGCGTGTGCGAAATCTGGATCAGGAAAGAGAAAGACTGGAAATTGAGCGAAATCGCATGTATAGACAGCAGACAGAAGTTGAGCAGATATTAGGTAGAGCTCAGGAGGAATGGAAAGATAAGGAGCAACAGACAAGACAATTGGAGATGCTGCTTATCCCGCTAAAAGAAAAAGTGACACAAAAGCAGGAGCAGATTCGGGCAAAGATTGGGACAGAGACGAATCCGGAAGTTTATTTGCAGACACTGGAAGACAGCCTTTCGAACCTGCGCAAGATATATCAGGAGGCAAAGCGCAAAAAAGAAGAAGCGGAGAATTTACTGAAACAAAGTGAAGAAGTATGGCAGATTTTGCAGGGCACAAAGACAGGTAATGAAGAGGCATTGAAAAATGCCCGCACATATCTGGAAGAGGAACTAAAACAGCAGGGATTTTTGAACCGGGAAGAAGTGAGAAAGGCATTATTAAGTAAAGAATGTCAGGAAAGATATCAGGAAGAGATTGAGGAATATGTGCGACAGCTGCAGCAGACACAGGCACAGATTGAGAATGTCGAAAAGCGTCTGGCTGGAAGAAAGGTCGAAAAAGAGATTTACGAGGAAGCGGTAACAAACTGTGAGATGCTGGATCGTGAAAAAAGGGAGAAAGAGGAGATACTGATTGCGACCAGACAGGAGATTAAAAGAATGGAGGAACACTTAAAACAGCAGTCTGAAATTCGAAAAGTGATCTCAGAGATTGAACACCGTCTTGCGATTTTGGAAGACTTAAGAAGTGTGACAAGAGGGAAACGATTTGTAGAGTTTTTGGCGACAGAACGCCTGCGATATATTTCTAAAAGCGCATCCAAACGGTTGTATGAGATCACAAATGGCAATTATGAGCTGGAGATTAATGAGGATGGAGAATTTATCATTCGGGACAATAAGAACGGAGGCGTACGCAGACAGACTGCCACATTATCAGGAGGTGAGACTTTTGTCACTTCCCTGGCATTGGCGCTTGCGCTGTCGGCGGAGATTCAGTTAAAAGGGACAGCTCCGCTTGAATTGTTCTTTTTGGATGAAGGTTTTGGCTCATTGGATGATATGCTGCTTGATATCGTGATGGAGTCTTTGGAAAAGATACATAATGACCACTTAAAAGTGGGGATTATTTCCCATGTGGAATCCGTAAAAGCACGAGTGCCAATTAGACTGATGGTGACTCCTGCTGAGACCGGAGTCAGTGGAAGCAGGGTAAATATTGAATATTCATAATCCGTACTGCTTGGACATACAGTAGTAAAACAGCCGATCATAGCTGTGAGAAATCAAAATGCGAGGAGGAAATGTATGTTTGAGCAAAAGTCGGCAAAGGAGACGATTCTAGAGCTGCATAGCAGTGCGGGCAATGGATTAAGCGAGCGGAAAGCAAGAAAAAGACTGGAACAAAAATGGGAAAAAATGAAACTGAAAA